>Ga0163150_10001600_pt1 | contig 37545 bp, 33 predicted proteins | sample OliLakLV19P2IB_FD_148628 | JGI IMG/M metagenome (GOLD analysis project Ga0163150, IMG submission 148628) | Freshwater microbial mat bacterial communities from Lake Vanda, McMurdo Dry Valleys, Antarctica - Oligotrophic Lake LV.19.P2.IB | ecosystem: Environmental > Aquatic > Freshwater > Lake >... | reverse complement strand
TAAGAAAGGTCTCGTGTCGTTTGAAAAGTCAGGAGGTGCTATTCACCTTCGACCGAACTCCCCTGATTATTTACTAACGCTTGCAAACCAAAAGAAAGACCGTGCAGAGCAAAATGAAAAGGCACTCGAGGGAATTCTCTCTACCTTACGTGCTAAATATTCGGCAATCGAAGAAAAGCCTATTGTGACTGTTTATGAAGGGTTAGAAGGGCTTAAGAAGATATATAAGGACATTTTAGAGGAGCAAGAAAACCTGCTACTATTACGGTCAGTATACGATGACCAGCGACCCGATCTTGATGAGATCGTAACCAGACACATTGAAAAGCAAGCGAAGGCTGGAATTCAAGTGAGAACAATCACTCCCCTTCAAAACGAAACCAAGGAAGTTTTTTTGAAGCATGATGAGACTAACTTAGTAAAGCGGCATATTATTCACTCAACAGAGTTTGAATTGCCGTCACAAATTATAGTCTATAAAAATAAAGTCGCCATAATTTCTCTGAAGAAGGAAATTATTTCTACATTAATTGATAACAAAGACATTGCACAGACCTTTCGACAAATTTTCGAACTGCTCTGGGGATACACAACACAGGAGCACGAGCAGATTGTCTCACAATGGGATCAGAAGTGAGTAGGCCAACCAACGGCCTGTGGGAGTTTTGAAGCAAATGATCCAAAGTATTGAGGGTTATCCAGTGCCTCTTCAAAGTGGGTTTGAGTATGATGGGACTTTCCAATTCGGGCCAAGCTTTCAGTCACACGATCGCCACGACTCCCCATATCAACGGATATTCCATATTCATCTTTATCAATTGCTAATCGTATTTTTTCCCCTGAATTATTGGTATAAATAAAACCAATCCGCGATTGACCTTGATCAAACCGGCGATCTTCATGGCGTGGAACATCATTGGGACGTATGACAATACTAGCCCGGGTGTTACCCTTGAGACGTGCTGTTTTTGTAATACTTGTTAACTCGTTTGAAGTTGAAATTCCTTTTGTATATTGCACATTCTCTTCTGTGGTAATTGCGTGAGTAATTCCCAGTAATGCTTCGGTTAGTCGTGCAAGTTCGGTTGCTTCGTCAATCTCATTGGATTTCTCAGCTGCAAGTATAACCAAATCCTGTCCACGTGAGATAAATGACTGATTCACTCGTTCAAGGTAGATGCGATCAATGTCCGTAAGAACCTGTGACTCACCGAGGTATGTCTCCAAAGTATTTACCAGCCCTTCAGCAGCGTATGTATAGCTCTCATATGAATCAAATACCTTTTTCATCACGTCTGGAGATTTATTAAGGATATCAAGCACCCTATTATCAAAGTTTCCTTCCTTATATGTATCAGCCAACAATTTCAAATACCCGATGCCGCCGGTGTGCAAAAGATCAAGCGCCTGAGTTTTTTTATCAGATGGGAGTTCAGATATTTGCCGAGTGAGCGAGATTTGATTGAGGAGCGATAATTGCTCAAATTGCTCCTGGATACCACCTGGCAACGATTCCTTAAATAGATGGAGAAGAGGTACTTCTCTTCTCAGTGATACCCGTTCTCTTGTTTTGCCGTCTTCTCTATAGCGCTTTAAGAATACCGATCCATACTCAGAACTCATCGAGGTTGGAAAGGATCCTTGGGGAAGAAGGATAACATTGCGTAAACCTCCTTTGTTATTTTCAAACTTCTGGAGCGAACAATTACGTACACCTTCAGGCAATATCTCGTCTTTAAACACGATCAGTGGCTCATCGCTATTAGCCTGATATGCACCATATTCTGAAGGAGACAATCTCTTTACGGTGCACCTGGAAAATTCTACCCCGAGCGTAAACCGTTTATTGTTAATGTAGAAATACCCTTCTTGAGTCGCACTGAACTCCTCTTTCGCTTGGTTCCTGGTCGGAAAATCTCCGTCTTTTAGTAATCCATGTAGCTCCCATTGAACTCCACGCTCTTGCATAAAATCGTGGGGATTGTCTATTGAAGGCCCATTACCTTTTGGACCTCCCGCAAAGAAATTGTCTGAAAACCATTTTCCTGAAATCGGTTGTCGCATACCGTTTGGTATTCCTGGATTTTTATCAACCATGAGCGTACCATCGTCAGTTCTCTCTCCATTTCCAGTTACGTATATTTCATACGGGACGGCAATGTCGAGCACTGTAATATTAGTGGCAAAATCTGATTCGACGGTTGGATGTGGATCATTCCAACCTCTCCCCATATCCCACATCCTTAGGTAGTGATTGCCCTCAGCGCTCTTCATCGATTCCCTTTTAAATGCGTATTGTTCGCTAGGAATATAAAGTAAATTCTTTGGAGTTATATCTTCCTGTGATTCAACTTCTGCTGTCGTTATGACGGGTATTCCCTTAAAGGTCCAGTAAATCATTTCAGACGGTGAGATTCCAGGCATTCGATTTCGGAGTTCTGGAGCATCAACTTTCAGATAATCTTTCCGCTTAACCCATTCGCCATTCTCTTTTGGATAGCCGCTTACAAGGGCCTGCATATTATCCAAGACTACATGTGAGAGCTTTCCATCTTCATATCGAATTACCTGCAAAATCTCACGTCGCTGCATTCGTTCAAGTACTTGCTCTTGAATAACTTGTATCTCAGGGTCTTCAGGACGCGGCGCTATTTCAGATTGCCGTTCAGTACTATTGTCGCGAGTTTTTTCGTTTGAGGAATTTTGAGTACCTTCTTCAAGCATTGTTTTATTTTACACTTCAAACACACCTCTCCGTTCAAGCGCTTTCATAACCTTCAAGCTCCAATCATAAGGATGGAAATATGCGTGATGAATAGATACGCTCTCACGAGTTATTTTAGATTTCATATACATCCGCTGCAGATTATATAGAACCATGTTAAGAACTCCGAGATGTGTGTCTGACTCTTGTTTTTTAGATATCTGTTGCGAAATCGCAGCTGCTTTTGGCCAGTACTCTGCAATCCAGCGGTTTCGAGATAGCCATTGGCTATGAAGCGTGCTTTGATCATAGAGAGGGACCACCTGAGCAATTTCATGAGCAATATAAGCATTTCTCGGACCAGTCCACTCGAGTGCAGTTTCGTCAATCCAAAAGTTTAAGCAGAGCTTATCCTTTTCATCAGAGTTTTTCGCGCGTCGAAGTTTAAATCCTGAAATAAAGAGCAGAAAAAGTGCTACAAGACGCGTAATCCATAGTGTATCTTTCTTTGTAATAATCATAAGGTCAATGTCGCTCTGAGGTTTCGCGTTATTCATCGCAAGTGAGCCCGTAATCCCAACAAAAAGAATAAATGGGATTTTATTCAAAACACGTACTGCTCGATCAGCAATTAATCGTTTTGAGTTAGAAGTGGACGTATGTGTGGGATGAGTATGTTTAGGTAACGCTTCTTTTCGTTTTAACTTCAATCGCTTGCCTGCGGTCCAACGGACTAACTCTTTCTTTGAGAGAGAATACTTGAATATATCGTGATAGAGAATGGAGATGATATCTGACTGCTTCACTGGTGTATTGTACGCTACCTATTTTGCAACTGGTGGAGCAGCTATTAAGCCGTATTGAACAAGTACCGATTGAACGCCAGCAACGACTGGTATGAGTGCGTTTTTAGCATCATTGCCTCCACTTCGCTGATTAAGCATGTTCACTGCATCTTCAAAATACTTTGAGAGCTGTGAATTGATTCCCGTTTGCCCATCGAAGGTACGTGAGGCTAAGTACCAACTCTTCGCATTCGGAGCGAGACTAATGATTCCACTGACAAGCGGGTCAGTAAGTAAAAGCTCCTGCATATCTCGACGTGGATAAATTTCTCCAAATGCACGTCCACCAACATTCGTTGCATTGGTATACATTTTTGTAAGAGACTCCTTTGAACTTAAGAACTTTAAGAATTTCCAGGATTCATCCTTAACTTTACTTTGCTCGTTCACGCCTTCTGCCCAAAAAGTTGCATACGTAATATCAGGATCATCAGCCTGCTGCTTTGGTAGTTGTGGCACGGGAACCACGCGGAACTTAAGGTTTGGCTGCTGTTGTCTAATTTCGTGAGCTCTCCATGATGGTCCAATGTACATTGCAACCTTACCACCAGCAAACGCAACAGTTGAGCTTGGGAGGGTTTCATCCCACACACCATGTACATTAGAGAATGCGGCATAAAAACGAAGCGCTTGCTCCGCAAACTCACCTGTCGGGTTATTCAGGTTGACTCCATTTTGAAGCATCATGAGTGCTAAGATTTCCTGCCAGTGATCTACGTTTTCGGTCCTTCCGAGGGCAACTCCAGATTGTTTAATAACACCCTCTTCATCTTTAATGGTGAGTTCTATTGCAATATCCCGGACGTCATACCATGTTACTGGGGTAGACTTGCCGTACGTTGCAAAGATCTCGTCATTAATAAAGAGGCCCAGTCCGTCATACATTAAAGGAACACCAACAATGCCAGCTGATTCGGTTAGTGTGCTTACCGCGACTGGATAATAGGTCTGTGCAAACTCTTGTGCAGTCATCACTGAACTTGGAACAGGTGCTAAACGAGACCTAAACATTGGAACCCAGCTTTGATGGAATCGGAAGATATCAGGACCATCTGATCGAGAGAGTGAATTGGTAAGCCGTTCACGATATTCCTCTTTTGACTGCTTTACGTACTTAACTTTAACGTTTGGGTTCGCGGTTTCGTATTCAGTAATGAGAGGGGCTACAATTGCATCATCTTCCCACAATCCCCACCAGGTAATTGTTTTTTGTCCCCCGATTTGAGGGATTCCTCTCATTAATAGAAATCCTATTGCACCGAGTCCAAGTAATAACAGCACGACAAATAATAGAATCTTCATTGGAAAACCTCGACGCGAAGAAGGCACAACCGGCATTGGGGTGCTTGGGGGAGGAGGTGTCGGTGCACTCACCGATAGCGGTGGAGGCGTGACTGGTGGAACTGGATTGGCCAATAGATCAGGAGGTGGCATATTGGAAGCCGGTGATATAGCAGCTAAATTTTCTACTGGCATTGGTTCGTTCAGCGGAGGGGTATTGAGCTCAGTTACGCTTAGCGGTGCAATAGGCTCAGGTGGGGAAACTGGAGCAAGAGCTGGTGCCTGTGGTGGTGGTGGTACATCAGATCCACCAGAAAAAAAACCGGTTGTTGGCACTTGGCTTCCACTGTTTTGGGTAGGATTGGTTGGGTCAGGAGGGTTCATCTTTGTTATTATACATAATAATGACAAAACAAGGACACCCACGCAAGTTGCGGAAACAGTTTCTCTTTTGGGGAGTTGTTTCGATATTTATTTCTGCGCTTGCCTGCACAACATTTTTCTACATATTTTTCTCCGGGCGCATTTATCCCAATGTATATATTGGCTCAGCTCTCGTCGGTGGATCGACAGTTTCCGAAGCACACTCAGTTGTACAAGCACATTATGAGCCCGTTAAAAATATTGAAATTATCTTAACTAGTAGTACTGAAGATGTTGTAATACCAATGTCTCAAATTGACACAACCATAGAGGTTGCCAAAAGTGTGAACGATGCGTATGTCATTGCACGAGATCAATCGACGATTGCAAATATTCAGACGTTAATTGGCTTAATGCAAAGTAAAAGACAGGTAGGGCCTTCGATTTCTTTTAATGAGGAGCGGTTAAATGACTATATTAGTATTGCTGAATCTCAAATTAATAACGATGCAAATCCTTACCAAATTACCCTTATACAAGGAGAGATACAAGTTGATCCAGGAAAGGCGGGAACAATAGTCGACCGTGACGAGCTACGCGCACAAATCGCACGAAATATCAGTAATCAAAGTTCAAACCCAATTGCGATTCCTATAAAGGTAATTGACGACACTTTAAGTTCTGAGGAAGTACAAACGGTTATCATGAGAGCCACTAAACTGATTGGCAAAAGTATTACGATTACCACCGATGGCACTACAACAAAGAAAAGTGCACAAGACGTGATTAATCTATTATCCCCTGACGGGTACCGGGGAGACAAACTTGCACTATTTGCGAAGGAGTTTGCGAAAGAAGTAAATCGAGAACCGCAGAATCCACTGTTTAATGTGCAAAATGGCAAAGTTACTAATTTCGCGCCGGCACTTGATGGGCTTTCACTAAATGAAAAAGATTTTGTTGCACAGGTTATTTCAGCGCTTTCACAACTTGAATCAAACAAGCCAGATACTGTTGCGATCGATGCTCCACTCGTCAGGGTGTCACCTGAGCTTGTATCAGGAGATGCCGTAAGCTACGGAATAGTAGAGCTCCTTGGACGTGGAACCTCAATATTCAAAGGATCCATATCATCACGTGTTTTTAACGTCGGGCACGCAGCGGCAAAGATCGATGGGACACTTATTGCCCCCGGCGAGACATTCTCATTTAATAAAATAGTAGGAGACATATCACAATTGACCGGTTTTAAGCAGGCGTATGTCATACAAGATGGAAGAACAGTACTCGGAGATGGTGGAGGAGTGTGCCAGGTCTCGACCACCCTATTTCGGGCAGTTATGAATTCTGGACTCCCTGTAGCCGAACGTCGGGCACATAGCTACCGAGTTGGGTATTACGAACAGGACGCAAGTCCCGGGCTTGATGCAACGATCTATTCCCCAACCACCGACTTTAAATTCACCAATGACACCGGACATTATGTATTAGTTCACACAATCCCCGACCTTAAAAATTATCGCCTCACCTTTGAACTGTATGGAACTAAAGATGGTCGAGTTGCTGAAATTTCTAAACCAGTGATATCAAATGTTGGTGCACCACCTGAAGATCTTTATGTCGATGACCCTACCCTACCAACAGGACAGGTTAAGCAGGTTGAACATAAAGCATGGGGTGCCCGGTCTACCTTCGCGTATAAGGTTACGAAAGATGGCCAGACACTTCACGAAAAGACATTCGTCAGTAACTATCGCCCATGGCAAGCAGTCTTCATGCGGGGAGTAGGACCAGCTCAATAACAACTCTTCAGATTTTTCATCCGCTTTAAGTCAGCAAATGTTGTAAAATTTGCCTGATATGAAAATATTGGCAATCGAAACCTCGTGTGACGAGACAGCAGTCGCAGTGCTAGATGGTAGAAATATCCTTTCGAGCTCTATCGCCTCTTCTATGAAACTACATGAAGCCACAGGCGGTATTATTCCCGAGCAAGCTGCACGAAAACAAGTTGAGTATATGATTCCTGTTTTGAATGAGGCGCTCGCATTAGCTTACCCGTCTTTGTCGACTCATGATGCAATAGCACTACAAATCGACGCAATTGCAGTCACTGTGGGGCCTGGGCTTATTGGCTCACTTCTTGTCGGTGTGGAGACGGCAAAAACACTTTCGGTTGTATTTAATAAACCACTAATACCAGTCAACCATGTGCGTGCACATTTGTATGCAAACTGGATTGGAACTAACCCACAATTTCCAGCAGTGGGGTTAGTCGTATCCGGGGGCCATACGGACTTAGTGTATATGAAGAGCCATAGCGAAATTGAACTTATTGGTGCAACAAGAGACGATGCGGCGGGAGAAGCGTTTGATAAATGCGCTCGACTTATTGGGCTAGGCTATCCAGGAGGACCAGCAATAAGTACTGCCGCTGAAGCATACCGATCAAAACACTCAAATCAAACATATATACTCTTTCCGCGAGGAATGGCGCATGAAGATACCCTTGATTATAGCTTTTCAGGTCTTAAAACCGCGGTTGCACGATTTATGGCGAAAAACCCTGATGCAGATCAGGCGCGTATAGCGACAGAGATTGAAGAAGCTATCGTAGACGCACTTTTGATAAAAGTGACTAAAGCTATAAGTCAATATAATCCAGTTTCATTTCTCTTATCGGGTGGTGTCTCTGCGAACTCACACTTAAGGCAAAAGGTATTGTCACTTTTTTCCGAAAAATACTCAAAACTACAGGCATATGTGCCTGAAAAATCGTGGAGCACCGATAACGCCGCTATGATAGCTCTGTTTGCCTCAGTTCATTCTGGATCATCTCCAGTTTTTAGCGTTGCTCCAGTACCCAGCCTCTCAGTAATACAATAATTTTTTTTGCATCGATACCGTTCTCACCATAATTTAGGCGTAATGAATGGTCTAGCGAATTTAGTAGAAAATACTAAAAAAAACGGGGGGGTAGTGGGAGGTTACTCGGCAGCAGGAGTCTCTGCATCGCCGGTTGCTTCAGTTGGAGTTTCAGTCGCGGCTTCTTCACCTTCAGCAGCTGACTCTTCGACAACTTCCTCCTGTGGTGCCTCAATTTTCGCAATGATAAGCTCAGCATCAGTTTTAATAGTGACTTTGTCGCTATTAAACTTAATATCGCTGACGTGAATTGCTTGATCAATTTCAACTAGAGCCGTAATATCAACCTCAAATCGGTCTGGGAGGTCTGTCGGAAGTGCTTCAACTTCAATTTCATCAATTTGTTGCACAAGTGTTCCCTCTCCACTCTTAACTGCTGGAGACTCTCCAATAATTTCAACAGGGATAGAAGCGGTTACCTTTTCGGTCAAATCAACTTCATGGAAATCAATATGAATAACTTCACCTGTAACTGGGTGAACCTGTGACTCAGAAATAAGAACTGGATGAACTTTACCCTCTATTGAAAGATCGACGAGTCCAGTCTCCCCTGCTTCTTTATACACAGCGCGGAATGCTTTGGCGTCAATTTGAATAGCAAAAGAAGTAATCTTTCTACCGAATACGTTCGAAGGGATAAGGCCTTCTTTACGAAGTCGCTTTACTCGACGTCCAGTTACGGTTCTCTTTTGTGCTGATAGAGTTTGTCTTGTCATGGTAATGTGAATTCGAGACGTTCAATGCCTCTTAGGGTGGTATTATAAACGTCTTTACCAGGTGCGGTCAAGGTAAGGTTCACTGGAGCTATCCCCGACTGCTTTTGCCACACAATTTGATACGCGCCTGCTGCAATCTCTTTATCCCATACAAAGGTAACTTTTGAACTTATGCCTGGTGCGACGGTTACTAACACTCCTGCTTCTTGGTGCGCTTCACGCTGCTTAATCTCAGGACTTAGTACTGAGAACTCATCAACAGATTCAATCCGAACATTATCAACTTCAGCGCCAAGCGGAGTAAGTAATCTCGTATAGACCTTGTAGCTTTCATTTCCATTGTTACGATACCCGCCCTTGTGTGTGAGAGTTAAGACCACTTCTCCTTTGAGGATCCCATTCACATATGAGTAGTGAGAGCTGATACTTCGATCTACTGCAACATTAGCTTTATTTACTCCAACGTTGGCTTCATTAATTGATTGGATTATTGTCTCGCAATTGGTGCCGCAGCCATCTGTACGCACTCTCCCATCCCATTGGAGATCTTTAATCGACTGCTCAACGGTATCGTTTTCAAACCAAAGCTGAATTCCACCTTCTGACAAGAGATTACCAAACTCTCGAACAAGCATCACTTGTTTTGAACTATCAAGCTCACCGAGTTTTCCTAACACCTGCTCAAGCGTTTGTGCGAGATATGTCTTCTTTTGGATAGTCCCTGGAAAAAAGTTATCCTCTACTCGCTTCTGAATAAGCTCATACATGTTTTCGCTGGTAATCGTGTCGTTATATCCTTCAATCGTCAACGGGCCGGTAACGTTTAGCAGTGACTGAAGCACTGACAGGTCGATTGCCACTACCCCATCGACTTTGCGATCCATTGCCTTCTCGAGAAACCACGACACTCGCCGCGCTGAAGTTGGAAAGTCAGGATCCCAATTCGCGTCTCTCATATGCCAGCTCGCCTCTCCGAGGTATTTGCGGATTGGTTCAGGTGGCTCGACATATCCTGAAATCATTCCATCAGCATCATATACATCATGAATTTCACGGCTCACGAGTTTCCCATGATCGAAGGTAAGGAGCGCAAACGAACCGATAAAACCGCCTGTCGGGCGTAGCTCCATATTATTTTGAAACAGCACTAAATACGTGGCCTTTGTATTTGCGCCAACCAACTCTGGAAGGTGCCGTACGATGGCTTGAAATGAGGGTATATCATCCAATGAGTCGACAAGGGAAGAATAGGTACCAAGAACATGACTGTAGGTGAACATCGAATCAGCTTGTGCTCTCAAAAACGCTGAATCTCGGTACACAAGGGAAAGGGAGAGTGATAATTGCTCAGAGACATTATTCCATGAAAGAGGCTGATATTGGGTAAGGCTCGTAACGATACTTCGGAGTACTTTTACAGTATCTACTCCCACAATTCCCAATTGATTTGTTTTTTTAACGAGCGCCGATATGTCATGGAAATAGCTAAACTCCTTTCCAACAAGGGGAACATGGGTGAGAGGGAGAAATAACGAAGTAGCAAGGGAAGACGTATGGGAGCTGATTTTCATTAACGTTTTACTTGTTTTATAGTCTCCACGACTGGCAAGCTTAACGGAGGTATAGGTAAAACCGGTTGAAACTGCAAGAACAACAAATGGTAGCGACACAATCGTAATGAGCATTAAGACCACCGAAATAAGCGGAGCAATTCGTGGTCTTTTCAAGGTAATTCGTCGTGGTCGTGTTTTTGCAGCTGGTATTGGTGAAGCTTTTAGCGATTCAGGCTGAGCGTGCTTAACTTGTTGCGTAATAGATTGTGAGACCACCGGCGCCCCTAAGTAAAATTCTGAAGCAGGTGAGAAGCCAAATAGGCTAGTTATAATTTGCTTACACTGTACCGCAAGATATTCGGTAGTTCCCTCACCTCTATATATAACTACACCACTCGGAGTACTTTTTGTAAATGAATCAACTTTTCGCAGCTGCTCGACCGCACTGACAAATGGTATGACTAAAACCACTTGGCCGAGCTCTTTGGAATTATTCACTGGTTCAGTGACGAAGGTAATTGCGGACTGATGAACCGCTGTGACAGTGTCTTCAAACTCTACGGTGAATTTTGCACTACGCAGGGCACGTACCATTGGTTCCCAAAACGGGGAATCTTGTCCAACTATAACGGCTTTCATCTTTCCATGATATGGCGCATAGACGCGGGAAACAAGTTTTCACCCATGACGCATGTGAACAACGTACCCTTATTTTTTCTGCAAATCTAGCTCGTGAGCTCCCACGGTATATAAAAGTCAACCGTGAACGTTTTCAAGTGATTCATGTGGTGTTTACGGACATTCCACGGGATAGAGTGAAGAGCTGGACACTTAACGATTGTCCAATGTCTGGTTAACTAATAGATCCGCCTCGCGGTTATCAGCGCGGAGAACATGGCGGTAGGTAGGAGTTACGGGAAGCTCCCGAGCAAGTGACAAAACTCGTTGGGCAAGCTGTGCCAAGTGCGGAGACTTGATTTTATACACGCCAGTAATTTGCTTTACAACAAGCTCTGAATCAAAAACAAATTCTAAGGAAGTTATCTCCTGTGGTGACGGATATGTCTCGAGCCATTCAAGCGCTTTCACCGCAGCTGAGTACTCAGCGACATTGTTTGTAGTTTCTCCAAGGTAGCTTCCTTCTTCGTATATGTGTGCTCCCTCTATCGAAACCACAAATGCACAGGCCGCAGGACCAGGGTTACCGCGAGCTCCTCCATCACAATGTATTGTCATCTTCATGGTGAGAGTATATCTTCTTCGACACCATTAGGCCAGCAATAATTGAGAGGGTAATCATTGGTTGTTGAAGCGTTATCCAATAATGGTCAAACAAACCGGTTATCAAGATACCCACGAGTGCAAAGCTTACAATTGGCTCGACCACTACCTTTTTTGTAAAGCGGGTAAAGAACCAAAGTATACCGAGTGAAATTAAGCCAACTTCGGAGACTACAAGCACATACATATTGTGCACTGGCTGCATGAGTGCTCGAGGAGCCAATGAAAGGGAGGTACCTAGTCCTATTCCAGTCAAGGGGTGCATGTATATTGCTTGTTTTGCAGACTGTAATAACAGTAATCGTTCTCGCACTTCGCGTGGAAAGATATTTGTCTCAGCCGGAAGGAAGGGAAGCGTGCACAGAGAGAAGAGTGTAAGAAGTAGCATCATCACGAATACAGATGTGCGCTGTACGTGGAGTTTATGAACCAAGCGCATTACGAGGTATACACCAAAAGCGAGAAACGCTCCTTCGGACCATGCAACGATAAACGCGATTGACGACACAGCTATACTTGCCCACGTAACTAAGGTTTTCTTCGAATGCAGAAGAATAATAATTCCAACCAATAAAAACCCAGCTAAAGCATTTGGGTGAGGGAATGTTGCGTACGGCCTCAGGTATTCAATCCCACGTATTGACCCAAGTGCAATTCCAGATGTATTACTATCAAATAATCGCTCACCTAATAAGTAAAATACCCCACCCAGGCTTCGACCTAAAAAGGCTTGTGCGAGCGCAAGAGCGCTCGACCAAAGCATTGCTATTGAAAAGGGCGCAGTTAATAGCTTGAGGTTACCGTTTGAAGATACATACCAACCAAGCGCTGCCATCTCGATAACTTTCACCCATTTATACAAGCTAACCCATGGGTTTACTGAAAAAATAACATTTAAAATGGCAATACGGAGAATAATATATAGAATAATTCGTAACCGCTTGCTGACGAGGGGAAGGTGAGCGCGTGAAGTGTATATCCAAGCGGCAACAAGAACCGCGATTAGAATATCCGTTAAATACAGTGTTGGCGCAAAGTAATCAATTCGGATGCCAAACAATAAAGACCAATCAGGCCAAAAGTGATAAGAGAGTTGAATGGGGAGAAGGAGAACGAGGAGTTGAAAAAGTCTGTCTGTTAGTTTCACTTGGTACGTACAACGAGATAACGGTCATCACCTTCACCTTCAGACTCGGTAACTAAATCAGCTTCTGCGGTGAGTGCTGAATGAATAACCCGTCGTTGTGCGGCGTTTAAGTTATACAAGTGTTGTGGCTCACCAGTTGTTCGGGCTCGCTCAGCTGCTTGATGTGCAAGTGACTCCAAATAGTCTTCGTGCTTTTCTTTCCATCCTGAAATATCTACAGATACTCGGTACCATTCACCAGTGTGTTGCTTAAGTGCCATTCCGAGGAACGATTGAATTGCAAGAAGTGTCGCACCGTGAGCGCCGATCAGGAGTCCGGCTTCCTCACTTTCGATTTTGACGCTAATTACTGGCTCTGAGTCCGTAGACTTTTCTTCAACTACTGTAAACTGAGCATCGATCGTAAGGAGTTCAAAAAGCTTTTTGAGTGTTTCTTCTGAAAACTCAACTAGATTAGGTTTCTTTGTTGTTGCCATGTGAGGCGAGTATACCACAGGAATCGAGGGCATTCAAAACTATACTGAAGTTGTGTACTTTTTAATCTTTCGAACCCAGCCGGTTAACCCACCCCAGCCGAGGGAGTTATATTGCTGATACATTTGGGAAAGTGAAAAGACCAGCCAGTACAGTGCAAGTCCAGAGGCAAAGCCGACCCCAATAAGTAACGTCATTAAAGGAAAGGTGTAAATCATTGACGACTGCATCGCGACTTGGAAGTCATCTGCTGTCTCAGGAGTCTTTTCTGCTATCTTTTTCTCCTTTTCTACAAACGGCATTGTAATTTTAGCTGACAAGAACTGCACCATGGCTGCAGCAATTAGGAGTGGACCAGGAAGAGGGAATGGCAGACCAGGAATATTGAATTTATCTGGTTGAGTGATATCGAGGTACAGGAAGCGCGTATTAAGCGATTGACCTTCTGCAAATTTAAGTGGTGAATACAATAAATCGTTCAGAGTGCTTGTTACCTCACCGTGGACTGACAATACACGCGTAAAGACTTGGAAGAGGGCAATGAGGATAACAATCTGCAACAGATATGGAAGGCACCCTGCCCCTGGATTAATTCCTTTCTGCTTATACATGTCAGCTTGAGCCTTCATTAATCCTTGTCGGTCATCTTTGTACTTTTTCTTAAGCTTCGCAATCAGAGGGGCAACTTCTTTCATTTTCTTCGCATTTTCCATATACGGCTTTTGCAATGGATATGAAGCGATTCGAAGGAAGATTGAAAACCCAATAATTGCAAGACCAAGGTTTTGACCGAGAAGGTTATAAAAAACAAACAGACCGTTAGCAAGTGGTTGAATTAAAAGGACGGTAAAAATATTCATATGGCTCGTGCCTATTGTACACGAGTATCTGTCGCGCGTGTAGTATACTTCAAAGTCAAATAGATTGAGGAGAACTGGTAATGAAGTCTGGATTAGTTATTCTCGAAACACATGTACAAATTCAAATCCGCCCCAATGAAATAACACGGGTACCGGAGATTGCGACTGTGTTTGAAGGACGAGCAGAGCTCGACTTCGAAGTAAAACTCGTGCTGGGGTATTGCCAACAACGTGGGGACTGGAATCCTTTTACAAAAGAAGCATTGGCGCACTATGCATCTGGACAGGGCTTCAGCAATATAGAGCTTTCCAAAGTATTTAGTGTCATACCAGAGTGGAGTTTCTTATGTGAAGAAGGGTGGATGGTTCCGTTTGGCAAGCATTATTTTATAACAAAGGAGTTGGTACAGTACTTGTGGGACCGGTTTCCGGTAATTCCATTCCATCTCAGTGAGTAGTGGGAGAGCGCCGTCATGTACGGCGCTATTTTATGCACTACTTTACTGGGTCATAACTAAATGGGGTACCAGGGTGACACTTAGATATTCGTCTCGCGGACATTGGTATTCCTTTTAATACTCCATGCATTGAGATTGCTTCATATGAATATTCAGAACAGGTAGGGAGAAATCGACAGGAATGACCGAGAAGGTGCACAAGGATCGGGGACAGGAGTTTTCGATACAAAACAATGACGGTGAGGAATAAGTACTTCATTTGTACATGTCTGCCTTGGTGAATGCAGCTTTTATTTCACTAACCGCGTCGTGGGTGTATGTTCTAAGTATTGATTGATTAGGGATATATACAACGTCAAATCCATTTTTAACAAAGATCATTTCATGCCGGGTAGACTCAGAGAGTACGCGCTTAATTCGATTTCGATCAGTTGCATTTTTACACCAAGAAGCGGGAATAACAAAACCAAAGCGAGAAGGGCTTGCGTCACCACGATCGTAATAGCCCATGGTAAAAGAGTGAGAACGTACAGTGCTGCCTTTTGACTTTACTCGTTCAAAATCAGTGCTTTCGGTCAAACGTGACTCTTTAGCTAGCATAGGAGAATTAACGACTCGCTGAAACGGTTAATCGGACACGGCCTTTTGCACGTCGACGTGCGAGCACCTTTTGTCCATCATTTGTTGCCATACGAGTTCTAAAGCCGTGTACGCGAATGCGTCGGCGTTTGCTTGGTTGATATGTTCGTTTCGTTGCCATTGAGGGTAGTATACAGAAAGTTGCGCAAAAAAGAAACCCATTACCATACTTAACAATGTATGCGTGATGGGTTCGTTAAATACCAAGAGAAGTGGACTTTCACTCTCTCCTTTCCATTTATTTAAGATATATACGTCTGAGTAGTGCGATTGATCCTTTTACTGAAGCAAGTATTTGAATAACTATTTGCTTTGATATTGGTTTACTTTCTTGGGATTCATAAGTAAGTTCAGACACTCTTTTGGTAAGACCATTTAGTGTAGTGGTCAGCATTCCTATGCTTGTCCACACATCGTGATGGTAATCATCTGCTTCAATAAGCTCATCAACAAGTTTATTAAGAGTGTCGTGAACAAGATCAATACGCTTGTACATGATCCATTGATCCTTGGTGTCAGAACCTCTGTACTGAGTTTGCATGTCTAAGCTCCGTGTATTTTGCTCAATATAATAACAAACATGGTGGGAGTTTGCCAATTTATGCAAATAAAGTGACAGATCTATACCATTACTGTTGCTTGACTAATTGTGGATAACTCGTTAAAAAGAGGAAGTTAAAAGTATACCGCTGCCCCAAGGTGTATTGCTGTTTTCTTCCCTTTTTACTATGGTTAAACCTGATAAAGATGCTATTTGGAACGAAGTACTCGCACTGACGCGTGTTGCGGTCAGTGGTCCGATCTATACAACCTGGATTTCCCAAACATACCTAAGCTCTCTCCGAAAGCTTGATACCAAGCGCTACATTGCCGAAATTGGCTGTAACTCAACGTTTGTTAAGGCAACTGTTGAGCAGCGCTATGTGGGACTTCTACAAGACACCCTCATTAAAGTCTTGGATACTCATGTCGACCTCGTGTTTTTTGTAAAACAAAACCCTGCGGTGTCCGCAAAAAAAATGGATTTAACCGCAACACTCTTTGAAGAAAAGGAGATGAGTGTCGATTACTTGGAAAAAGTAGCCGGTGCCAGACTGAGACCTGGCTTTACCTTTGAGAACTTTGCAGTCTCAGGTAGTAACCAAATGGCATGGGCCGCCGCAGAAGCGGTTGCTGAAAAACCAGGTGTCTCTTACAACCCACTGATTATCTGGGGGGGGGTAGGGGTCGGGAAAACTCACGTAATGCATGCAGTTGGACACTCGCTTCTCATGAAGCGCGGAGATGCAAAGATACTTGCGTGCACTGCTGAAGACTTTACTAATGACATTGTTGAAGGCATTCGAAACAAAACAACACCACGGGTACGTGAGAAGTATCGGAAGCTCGATGCGCTGTTTGTTGATGATATACAGTTCATAGCGGGGAAAGACACCGCACAAGAGGAATTTTTCCATACCTTTAACTCAGTCACGTCAGCTGGCGGCCAAATAATCGTAACAAGTGACCGCCCTCCACACGAGATTGAGAAGCTTGAAAACCGATTAAAGAGCCGATTTGAAGCGGGAATGATCGTTGATATCTCTCCTCCTGACTTTGAGCTTCGATGTGCTATTGTACAAATTAAGTCTCAGGAGATGGGACTCGCGCTCACTGAACCATTAGTTCAGCTGGTTGCCGGCAACATAGAAACTGCACGAAAGATTCAAGGGTACTTAACCAGACTTTCAAGTGAGGTTAAGCTCAAAAATGCAGAGCTTTCAGAAGAGCTTGTGTTATCAGTTATTAAAAAAAGTGGAGGGGAAGTTGATGCAAGTGTAAAAAAGTCATACTCAACTGATGCATTAATTGAGGCTGTGTGTAAATACTATTCTATTAGTAAACGATCGCTTCTAGGGGAGGGGAGAACAAAGATGATTGCACAACCAAGACAAGTTCTTATGTACCTATTACGAATTGAAATGGGATTACCGTTTGAAGAGGTAGGGAAAATCCTTGGTGGACGTGACCATACAACCATCATGCATGGGGTAGAGAAGATATCCACATTAGCATCAAAAGATATGCACATTCGTGAGGATATCTCGGGGATAAAGCATATTATGTAGTGGAGGATTCCGGATAAAGCTGGGTGAGTTTTCCACTTATCCACTGTGAAAACTATATTATCCACAAATTTGTCCACAGAGCCTTCTTGGTCGGTATTAACAATGGCTTGTCGGTTCAAACACGGTTAAGTTTCCACATATCCCCAGTCTCTACTACTACTGCTACTATTTAATATATATAAAGAAAGGGAAAGGGGAGTTGTCCGGGAAATTAGAAAGATATAATACACATACTATGGAAATAACAGTCAATAAATCAGAATTCACTAAAGCAATTACGATAGCTGCACGATTTATCTCTCCACGTGCACAGCTACCAATACTAGGAAACATTGTCATTAAAGCTCAAAAGACTCGGGTATACCTTTCTGCAACGAACCTTGAAATGAGCTACTCACACTTTTTAGCAGGACAAATTACAACCGAGGGTGAAATCGCCGTACCTGGACGGGTGGTTGCTGAGCTTATGCCGAACGTCGCAGGGGATAACTTGCAAATTTCTGTTCAGAAAGAATCCCTCCAGCTTATTACTGATGGATTCAGCTCAACCATTGCTGCAATGAATACAAATGACTTTCCTGTTGTCCCACATGAGCTGACAGAATCCGCAATTACACTCCCTGCGGTTTTTATAGATTCCCTGAAAAAAGTAATATTTTCGTGCGGTGTTGATGATGCACGACCGGTACTAACGGGGGTGTTGTTTCTTTTCAGTAAGGATCTCTTAACACTTGTATCCTCCGACGGCTCACGGCTTTCGCGAATTTCCTTTGCAATACAAAGTGAATTAGAGGAGAAGGTTATTATTCCTCGTAGTATTCTTTCTGAAGTTCTAAAGATCTATTCTGGTGGTACGGTATCCTTTGAGAAGAAACTGGAGTCTCAAGTGCTTTTTGGAATTGGAAATACCATTTTAGGAAGCAGATGTATTGATGGAGAGTTTCCAAACTTCGAACGCATTATCCCAAAGACTACTAACACCTCTCTTGACGTCGCTAAAGGCGATTTAAAGCGCTCCTTGGCGCTGTCCGCGGTCTTCGCACGTGACAATGGAAATAAAGTGAAGCTGACGGTCAGCGAACAGGATTTACATATAACGGCTCTCAGTCAAAAAACAGGAACTCAAGAAAGTAGTATTGCGGCAAACGTCCAAGGCGTTGGTGGAGAAGTCCCGTTTAATTATCGTTTTATAGATGATTTTATAAGCTGCGTTGAAGGAGATCGAATTATTATTAAGCTAAACGATGGGAGCTCTCCTGGAATGTTTGAAGATCCGGCTTCACCTGAGTTTCTTCATTTGATCATGCCAGTCAAAGGATAATCTTTTTTATCTAATTCACTATTATGAAGGGCAAGACAGTACCTGATTGAAGTTTAACGTCTGTCCATTTGATGCAAGACCATAATACTGTCGGATACGATCAGGGAAGAGTGGCTCAAGAACAAAATCATTTGCTCGGCATGAAGCTCCACCACCTTCAAAGATCATTAAGAAGTCTCTCATTGTTAAACAGCCGTTACTATCTGTGCGACATGCCATTTCAGCAGTGAAGTGTCCTGATGAGCCATATGCTGACTTCAATCTATGCCAACATGCTGATTGTGCTGCGAAATCGTTTCGAGGAGTGTTTACTGCACATCCCATGTCTGCAACCGGTACGAGGTTATACCGAGCTAAATCCGTATAGTTACTTGCCCAAGATTCTTCAGCCCAAATAGCGAGTGAAAGTGCCGGATCATATCCCGCTGCAAGTGCCTGTCCGACAATATCGTTCCAACAGTCATGCATGTTTTGCAAACTAATTAAGTCAGGGAAGAGACGGGCACCTGCGGTAATGTATTCTATGAGTGTTTGTTTGGTGACGACTTTACCCGTCCACGGTCCAAGGTTCGGCTCTGGTGCATTTTTATTACAATTGACAAGGGTGCTTGATGGAGGAGTTGGTGTTGGCGTAGTCCCGTCAAATTTAATTCCTTTGGGTCGAAGCGCTTCTTGAATTCCATGAAGGAAATAATCGTACACACTTCCTAAATGAGGAAAGAATATTTTTGCACTTGAACCTGGGCGTCCTTCTGCTGGGTTTCCTGCAATTGTATCTGCGCTATCAAGCCCTCCACCTGAAACTCCTTGGTTAGCTGAGCTATACGAGGCGTTTGTTTCACCGGGAATGTCTTTCAGCTCTTCAATCGGAGCGTTTGGACCAATAAGTGGGAAAATGCGTTTTACAATTGATTGGCTTCCTGCAACAAGCTTCTCCCAAATAGTATGCGCATTTGGCATTGAGACACGTACTTGGAATGGAACAAAGATTTCCTGCGTACATTCTTGTTTAGAGCTCCCACATTCTGATAGACATTGTGCATAATCTGCCTCAGGGAACGGGACACAGTTTGCTTGACATGCTGCTATCTCCTCGGGTGGAGGATTTTTAAAGTCACAAATAACATTTGCGGTATAGCTGAGTGTTCCGTTAATGGGTTCCTCACCATCTCGAGCCAAGTCTCCATACAATTTGTCACCAGGGTTTCGACGTGACTCGACTATTTCACAAAACTTTGTTTTGTTCCGGTCATTTTGGTCATTATATTGAACAAGAGATGCCGTTCCAGTGTCATCAATGCCTTGTGGTTTGAATGTGCTTTGCAAAAGTGTTCCAAGCTCTTTAACCTCTTCAGTGTGAGCGAAATATAAGTTCCTAATTGATTTCACCGCAGAAAAATTAGCACAGTTTACGCCGAAAATATTACGATCTGTGGGTGGTACGGCAGTTGAACAGTCGAAGTCAGGGAACTGGTCGGTGAGTTTGCTTTCACCTTCACCTATGAGATCTTCTGTTGATGAGTATGGAATATATGGGAATCCTTGCAGGTTAGGGACCGGGAGGATTTCACTGATTCGTAAATAGTCGTCGGAAGTAGTGTAGCAAGCCTCAGGGTTATTGGGGTCATTACATGTCACGATTTGATCATGTCGCTCGTTTCCAATTCGGGCACGTTCATTATTGCGCTCAACTGTCTGAATTGTTCTCGGCAGAAGCTTCTTTAATGGTCCTGAAAAGTTAATGATACGGTGCACAATATCTTTGCGCTCCTCAGGAGTAGCGGCTCCAGCCAAATCCTCGGGTTCTTCTTCTGCTCGATACGTCGTTCCGTTCAAGTACCAGCTTACATACTCATTTAGCCTTTGGACAAACGAAAGTCCGCTTGAGCCCGCGTTGGTACTATTGGGTACAAGCTCAGTGTTTCCGAGAATCGGAAGGTCCGCAGATGACAACCCGAGGTTTACATTACTGCTGCTTCGTACGAAAAAGTAACACCGTTGCCCGCTATCTGGTGCTGGTAATGGTTCACATTGGCCGTCACTTGGGACAAACTTGAGTGTTTCCTTTACGACAAGGTCATTTCCACACATATACACGTCTCGTGAAACGTTTCGATCACAGGTACTTGCAGGGTATGGGCGAAGGGAATGGAACTCAGGTTTGTCGCGCGTCGTATCATCACAAGAAATATCAAGCAGCTCATATGGTGTTCCTGAGCTTGAACAGTTCTCAGGGTCTACTTTCTCTCCATTTGCTCGAAAAACCTCGCCACGAATGTAATACATCCAACCACTTTTAACGACATTTCCTTGATTTCCGCCACAGTTATCAACGATTAATGTTGTAGCAGCGGTAATTCCTGGGGGGAGCGCAGTTTCATTTAAGAATTTAACTTGTTCAGCGACAGATAGATTTGGGTCGCTTCCCCAACCACCAAAACGATTGAGTGGTTTATTACAAAGTTTCCTTTGGAGATATGTATGGGTATCAAGTGGGCCAGTACCGACTCGTGACTGTACGTTAAATACGTTTGCAATGAGCACATCAATTGATCCGCAAACATCTGATGCTGCAAATGCATCTACCCATGGTACTGGATTCCAATTGCCGTTATACAAGTCAGGTGGAGCGGGTGCTACTTGATACTTATTTCTGTCCAATGCTCCCGCAAAGGCTTTGTATAAAACTGCATATTTTCGAGCTTCACGAGCAAGCGCTGCACCATCATTGAATGCGGGCATGGGGTTTGCTTTCCATTCTAAGTCAAGGTTATTCATTTCATTTCCAACAATAACCACCGGTCGACCTGGGAACTCGTTACTGGCATTGAGTTTTAATGCAAAATCAACCATTTCTGTTGGAGGAGTAGTTGAGGTAATTCCTGCAAGTCGAAGGGTAACGTTTGTTCCAGGAGATGGGTTATACACCGGGTTTTGGAAACCTACCATGTTGATCACCTGGACGGCACCGTGAAAGTCGTTGGGAACAATCACGTTTGTATGTACTCCCTGTTGTCCCGCAGGATCAAAAAAGGCAAGTTCCGGACCAACTGCGTCGGGTGGATTTGCAAGCTGAATTTGGGCACGAATTATTTGCACCGATGCAACTGAAATTATGGCTATTATTATGAATATGGCTAGTTTTTTCATTGGTTGGTAGGTTGTGCTTGATATACTGCCTGTTTAATTGCGGGCATATAGAGTGCTGCTGTTACTATTTTACCGTTAGTTAATGTGGCGGTTCCTTTCAAATGAAAAATTGGTTGCAGAAATTTTGCATTACTATTTGTTTGTGACAGATATGCAATTTCAATTTTACTAATAGTTATTTCCTTGACTGTTCGCGCATTTACATTGAGCCCTCCAAGGGACGAGTCACCAACACTTTGAATGATTGCGCTCGCTCGTATTGAATCTACAATCTCTGAATAATCTTTCAAGGGATATTTTCCGTATATTTTTGTAACCGGTTTCTCTTGTACATATACCCGTACAATTTCGTTTTTTGAATTTAGCTGCACATATGCAGTACCTAGATTATAGCTTTCACCGAGTATTTTGTATCCGTTAACTAAATACGTAAACTGATACGAAACGGCGTTCGGGTCCCCAAGACCTCCCACCTCATTTGTTTCGTCAACCGTATTCTCCCGCTTTTCAAGAACAAGGTCAGATTCCTTTTCAAAAAATCCCAATGTCACCAGGTATTTTCGGGCTATGTTTTCTGCGGTGAGTCCATTAAATTCAGTGGTAATTTGAGCGTTATTTTCCACATTTGGTTTAAAATCGATCACATGTTGATCAGGGTAGATTAATAGTGTTGCGTCAGGCGGAGTAAAAATAAACATTGTTCCACTAATTGCGTCTGTGGCTTCAAATGGTTCTGAAGTGATACCAACTTTTTGGGCAAAAAGAACAGCTTGGTCTTTTGTGTACGGACCTTGATCTATTTGGTACACATTTGCATCAAGCGGAAGTTGTGGTGCTGTTGTTATATCAAAGCGAATAGGGATCCCGAGCGAGTGCTCACTTAAAGAGAAATTTGGAGGAGGAATGGGAAGCAAGCTTGCGATATCGATTGGGTCTGGATTTTGTTGATTACCAATATTTGATGTCCGCTGCTGTGCATTCAAGATGTATGAAATTATTAAAAGCAGTAATAACACAACGACTATGAATATCTTTTTTTTGTGAAGTAGTATTTTGTTGAGCGTCATACAATTACGGTACAGATACCCCACAGTTAGGGCCGACACCATCACCACACCCTCGTGCAACTGCCTTTGGTAAGTATGGAGGTGACATTGGGATGGGAGAATTGGCAAATGGATTTCCTCCAAACGCTTCTAGTGCTCTGAATTCATAATGATCGTGCTTAGACCCTTTGTCTGAGTATCCAGTGTTTCCCATTACTCCAAGTACTCGTCCTCTCGCAACTGTTGCTCCCGCTACGATTCCTGGGGAGATAATGAAAAAATGAACGTGGCGACTTCTGAATTGTACTCCGTTACATGACCCTTCAATATCCACATATTTTCCTCCATACGAATCAGTTCCAGCCGATCGCACCGTCCCTGGATGCGTCGCAATTACCGTATTGTTATTGTTATATGAATTGCTGGGGTGGAGCACATCTATTGCTTCGAGTCCATAATGTGAGCTGTTACTGAATGGGCCTTGGCTCACTAGATATACTTGACCTCTTGAAACGTCCACAGGCCACCCTGCTGGTCCTTCGGGGCATTCTCCTGGTCCTTCCGGTACATCGATAAAACCAGAACCCGAATCTGCAATTCCTGAATCACTTGGTGGCACAATATATCCTCCGGTATTAATAATAAAAACGATTAACGCGATGAGAAAGGGAATAAGAATTATGAGTGTAGCAACTGCACCAACTACTGAAGATGCTGCAACCGTTAACGTACTTGCAATAAAAAGAATAAACCCAGCACTAGCAGCTACGGCAAGTTTTGCCCCTTTTTTCGCTTTATCTATTCCGTAGACGACTGCTTTATTTATATATTGCCCTGCAACAAACCCCACGGCAGTACCAACAACAGGCGCAACGGTCGTGAGCCCAGCAGCAATTACTGCACCAGTTACTTTTGCAGAAACTGCTTTTGCTGCGGCGTTTCCGGCTTTTGATGCAAGAAAATTAGTAGGACTTTTAAAAAATTCCAATGCAGCTTCTGAGCGGAAAGCCGATTTGACTGCGGCGGTATTGGATCCGATTGATTCTATAGCTTTACTACGAAGTTCAGGAGAAAGCTTTGCCCCGTTTGACTTTAAAAATGCGATATCCATTTCAAGTGCACGGAGCTGTGTGGCAGTATTTGATTTGTCTTTAGACTGTCGCTGCTCAAGTGCTAATTGTTCCAAATATGACAGTGTTCGTGTTCGTCTTTCTTCAAATAATTCATCGTCACCGACTCCCTCTTTTTCTATTTTGTTTTTATATCTAGTATAGTTGGCGCTTCGGGTATCAACCGGGAGGTTTGCATCTTTTTTAATTCGATCAGCAAGTTTTTGCGATTTTATTCCACTCGCAATTTCATCAGGATCAAGCTTATCGTCACCTTCATTAATAAACCAAGCTGCGTCGAGTAATCCTTCTACATCTTTTTTCTCAAGGCCATACTTTGCAGGATCTTTTAACAGTTCAGTTAAATTTTTAGTAGTCTCAAGCTTTGTAATTTCAGGAGCAGTTTTAGTAACACGAGATCCACCTTGCCTTTCTTGCAGGACCTTTTGTGCAACTTGCATTGCGATAGAGGAGCGAACTGTCCAATGAAGATTTTGATCAAGTATTTCTGGATGTCCACTTTCGAGCTTATATGCTTCTGCCAAATAACCTCCTTCACCAGTTTCTTTTCCATTTTCGTCCACTCGGCCACGCATTGCGATTTCGTACTCTTTTTGACGAGATTTCCGAGCTTTACCAATTTCTTCAATAAGTGTTTTTGGATCCATAACGTTATGTGAGTGGTACTTCAGGTTGCGTGAGTGCTACCGTTTCAGATACGGGAGCTGATTGCAGGGGAAGGGCAACTGGCTTTGTTGATGCATCTGACGGCTTTGTCGTGACAAATTTATATTCTTCAGCAGATGCAACAACTTTAATTGGGGCGTGGTGAGGGCCAGCAAACAATATACCTTCACCAACGTTTGCCGCGAGCAGTAATTGCTTTTCTCCTTGGGACAGATAAAAGGTTTCTGCAATGCGATCAATTGCTGCAGGTGACTGCTTTAGGAGAAGCCGCATGGCTGAGTTAGTCACGACCGCCTTTCCAATATCTTGGCTTAAGAAGTCTTCAACGTCTTGAGTAATGGTTGTGAGCCCGAGGTAGTACTTACGTGCGCGTTTAACAATTGACCATAAAAACTGTGCAGTATCTTCGTATCTCATCATATGCCACGCCTCGTCGACAACGAGAATGCGCTTTTTCACGTCTTTTCTGACCTTCGTCCAAATAAAGTCAAGAATAATAAACATCGCAATCGGACGGAGTGTGTCTTGAATATCGCGAACAGAGAACACAGTGAATGGGTTTTTAATATCAATATTTGTTTGCTGATCAAAGATTCCCACGTAGCTTCCCTTCACAAATTTTTCAATGCGTGAAGCAAGGTCAATTGCATCAGGAACTTCCATTCCGATAAGTGCTTTATATAAGTCCTCAATTAACGGTGGCTCAAGGTGTTGGGTATCGGGGTCTTGAGTAATTCCCTTTGCTCGGTAGGTGTTAATGAGCGCCCGGTCGAGTAAAGCCTCTTGAGAAGGGGTGAGCTGACCCATGATTACTTTAAACAGTGAGTGAAGCGTCAAAATCTTGAGTCCTAATTGATTCTCTCCCTTTTCATATACTTGTGAGAGGTCAAACGGATTAATTTTGGAAGGGGAGCTAAAGCTAAAGGTGATGTACTCACCACCAACTGCCTCGGTAAGTGCTTTATACTCGTTTTCAGGGTCAATACAGATAATTTCAGCTCCCATCATAAGGGATCTCAGGCTCTCAAGCTTCACAAAGAATGATTTTCCTGCACCTGAGGTCGCAAACACCGTGAGGTTACTATTTTCCAAACTAAATCGGTCAAAAATAATGAAGGAGTCATTTTGGGAGTTTATTCCATATAAAATTCCGGTGTCACTTGAAAGCTCCGCTGTCGTAAATGGAAAGGTGGTGGCCAGTGACGTTGTATCCATGTTGCGGGTTATCGTGAGTACGTCTTTTCCATACGGTGCTGAGCTGAGGAATCCCTTTCTCATATCGAGTGTTGCGTGTTTCGCGTTTACTAAAATCGAGGCAAGGGTGCTCTCAACTCGTCGAGTGATAGAATTTAGCTCCTCTTCGCTTGCGGCTGGAATTGTAATATAGAAGCTGAACTGGTAAAAACGCTCAATGCCCTTCACGAGCTGCTCTTGCAGCGATTTTGCGTCTTCAAGCTTTGCTTCAGTTGAAGGATTCACCAGTTTCCCACGCTGAATATCAGTTGAAATTTCAGCTTCCATTTCAGTGATCTTTCGGCGAAGGTCATCAAGAACCGTACGTGCCTCAGTGGGGTACACAAAAAAACTAATATCGAGGCTGTGATCAAAGTTAATAAGTGGCTCGAGCCACCCTGGAACCACAAATCGAGGATACCCTGCAACAAAGAGTGTGCGATAAAAAACTGACCCCACTTGAATTGAATCAAAATTAATTTCAATGCTGGCTGGTGCGACAATATCATCTATCCCAAGTCCAACTGTGTCATTTGGGCGGGTAATGGTCGGCTTTGAAGCCTTCGGTATTGTAAATCCGGAAGATTTAGGTACAGCGGGTGTGGGTGGCACGACCGGTGCAACCTGAACAACAGGAGCATTTTGAGTAATCTCTTCATTGGTAGTTTTGGGTGAAAATGGTAATTTCATTCTTCTTTTACAGTCTCTCTCTCTCGTACTGCCTCAATATCAGGATTATGAATATCATAGTACAGGTCAATTAATGTGGGTCGGTCAAGTTGTGTAAGTTTAAGTCCGAGTCGGCTCGCTTGTCGGATTAAATGATCTCGTTTTGGCAGAAGTATCGTCTTTGCTTTTTTAAGTACGTATGTTTTGGTATAGGGAATCTCACGCTTCTGCTGCCCAGGGAAGAGTGACTTGCTAAACCCGAGCTCGAGCGGAGAGAAAGGAATAACAACGAAAAATCGCTTTCCAAGCACATTTCGCTTCTTAATCGTGTCAGAGATAAACCCTTTATATGAGGCCATTAGGTCTTTAAGCTTTACATTTTCTATTGAGTTCATTTTTTCATCAAGTTGTGCTAAATATTTTGCGATATTTTTTCGTTGTGTTCGGATCACAATTTGCGTTGCAAATGAAAGAGAATTAATAAGAGCGGCATACGCTGCGATAACCGCTTCTTGCTCACGTTCAGATAATAGTCCGAAATTAAGGGAAGTTGATTCCAGCACAATTGCAGCTCCACCATCTTTAAAGAGCACTATGTCATCAACAATATCTGCGATGGGGATAAAGTCCTGAGCATTCCTGATAATTGGCTCGTCAGGAGTGTTAAGCACTGGAACTCGCGCAAATGTCTTATTTACGACTGCTGCAAATTTCTGTGATGGTGTTGTTGCCATATCTACATTGAGTTTCGAGCGCGAATGGCAATCGGTGGAAGAATCGCACCTTTTGCTTCTAAGTTAATTGGATCAAACGTCAGGTCATCTCGCTCAACAAATATCTTGTATTGACCATCCGTTAATGGGGTAACAATCATAAAGTGGCCTGCTTGATTTGTTTTAAATGCTCGTACAGGACGTCCCATTTGGTCTTTTATTTCCATAATTGCTCCACTCACTATCTTACCGTTTGCATCCATCACTTGGCCAACTACAATATTTGCTTGAGATGGTGGTGTTGGTGGTGCAGCGTCAGGGGAGAATTTTGCAGAAACGGCATCAGGAGTGTTTGTCGTAGTAGGAGTAAAGGTCTGGGTATTAGATACTGGTGTATTTGCAACTGCTGTTTGGTCTTGAGACTTTGCATCCTCTGCGGCAAATCCTTGTTTGTGTTCAACTCCCACCTTTGCAGTTGCAGGAATGTATGCCGAGGAGCGCATTGGAGTCGGTGCCTCAATTGGTCTGTTGCCTACATTTGGGGTAAGCGCCGAGGTAATTACCGTAGCTTGTGCGATAACGGGTGCGGTGGCAACAAGAACTTTTTCTGTAGGGTTGGTGTTTTGCGTTTGAGCCACAGGTGTCGGTGGAAGTGACTTGCCCGGAATATTGAATAACCCTGAGACTCGACTGAGAATAGACTTCTCAGTTTCTTCAAGTTTTGTTAAGTGTGGTTCAAGCGGTACTGAAGTTGTTGCAACTGGAGTTTGAGCAGTACTACCTTCCTCTGGTGCAAAGTATGACGCGGTTGATTGTGGCTTAGTCCAAATAAATAGTGTTGGGCCATAAGCTGAGCGAAAAAAAGCGAGTATCCATTCTGAGAGCGGTCGCTCTTGAAGGGGTAAAAACGCAAATGCAGCACCCATTACCACAAAGAAAATAATTAACGGCCATTTAAAAATTGCTGGCAAGGGAGACGCATACAGCAGAAGTCCAATTACCGCTCCTCCAGCTAACTGGAAAAACTGTTTTAACGTCATGTCACCAACTAACCTAAATTGGTATGAGCTAATTTGTTGCGGTACTGGATGTTGTTGGAACATAAATGTAGGGAGTGGAAAATCTCATATTGTAACACAGAGTAGTCCTCCTTAATCCTAGCGCATGAAGCAGCTTGTGCAAGGGGAGCACAGTTTTCACGCACAAAAAAGAGGGAACCGTATGGTTCCCTCAACTTACTGATATCTAATATTAACTACAGATCGGTGCCCCACGTACGCTGTTTCTGCAGCGATACTTCTGCCGGTGCCTGCTCACCACCACCTTCTTCTTCTGCGCCAGGCGCAAATAACTCTTGCAGATATTCATCTGGCACTTGTCGAGCTGTTTGTCCACCTTCCTGCACCTCTCCTGGAGGTTGCTGTGGGTCTCGAGTCGGACGTTGAGTCGGATTGTTACTAGACATGCTTCTTACTCCTTAAAGATAACTGTCTAAAGACCGAGTTTCAATTTCAGGTAGATTGCAGATCAAACAACCTTGTTGTTTATGTATCCACTTCCACCAAGCAGATGACGGAGGAATGGCAACTGCCTTTCCCGCGGCGTCTGTGCCGATAGTATACGCTTCGTTACTAAGGATTACAAGATTCCCTGGGAAATTTGGTAACACTGCTGCGTTTTTGACGAGATACCTCAATGACCAATCAGCAAAAACTGATGCTACACGGTTCACGTGGATACCAAGTCCAGGTTGCGCTTTCACTTCATCCGGAGGCATTCCATAGTTAACTTCCTTTTCATTCGGGACATCTTCAAATGTCCGAAGTATACTTCCAAAACAAGAGTAACAGGGGCCAATTTGCGGATGTACGATAAAAACTTCACCGGCAATCCCTTTTTCATAGAGCCCACCATAGAATGACACCGTACCCATTTCACGCAATAGCACTGCAAGTCTCATTGTTGTGATCTCGGAACCGAGACCTGCAACGAGAACCAAATCAGCTTTGTCTAAAACTGAAAGGTCATCCATGATATTTGCGTGAACTGCCGTTACTTGAGCATTTCGGTTTCTATTCAGGATGACATTCTTAACGGCGTGAACTTTTGGTTGGCCGACGTACCTTAAGTCAGCTGCATGTCGAACTGTATTGTGTTCCTCCAGGATATCTGGATCAACCAATATAAAGTTTTCAACACCTGACATTGCAAGTAAATTGGTAGTAAGGCTCCCGAGGGAGCCTAAACCTACAATTCCGACGGTAGAGTTACGCATTTGGGCGAAACTATCGCCCAGTAAACTTTTTACACGGCTGAATTGCTCACTCATATCAACTGTTCCTCGATTTTGATTATTAAATCTGCGATATAGACCTCTTTATTCCATACAGGTAATCGAAGTTCTTCTTGAACCGCTGGTTCAAGTACCAGTTTCTTTGCAATTCGATTCTTAATTTTCATAAACAGTGAAGTACCATCTGGCTGCCCGAATGTTTGAAATTCTGGCTCTGACTGGGGAATTGCAACGGCTTCTTCAACAGGTTGCATTAATTCACTGTTCTGTGCTGATTGTTCAAGTGTTTCAACTTGTTCAATCACTTCTTGAACGGCAGCTTCTCCTATTACTTCTGGTATTTCGATATCCTGTGAAACTTCTTCCACAGACTCGTCATTGGCTTGTTCAAGTATTTCAACTTGCTCAGCTGTGTCTTCCTGAATTGTCGAATTTATTTCGACCTCTTCTTGGTGTTGTACCTTATCCGTGATAAAGATAGTTGCATGCGTTTTTGGATAGTCCCATGATGTCGAAACAATCACTTGTTTACTCCAATTAGGGGAATTAACCGCGAATACCATTTCACAAACAGAGTCATTATTGATATCTGCTACGCGCCATGCGGTCTCAAACCCTTGCATGCCAAGGTACAGCAATTCGTCATCAAAACGTTGAGGGTCAGTTAAGTACCAAGAGACAGGGGGTAGTGTTGGTACATTTTTGTTACTTACTGGAAATGGAACAATCTCAGTTGTTCTGCTATTCCGGTGAGTATAGTACCAGTTGATCCTAAATTCGTCTCCACTAGACATAATTACTTGATTTTTACTGATATCGAGTCTTCGGCCAAAATTGCCACCTTTATAAAAGGTAACAATTGGAGAAAGTATTTGCTCCCGGCTTTCCGTTCTGTCTGAAAGTATTTGCCGAATAGTCGCAATATCTGTACCACTCAGATGCGTCATGCTTCCTGGATGTTTATGCCAATCTCCCAGATATGCTAAATCGAGATCTAGCTCTGGTGGAATGTATCCATCAGGAAGTGGGGTCGACGGTGTCCAGTTGATCTGGGTCATTTGCCTCGATTTTTTTCGAGCCATATTCCAGTGTTTTTGATACCACCGAAATACCTCAGCTTGGTAGTCGCCACCATTTTTAAACAATCCTGCTGAACGATGAATGTTAACGATGTCGGGGATTGTCGCAATAACTACAATGAGGTCCTTTGTCTCAACGCCAATTAAAGCCGCACCCGTCTCAGTAGACGGGTGCTGGGTAGATTCATATGCGATGTCAACAAAGATACGTCGAGGGATGATCAGTGTCGGGGTATTGGATGTGTAATTCATCTCATTTCCTATTCACTGGCCTTGGGCCAGACTGTCGTTTGTTTCCAATAGAGCCATGCCCGAGTCCACTGTATTGCCCAGAGGGCAATGGTGGCTGCAGTTGATTTTGCAGGATCCCAGCCATCTCGTGCAGTGCGGTGAGCATGCAGACAGAGCTTTCCTCCATCTGAAAAATAATGTTCCGCACCGGCGATTTTATGGCTTTTCAAATTCGCTTGTGGTTCGCTTGAAGGATAGTTGCTCGTATACAACACTTGTATATGAAACATATCACGTGAGTTTATCTTAGAGCGGGAATCCTGATCATTAGTCATACGAAATCTCGCATCCCAAAACGGATTTGGGCAATCTGTGTTGAGTGTTAATTTATGGGTGGCTACCCAAAAGTTGCCATCCCAAGATACGTTCTGCCGAAACAGAATAGGATTTTTATCTGAAAACAGCATGCGCATAGCTTCAATTTCGAATACCATTCGTGCTGTCACTTGTTTTCTTGAACCCCACCATGTTGACATGTAAAACTCCTTTTATGCTCTTAGTAGATCATCGATAGTGAATTTTTTTGCAACTTCGTTTGCGCGAGCGAGTCCACGTTCATCTATTTCCAAGTCAGCACCAATGAATTGATGCAGAGTCCCTGGAAGTGCTTGTCGAATTGAAAAGTGAGTCTCTCCCCAAGATTTATGGTTTGCCCAAATTCGCAATGACCAATCGCCTTGTATAACACTTTTACTAATTGGAAATTCGCTCGTTTGTGGAACCACGTAATTTCGCCCCATCTTCATGAGGACGGGAACCATTGTTCTATACACCATGACCCCATTAGGATCGACCAAATCAAAAAAGATCGGGAGTGTAAAGTTGGCAAACTTTCTGTCGTTTACCAAAAATACCGCCATAGGTCGAATAGCCTTAATAGTCTCAATATCTACTAACCGTGTCGCTTTGTAGTCTATATTGTTAGTTCGAGTTAACACTGTTAGTCGTTCGAGCCACAAACTTTGCTCTGTGGTCAGTGTGGGAGGCGGGATCGTTGGTCTATTGACCACGGCCGCTGGTGTTGGAACTGCTTGTGCAACAGCTGGTCTTTGAGGCGCCTGACGTCGAGGTGCTCTCTGTGGCATTACCGACTTCAATCCAAAGGTAAATACCGCACCGACTATTGCTGATATCGCAACAATTTGATCTGCATATGAGGGTATGTATGAACTTAATGCCAAGAAAATTGTATTGTCCAAACCCACAGCAGGTAATAGTCGAATGAGGATAACGTAACTGAAGACAGACGATAACAGCCACAAAACTAGAGTTTTCATACTTTTTCTCCTGTATGTATTGTAATACTAGATTGTCAAAGTTCGTCTTAATTCCTATAATAGGATGGCCAATAGTACCACTCGCACAAGGCAAGGTCAAATATAGTCACACAATCAATTATCGGTTGACGATGTTATAATAGTTTACTTTTAAAAGAGAGGAGTAAAGACGAGTGATGAGGAAGCCCTATAGACAAGAACCTCCTCAGGGATTTCATGGTCCAGTGTTTGTTATTGGGGGATTCGTTTTGATATTGGCTATATATGTATTATCCATTGTTATTGTTCTGGGAACCGTGATTTTAATAGGAGCGACTAGGTTCCTTCCAGTATCTGTTGAACCAGCCTTGGAACCGATCGTTGCAACTATTCCAATGATTGAGATACCTACGTTACAACCAATAAGCACCTTTATTCCTGTTGTTGTCGCATCTCCGACACCACTAGTGGTACCAACGTGTACGCTAAAGGTTGTTGTTACGAGTAGTGACAGGGCGCGAATCAGAAATGGGCCTGGACTTGAATATTCAGTGACTGATATTGCAAATCCATCAGAAGTGTTTAATTTCGAAGCATATAACGGGGATAATACGTGGATCAGAATAGGTATTGATCGATGGATATATGCTGACTTACTGAGTGTTCCTCGATGTGTTTAGTTGACCATCTGCCGGAGGAATCCGGCAGATATTTTTATATATAATAATAAAATGAACAATAATTTCAATAAAGAACTTTCAGAAGAGATACTTACACTGAAAACTTCACTTGATGGTAAAGTTCATACACTGTTTTGTACTGGTTGATTTAAACCCATAATTATGGTAAAATTGCCATTAATGGATTTGTAAGGAGGCAATATGCTTGGTGCAGTGTTTAAAGTAGTATTTTTACTGCTTTGCGCGGTTATTTTCCCTCCAATTATGATGATATATGTTGGATGGAAATCTTTTTGGCTTGTAACGTTCATATATTTATTATTATATGCGTTGCTTAATCCACTAGCTGTTCTTATCTGGCCGATTATCCTTATATTTTGGGGAGGCAAAATTGCTGCAAAGATACTAAGTAAATTTCAACGTGTAGAAGAACTTTAAATGATTTGCCTTGTATTGCATTGTGCAAGCAAGGCAGTCTTACCTTCTTTAAGGTATAATTAGTTTCAGATCATGCCCGATATGAATCCAGAAGACCAACCAATGACAGAACGTTTAACTTTTTATAGATCAGATGATGTCCCATCACCTCATGTACAACCTGAGGACTCTCGTGCTGCACAAAACAAGCTTCCAGAAAATACACCTCAGTCGACACAACAACCTTCACCTGATGATGATATCTTTATATCTCCTGAAACAACATTAAACAATTTACCAACGGAAGATCTTCCTGTAATGGAGGTTTCGGGAGGGAATGATATCCTCATTGAGCCTGATCTTGAACGATTGACTCCTCTAATGCAAAGCATTGTTGAGAATGTAAGGTCAATAAACCCTCAAAATATGCCCGAAGCCGATAAAGCAAGAGTAAGCAATTGGGTACTCCAAAATGAAAATATTCTTCGCAGACTGTATGGTCAGGGATACCTAACAAATGCAGATTTACAGAAATTTGGTCTCGAGGTTCAAAATACAGCGCAACCAGATGTTCAAGAAGCTGCACCTTCTGGCGCAAGAATCGAGGTACAGGTCGATCCTAACGAAGGAGAACGAGTAAATGGGCTTAATTTTAATAGAACGATGCTTGAAATGGGGCTCATTGAAGATCAAATCCGCCGTGGAGGACTAACCGAGCAGCAAACACGTGACCTAGAGTCACGGAAGCAATTGCTTGGAGGTCGCATGACGACCTTAATGCGTCAAGCAGATAGCCTTGATCTTTTTGCAGATGTAGAAAATAAGTTTGATGAAATAAACCTTGGATTGTTACAATTAAGACAAGGACAACTCCGACCTGATCAAGTACGAGCTCTGGACAGAAAAATTAGCACATGGAGAGACGAAAATCGTAGACCAATACCTGGAGAGTTAGAAGGAGTACGACAATTTAAGCTCGATAGATTAAAAGGTCTTGCGCTTGATCAGCTTAGAATCGCACGGGAGGTTCCAAATACTGCTCATCCAGATGCATTTATGGCTCAAGTTATGAATATTACTGAGACTCAGATCGTAAAGCGTCTCGCAGGCTTTGAAACCAAAATGATAGATCAACAACGTGATGGAATTCGATATATTTTAACTGAAATTGAGAGAAATAAAGCAGGAAGTGGAAAAACTGATAGTGGGTTTAAAGGTGAAGTTGATCAGCTTTTAAAGATCGCAGACAGACTTCCAAATGATAACCTTGAGAGTGCAAAATTAAAGGCAGAGGTATATGCACGGGTTCATCTCCATTCGTGTGCTGCAGCAATTCGCAAAATGGTTTTGAATGATGCTGAAAAACCGTCCCAAGACTTTGAGCGTTTAGTAAAACAAGAAATTGGTGATTTTATCCTTACCCCGGCGGACTTCAATTTGTTGTTGGTAGAGGGATTGCATGGATATAAACTGCCAGAAGCGTTTACTGCGATGCAGGAAGCTGCTCAACGTGGTATGTATTCAGGTAAAAAAGACGACAATCAAATGGATGCGATACGCTCAGAATTAGTTGGTCAAATGATGCGGCAAGATCCTACCCTCAGTAGAGATGTCGTTGAAACTTCATATGATCTCGCGTATCGCTTAGCTGAAGCGACTTTTGAGCGACAGGTATGGGACACGGCAGGGGGAGATAATATATCGCAAGCAATATATTTTTCAGCATATAGAATCCGAGATGGAAAAGGCCCTCAAATTTCGAGAGAACATATTCATTCACTTGGGACTTCGTTCTTGAGGTCACTTAAGTTTGTTGAAAACGATGCATATGTTGTGAATAATATGGTGAGACAAAGCATCAATTCGAATACTATCCCAGAAAAACAACGTTCACGTTACGCACTCCTTCAAGCGAATGGGTTAAGGAATCAAGACTTGGACCAGATTTTACTACACGATTTGGGTGGAGATCCTAATCTTCTACGCAATATTCAAATGCAATCTGCTCAGATCATGGCAGCAGGTGGTGGATCTTCAAGCCTTTCTTTCCAAGGAGTGGACTTTAAGCGCACCAGTGAAAAGAATGCGTATTCAGACTATTTGACTGGTACCTTGCCGAACATGATTAAGGCTAAGAACCTGTTGCTTAACGATAAATTTGATTATAAAGACTTTAATGAAAGCAATTACTTAGATTGGGACGATTTAATTTCTAAGATTGATCCAAAAGATACTCAAAATATTCGTTTTTGGTTTTTCATGGGAGGAGTGCAGTCTTTTATTTGGAGAGGAAAAGGTGAAGGATCTGAGGCAGATGGGGTAGTTAAAGAAGCAGCTTCAAAGAAACTTAGACGCAAGAATGGCCAGGAATTCACGTTTTTACCTTATAAAATTTTTGGAATGACTCCAGCTGAATTCTATTACAAAAAAATGAAGACTGAGTCGCGTGAAGGCCATTCCAATGCGAATTCTCGATTTATTGAAGGAACCCTCAAGACACGAAGATAATCTTCTCTTCAAATTTTGGTTCAGATAGACTTCATTGAAGCTTGTACCTTTGTACCGGTTTGTTGTGTATCTCGCATGACTATTATTCAGTAGGGAATTAGATTATCCGTTTACTGTCACACCATCTGTTGGACCTTCTCCACCACCTCGATTTCTCCACCTGTTAACAGTAGCACCAATGGAGTTAATTGTAGGTCCACCGATACGTTCTGAGAATTGTTTCTGTCCAAAGTCTCCAGCAGTCTTAATCCCACGGTTATAAGTGCCTTTAATTGGACCAGCAAATGGACCAGCAGCAGCACCAAAGGTGTCAAAGCCATAACTACCGCGTCCAGACTGTACTTGATCGTGGACAGCTCGAGCAAGCTTGGGGATTGAGAGCATAACAACTAAACTAACAAAAAATCCAACCGCAGAAACATTATTTCCAAATGAAAAGCCGGAAGGGACGTTACCTGCCGACACCCCAGGGCTAACAATTGGTTCAATTTGGAATATATTTAACATATCTTCAAGTGGCTCACTACCAATAAGGGCTTGCAAGCCTGTTGCAGCAGGGAAGGCTACTTCATTTCCAAATCCCCAGAAGAATACATGCGCAAACAGTACAAGAAGGCCAATTGAAACAAAAATTGACATTTGGGCTACTAATGTCCTAAGCCATCCTGCGATTCCACCGCCAATACCAACTACGGAGAATAATGCAATAAACGGACCACCAATGACCGTTAATATGAATTTCACGTATGTTACGAGTAATAAAAAGAAGATTCTAAACAAAGCGATGATAAGTAGTAGCGCAATAATAAGACCGAGGATGAAATCTATTGTTCCACCAAGAGTAAATATTGTGTTGAGTACTAAATCAAGTGCAGGGGTACCACCGTTCACGATGTTCGCAACAATTCCACCTGTACTTGAAAATGCTGCCAAAATAAACGCTATTCCATATGCAAGGATGCTTGACGTTCCGTTATTTACTTGTTGAAACACTTGAATTGCAGTTATTGAGCTATTGCTGGAAGTTAAAACCGCAGTAACAAGCGCAGAAACAAGTGCTTGTATCACGAATCCAAGGTCAACAATAAACCCAGCGATAGCGTAGGAAAATGTAATAAAAATAAGTCCAACTGCTACCTTCGGAAGAGCTGACTGTGCACTGATCACAACTTGCGTTGATATTTTCTGTCGAAGCATAATCATAAAGGCAAGCACAACAACAACAAATGTCATTAACAGGTATGCTGCATTTCGTGCGGCGAGCCAAAGGCCTTGAATGGGGAGGAGTGTTTGTGTATATCCATATCCTTGAGCATTAACTGAATTCACTGGGTTAATTTGGTCAAACTTTTGGGCAATATATTCAACTCCCGATACTGGTTTTTTTCTGAAGCTATCGGCAAAACCAGATAATGACAAGATAAGTCCTGGTCGGAGCTTCTGGGGAGATGTTTTTGTACTTTGAGCGAGATCAGCTTCTTTCAGTACGCTCCCACCTTCATTCCGGTATTCTTCAGGTATCAAAGCCAAAATATCTCCAATCCCAAAATCAGTTAATGTTCTAATAATCCATACAACTTGCGCGTATGTATATCTCTCACCGAATATTTCATTTTCAGGGCTTCCACCTGTAGTCGGGTCGGTTCCTATTTTTCCACTAAACTCGGTTTGAGTTGGCCTCCACCATTCTTGTGCAGAAATGGTTGGAGCTAACGTAAATGAGACTGAAGTAATATTAG
>Ga0163150_10001598_pt1 | contig 37567 bp, 34 predicted proteins | sample OliLakLV19P2IB_FD_148628 | JGI IMG/M metagenome (GOLD analysis project Ga0163150, IMG submission 148628) | Freshwater microbial mat bacterial communities from Lake Vanda, McMurdo Dry Valleys, Antarctica - Oligotrophic Lake LV.19.P2.IB | ecosystem: Environmental > Aquatic > Freshwater > Lake >... | reverse complement strand
ACTATATTTCCCGGCTGTGTGCGGGCAGTAAAGGATACCTGGATGCCTGTTATTAAAATTATGAACCGGATCACCATATACTTCATCACAAAAAATTTAATCTGAAAATTTCAGGTCAGGCTTTCTTCATTCGACCCATGCTTTGTTTCCAGGCCCGGTTAAAGTCCTGTTGATGATAAGCTTCGGCTTCCCCTCTGGAAGGGTGGGCCTGGTAAAATTTAAAAAATTCTATTTGTCCCGGAGATAAGACCGACTGCGGACTTCCCCCCTTTGCCAGCAGATTATTGAGCCGACTGGCCTGGATAGGAAGCATGGGTACATAACGGTATGCCGTATGCCGGAGATAATATTGAGGTTCGTGATCCGGTTTGAACCCGGTTGACTTTTTCAATTCTGTATCCACGGTCAACCCTTCGGCCAGGTCTTTTTCTTCGGCAAACAATGATTTAGCACAATCCAGTTTACGGGCTACTCCGATCAGTTGACCTGTACTGATGACGGTTGGATTATAATTGACCCGGACTACTTCCTTACCTTGAATAAATCCAGGTTCAGTGCTTAACACCCCTTCCAGATTGCCCAGGTTTTTCTCCCCCTCCCAAAAACAACTCATACTAAATGACATTTGTTTTGATGTTTTCGCTAAGGCATACTCATAAGTTAATCTCAGATAACCAGGTATATTTTTTTTTCTGATGTTAAGGGCTTTTATCATTTTATCTGCTATTCCGGCAGCCGAGTAATTGGCATCTAATCTGGGTACCAGGTCTTTCATATCCGCATCGACGATACGGACTACCGGATTGTTCCAGGCAGGTTCTCCAAATAGTTTAAGCACCCTGGCATCTTCTCCCGCCTTATTGTTGTGTATTGCAAGGGGCACAAATTCCTGTTCTATACCTTCTACCAAAAGGGGATGGCTGAGGACTTCCGAACCATAGCGCTGGCAGGTTGCACAACCGGGAACTTCCTGAAATAAAATCAGGATTGGTTTTCCGGATTGTTTTGAACTGTTAACCGCCTGCCGGATATCCCTTAACCAATTTACTTCACCCAATTCTATAGCATTTTGGGCTTGTAAAGGAATCAGATAACTTAACAGTATCACCAAAATGAAGCCAGAAATTTTCATGATTTTCTTTATTGTTTTTCCCAAACTTCATGGACGTCATTGCCGGTGGAACTTTTCCCCTTATGTATCCATTTAGGCCCTTGCACTTCAGCATTAAAAACCAACTGACTGCCTACCCGGGTTGGATCCCTGGAAAAAAAAGCAAGTTGTTCGGTATATATCCCATCCATGAGGGTATATTTTCCCCCGCCTGTTCCGAAAAATTGTTTGCTTGCCGGATTGATGGCCACCCATTGAAAGCGGGTACTGCTATTTATTTTTAATGTCTTTCTGGAACCCTGGTGCATCGGGCTCAGATTGCCATCATTTCCAATACGTGCAGTAATCCTCCAACACCCTGACAACGGTGCAGTTGCAGGAGCATCATCTATTTTCGTCCAGGTGGTTTTAACGAGGTGTTCCAAAGTTAATGATGTTTCACCCAATGTGGTGTTATAACTGATTTGTTTGCCAACCTCTGCGGTATCCGTAGAATTAAATTCTATTGTCAATAAACACTTGCCTGGAGTGGCCTCATATTTTCCCCCATAGGTCCGGATAAAAGCGTTGGTGTTTTCATTGTACACCGCTACCGTGAGATAATTGTCTGTTGCGATCATAGTGGCTACCTCTCCCGGGTCTCCAACCCCTCTTAATTCCCAGGCACCTTTTATGCCAGGAGTTGATTGTGAAAAGAATAGGCTCAGGGTAGTTAAAATCAAAAAAAACAGTTGCATATGTTTTCCTTTAAATGCCGGATAAAATCCTGCTAAAGGTAAAGGATTTTGCTTAATGAAATGATAATGAGCATATTGATTAAGAAATTATCTTTCTGATTTAGTTACTTTGTATAAAATATTCATATATGTTAAAAATCTTTTGTTTTGCTTTAGCCTTAGGTGTTCTGCTGATCTCCTGTAAATCAGAAAAACCCAAGGACTCTATGCCGGAGGCAGCTCCTGCAGCTCCTGCTGTGAAGACCCATAAATTGGTTCAAAAATGGGAAACCGATACCATTCTCAAAGTTCCGGAATCCGTAATTTTCGATGCAAAAAACCAGGTCTTATATGCGGCTAATATTGATGGTAAAGAACCCTGGGGTGCAGATGGCAAAGGTTCTATTGCCAAGATCGGGCTTGATGGAAAAATTATTGAGGTAGAATGGGTCAAAGGCCTTCATGCTCCGAAAGGAATGGGAATCCTGAATGACAAACTTTATGTCGCTGACCTCACGGATATTGTGGTGATTGATATTGCTAAAGCGACAATTGACTCCAGGATCAAAGTACCTGGATCCAAAGGCCTCAATGATATTTCCATAGACCCCAGTGGGGTAATCTATGTTACCGATTCTCAGGGAAAAAGACTTTACCGGGTAGAAAACAAATCTTCTTCTATGGTTTTGGACTCCTTATCAGGGCCCAATGGAGTACTGGTCAGCGGTGCTGATCTCTATATTTTAAACAGCGGTGCCTTGAATAAAGTCAATAAAAATGGAAGCCTTTCCGTGATCGCGGAAGGTATGGAAGGCGGGACGGATGGCGTTGAACATATAAAAAACAATGATTTTGTGGTATCCTGTTGGTCAGGCACCGTATGGTATATCAATACCGATGGCAGAAAAGAAATGCTTTTTGACGGCAAATCATTGGGTAAGAACACCGCTGATATTGGGTATGATCCGGCTACCAAAATGGTTTATGTACCTACTTTCTGGAAAAATTCAGTGATTGCATTTGAATTGATGGAAGAATAAAAATTGAAGTAATTCGTCTGTTTTATAGGGATGCGAAGGATGAGATTTTATCCTTCGCATTTTTTTTTCATACTCCTGGTCACCCAAGACCCCTTCGAAGGATCAATCGGCAAACTTTTAATAAATCAAGGCGACCAGACTGCTTGGTGATCCTGAATTTTACTTTTTATCTTTAACCGATGACCCACCGTCTTCAGCTCACTATCGGTTTTGGATTTTTTTATGTCTCGCTGGTTGCCCAGTTGTTGCAAATCAGTTCAGATCTGAAAGTAGACAGCTGGACTTCAAAAGATGGCATGGTAATTCCCTTCGCAGGTCAACCCCTGGTCTCTTATGAAATCGGTGAGCGGTATTACGAATCTGGTGATCCGCAATCTCCTGTCCGGATTTTATGGGTTCCGGGAACTACACCTTATGAGGTACAAATCATAAATAATTCCAGGGATACACTGGCTGTAAAAAATATTTTGCCGTTTGGTAAGCGACCTGATCATATTTATATCACCGGCTCTGGAAATCACCCTCTATCCAGAACCCATTTATATCTACCCGGTTTTTCACCAGTAAATATTATCGTGCCTGACAACGCATGGAACCTGGGATATACCTCGGTTTCCCTTGCCCCGGGCTATACTATTTATGCCCTTACCCGGAGAAAATCGCTGGACAACGGTGTTCGCCGCCGCTTTGAAACCGTGCTGTATCCCGGAGGGTCGGTGGTATACAATTTTTTTATCGACACCTTTTCCGGAGAATGGCAAAATGGATTACGCGCTTGTTTTCGCGATAAGAAATTATATGATCTTCCCGTATTCGATGATTCGATGTACAACCGGTCTGACCTTAGGTGGATAAGGTCCGTCAAGATGATACACCTGATCATGGGATGGGATAGTCAGCTTTATGACCGGAAACAAAATCAATATGTATTGGGGGATTTTATTCAACGTGGTAAATCCTGGTATGGCGGCGATGATGCCATAGGTATATGGCCTACCTGGCCGGCGCTGGGGATTGATCAACGTAACCAGTGGGATATGTTCAGGGATATGCCGGGAGGACTGGTCGCCTTGCGTAAACTGTCTGACGAATGTCATGCATCCGGTGTGCGTTTTTTTATTTGTTATAATCCTTGGGATGAAAGCACACGCAAAGAAGACCATCTGCAGGGAATGGCCGAATTGGTGAAGGCCCTCGATGCCGACGGGGTAGTGCTGGATACCCGTGGAAGCAGCAGCAAAGAATTACAAGCAGCAGTAGACCAGATAAAACCCGGAGTCATCATGTATAGTGAAGGTATGGCTGTACCTGCCGACATGGAAACCATCATAGCAGGACGGGTACATAATGCATTGTATTATCCTCCTATCCTCAACTTAAATAAGCTGATTCAACCCCCGTTTGCCATTTTCCGGGTTACTGAAATTTATAAAGAGCCGATCCGCAGAGAAATTCACAGTAGTTTATTCAATGGATATGGGATAGAATTTAACCTCTTTCATCCCGGCAACCCGGATGGCCAGGAAGACCAATATAAATATCTGGGAAGGTGCCTCAACGTATTACGTGAGCATTCCGCATTATTTAACTCCAGAGAATGGACCCCCTTATATCCTTCCCTGCAGGATAGTATCTGGATCAATCACTGGTATACTAAAAACAAAGATGTCTTTACGATATATAATTCATTGTCCCGGGGATTCGATGGTGAATTATTTAAAGTGATGGCTAAACCGGGGCGGTGGATTGATTTATGGAACCATAAACCAATCGATATAAAATCAGTTATTGACGGTCACGCTATTCCGGTCCGCCTCGATCCATACCCTGGTGTCTTTCAAAACACCAACAATGAAGGATCTATCGGAGTGATCGCCCGTTTTGAACCTCAACTACGTATCACCATGATAGCGGTTGATCAGGCAGCAGTGTCCGCTGCGAATGGGTCTCACATCTTGATTTGGGCTGGCCTACCGGGATACCAGAATACGCCATTAAGGCTTTCAAGAAATCCGCAAACAATTAATCTAACTTCGGTATTTCCCGGATATGAAGGTGATTTTGTCTTTCAGTTGTTTGATTCATTGGAATTGATCGATGAAGAAATCATTAGCCTGTCCTCTGCTATGCCGAGGCCAATATCTTCTTTAAACAGGACTACCCGGCATGACCTCAGCCCCGAAATGGTGGTGATACCAGCCGATACGTTCAGATTTTTTACGACTCATGGAGATGAGTTTATACCGTATCCCGATGACCGGGAAGGGGTATTGCATCAGATGCCATCCTATTTTATGGACCGGCATCCGGTCACCAATAAAGAATTTGAAACCTTTCTCAAGAAGTCAGGTTATAAACCTAAAAACAAAATTAATTTCCTAAAACATTGGAACCTTAAAAAAATACCATCCGGTATGGAGCATCATCCGGTGGTGTATATTTCTATTGAAGATGTCAACGCTTATTGTAAGTGGTCCGGTAAAAGACTACCTACCGAACTGGAATGGCAGTATGCTGCACAAACTCCAAAAAGGTATAGGTGGCCCTGGGGAAATGAGGCGGGAATAACCCATACGGAATCTGAACAGATCACGGAGACACTGACCCATACCCGGTTTAGCTCATTTGATTCTTCCCGGGCCAATCCCGGCAATGGCCATCCGGACCAAGTGGGTAGCTATCCACGCGGTAAAAATGAATACGGACTGAGTGATCTGGTAGGCTCAGTATGGCAAATGACGACCGATCGGTATCAAACAGGCTCCTACGAATACATCATGCTGAAAGGTGGCAGCTATTATAAGCCCACAGCCAGCTGGTGGTATGTACAAGGGGGACCTCAGCCCCTGACCTGGCGGCAAATGTTGTTGTTGGTTGATCAGGGATTTGAAAGGAAGTCAACCGTGGGATTTCGTTGTGTGAGGGATAAATAGTTCTGAGCAGGAGGGATTTACATACGATCACAGAACGGGCACCTTAATTTCCACTTTTCAATACGGAGATAAGTTGCCAATTAAAGTTAAAGTTCGTTTTATCATTACGACATCGTTTCATTTGTACTAAAAAAATATTATAGCATTTAATCCTGACTTTTTATTATACAAGATCATATTAACGGCTGACGAAATCGATTTCGTAAATATAATAGTTGGGTAACATGAAATAGTAAGTAAAAATGGGGCACATGAATGACCTTTGTGCAAGGCTCTACATCACCTAACAAAACTATCACTCATGAAGATTAATTACTCCAACAAGCTGGTTGCGATTATTAGTATTTACCGATTACCCCTTTTATTTCTTTGTTTTTTTATACTGATGACACCGCTGAAGGTAGCTGCACATATTGTTACCAAAGGGACGGATGCCATGGAGATTAAAGGCAGAGTGACCGATGCAGAGACCGGAGAACCATTGATCGGTTGTACCGTTCAGGTTAAAGGATCCGGAGAAGGTACGGCAACGGATGCCAACGGTTCTTATCAACTGAAAGCACCGGACGGTCAGGCGGTGCTGGTTTTTAACTATGTGGGATATAAGGAAACTGAAATTCCGGTCAACGACAGGATTGAGATCGATGTCACCCTCTCGCCGGCGGTATCCGAATTGTCACAAGTGGTGGTCATCGGATATGGAAGTGCTACCAAAAGGGATGTGACGGGCGATGGAATTTTCGATTGCACTATTTTCATGGGTGAGGTAAATCAGTACATGATAACCCAGGGAATGGGCTACCGATTCAATGCCGTTGATGGCTTTTGAAAAAAAAATATCTTCTACTTCCGGTACCACAATGGCAATAGTCTTGCTATTTTTTCTGCGCAGGCCACTGGCGTATGGGTTAGGTGTAAAATGCAGTTTCTGTGCTAATTCAACGACCCGTTGTTTGGTTTGCTGGCTGATTTCATAACTGTCCCTCAATGCTTTGGAAACCTTGGAAGGCGATAGCCCGAGGGCTTTGGCAAGGACTTTAATACTTACGGTTGCCATGACTTAAACAAAATGGATACGCTGAACACCAAAGGCAAATATAAATTTTTCGAAATCAATTTCGTATTTTGATTTCCTGCAACGCTTATCTTTGGTATTGGGAATACTAAAATTCAAGCTGAAGTAGTTAATTTTAATCCCGCTTAAAAAATACACATTTACGGTCATGGATAAAAAATTTAGCAGCCAGGAGATCAGTCCATTAGCTTCATTAGACGAATGGGAAGACGATGTTTTAGTTCGTTACCCCGATCCGGAAAGTATAGCCAAAAATAAAAGCACGGAAGCCTACCGCAACTATGAGGCACCGGTACGGGATACGGTAAAAGAATTTTACCGACTCAACCACACCTATCAAACCTATGATTTTGTAGTTCAGAAAAAAAATGACTTTTTAAAGTTTGATAAAAAAGAAATGCCAATCTGGGATGCCTTCCAGTTTCTGAATCAATTGGTGGATGATTCCGACCCGGACACAGACCTGGATCAACTGCAACATTTATTACAAACTTCTGAAGCCATCCGGGCAGATGGCCATCCGGACTGGATGGTGCTTACCGGTTTGATGCACGATATGGGAAAAGTATTATGCCTTTTTGGAGAACCCCAATGGGCGGTAGTTGGCGATACGTTTCCGGTTGGATGCGCCTATTCTGATAAGGTGGTGTATCCCGAATATTTTAAACTGAATCCCGATTTCACCAATGGGACTTACCAACATACGCTGGGAGTATATCAGGAAGGATGCGGGCTTCGAAATGTGCACATGTCCTGGGGGCACGATGAGTATGTTTATCATATGATGAAAAACTATCTCCCCGAATCAGGGTTGTATATGCTGAGGTATCACTCCTTTTATGCCTGGCACCGGGAGAATCAATACCAATACCTCCTGGATGATCGCGACAGGGAAATGCTTAAATGGGTCAACTTGTTTAATCCTTATGATTTGTATTCCAAGTCGCCAACTCCGCCGGATTGGAAATCATTAAGACCCTATTATGAAGATTTGGTTGCGAAGTATCTGCCTACAACTTTAAAGTTTTAATAGAAGACACCGCTCCGAAATTTTGAGAGGTCAGAAGGTCAAGGGTCAGAAGGTCAAGGGTCAAGGGTTAAGACCTTTCACCTTTCACCTTTCCCCTTTCACCCTTTTCCTCTTCGCCCATACCCCCAGTCTACCATTTCGGTATATAAAAATCTTTATACCCCAAGCCTGCCTGTTTGATTACGTCGAAGATATACGTAGAGGTTTCCATCCTGGATGGTGGCACCAAATGTGATACTGTAAACTTGCAACCTTCGGATTTTGCCATTTTAATAAAATCCAGGGAAGGGGTTTGGGTTTCATTATTTATTTCGATGGCTATTTGATGTTGCCTGGCCAGCCTGATGTAAGGGAGATTATTTTCAATATCACCGTGATGTACCCAGATCTTAATTTTACCGGAAGCGAGCATTTTTTTTGATTTCAACAGGTCGGAACATTCGCCAATAACGTAATCAAACGGTGCGGAAATTTCAGGGCTGACGTCCATGTAATTTGATTCATTTACTTTAAGTCCTTTAAATACCGGAGCGTTGGCTATTTCGCGGAGTTTATTCTGCATGACCCGGTTTAAGGTATCCTCCAGGGGAATTACGGCCGCAACATTGATCCCGGATTGATAATAACAGGCCAACATGGAATCCATCGTGATACCGGCACCCGGATTCAGATCAATAAATGCAAATTGTCGTCCCTGTAAAACTTTCAGGCTGTCGTACCAGGGGCCAAATTTGTCTGCCGCACCCAGAGTAGGAGCATCATCCGGTAACCTTCGGATACGGATACTGCGAAAATGCACTTTACTGAGCGGATCATGGCATTGCAAAGCAATGGTCCCTTTGTTGAACTGACGCGCGGGAGGAATACCATGGGATGCCGGGTCTTCAGGTTCGGTATAATCAACGATCAGCATACTGTCTATCCATATTTTTACATTCTTGCCCTGGACGATTACCCTGGTTTTATACCATATACTGTCTTTGGTAAATGTTTGATAGATATTCCTAACACCATATAAACTGCCTGATTTTTTTAATTCGATACCCTCACCCAGTCCGATGTGGCTATTGTTGACCTGGACTTCTATTCCGGTATTGGGCCATCCCTCCGCTTGAAAATGGGTATGAAAATAAATCCCCGAATTAGCTTGTTGATGGGTCTTGACTTCGGCAATAATCTCGAAATTTTTAAAGGTATCCCGCAGGTATTCTCCCTGGTAAAATAAATGGGAACGCTCACCAACAGCCTGGATAACCCCGTCCACCACGGACCAGGAAGAATCGCGCTCATTTGCTTTCCATCCCTGAAGGTCCTTTCCATTAAATAATTCCAGCCATTCCTGGTCTTTATCCTTTTTACAGGACACCAGACCGGCCAAAATTAAATAAAGGCCGCAGAAATAATACAATAGCTTCATAGACAGGTATTTTTTTTTAAAATTAATACAAGTCTAAGAAACAAAGCTCAAAGAATTTAAGATTTTCTAATGCGTATTCCCTTGTGCCGTGACCATGCGAAGTATCAATTTAACAAACCGGATGGAATAGAGAGAACAGGGAGCAGACTAAAGGGTTTGTTCCCTCACTAGTTTGGCTTTTTCTGCTTCCCAGTCCTCCTGGGTATCTATGTCCCGGAGCGTTGGGAGTAGTTTATACAATAATCGTTTTTGTTGCAGGATTTTTACAATTTCCGGCAGCACCTGATCTGTACTCCAGGGTATATTTTGAAACAATTCCGGAATCAAAACATTCATTCCCAGCAGATAGAATCCACCATCTTCAGAAGGTCCGATGACCACATCATGGAAGTCCAGATGGGTATAAGCCTGTTCAATCAATTGTTGGGTTATGCCCAGGCAGTCACTTCCAATTATGATTTTTTTGTCGTAATCTGAAACCTGATTAAATGCATTAAACATCCGGCTACCCAGGTCATCACCCTGTTGAACATTTTTGCTGAATTTTTTTTCGGGCCAGGTATCGTGTCGCTCCACGCGGTCAGAATAAAACAAAAGGCGCGCTGCATCTATGCCGGATATCACCAACCGGGTATGGTCCATCAGGCTTTTATAAATTTCCAATGCCGTTTTATCACCCATACTGGAAGCCAGCCGGGTTTTCACCTTACCCAATACCGGGTTTTTAATAAAAATAATGAGTGCCTGTTCCATAACACTTCTTACAGGATTCTGCTTTTTACGGTGCAAAATTAAGGCATAAAGCAATAATGAAAAAGAGAAGATCTGAATCTAATCGACAGTCACGGAAACATTCGCTCCACTCTTATTATTCGCGTCTTTTTTATCGTCGTGCTGCAGCTTCATACCCGATTTGAGCTTGCGGGCTACTGTGGCATACGGCCCGGTAATGACCTCTTCATCGCCGGTCAACCCATCGAGTATTTCAATGAAATTGTCATCCTGGATCCCCGACCGTACACGGACCATCTTAGCCGTATCAGCGCTGTATAAAAACACGTACTCTTTGAATTCGTTGGATTTTACTTTGATGGTGGAATCCTTTTTTTCGTCCTCACGCGTCGTTACCGCTGATATCGGAACACTGATCACTTCCGGTTTGGTGTTGGTATAGATATCCACGGCTGCTGACATACCTGGTCTGAAAGGGAACCTTCCATCCGTGATCATATCTTTATACGTATCTGCTATTATCCTGATTTTGACCACAAAGTTGGTTACCTGATCTGAAGATAGGGTCTGCAGGGCGGTCGAACCGGTATTGGATGCGGAGTTGGCAATTTCTGTGACGGTTCCCCTGAATTTTTTATCCAGGTAAGCATCCACTTCAATATCGGCGGTATCCCCTAAACGAATGCGGAGAATATCATTTTCTGAAACGTCCACCTGGACCTCCATTTCACTTAAATTGGCAATACGCATCATTTCGGTACCGGCCATTTGAATGGTACCTACAACCCTTTCTCCAGCTTCAACATTAAGCTTGGAAATGATACCGGAAGACGGCGCATAGATTGAAGTCCTCGACAACGAAGTTCTTAACTCTTTCAGGGCTGCCTCTGAACTTTTTACGGTAAACTCAGACGCTTTGGTGCTTTGAATCGAGCTGTTCAGGTTGGATTTTGCCGAGCGTAAATTGGCTTCCAGAGCTTGTACATTGGCCAGGGAAACATCAAAATCTGCCTGAGAGATCACCCCCTGCCTTTTAAGCTCGATATTGCGGGTATGGATTTTATTGGCGTTGGCCAGGTTGGCTTCAGTTTGTTCAATCTGGGCTTTTGAGCCTTCAATCTGGGCCTGGCTAATGGATACCTGGCTTTTTGCATTATTCAGACTGGCATTGCCCCGTTCTACAGCAGAGACATAGGTATCCGGATCGATGCGGGCCAGGAGTTGACCTTCCTTTACACTATCGCCTTCCATGATTTTAAGTTCGACGACTTCTCCGGAAACATCTGAGCTGATTTTAATTTCTTTTTCAGGAAATATTTTTCCGCTGGCGGAAACCGTTTCACGGATAGTGCGCCTGGTTACTTTTTCGGTTGTTACTTTCTCCCCCTTTGGTTTGTTTTTATTTTTAAAATAAGCAAAAGCCATCAAGGTCAAAAACAAAGCCAACAAAGCCCAGATCCACCATCGGTTTGTCTTTTTCTTTCCTTTAAGAGTACGCGGTTCCATAATCCTGTATGAGTTTATTTTAATTTATTGATATCCATTAATTTAACCGGATCTGCCGGCCCAGGTAATAATCTACTACTTTGGAGCGGAAAATATAATCGTAACGACTCAGGAGCTCTTCTGTAGTGACAATATCCAGGTTGTTTTTTGCGGTAAGTAATTCAAAGGTAGTGGCGACCCCCACGTCATATTTTATTTTGATATTATTGTAAGCGCGTTGGGAAGCTTCCGTACTTCTTTTCGAAGCTTCATAGGTATTTGCGGTCGCCCGGAGCTCATTCAGGGCCGTCTGAATATTGTTTTTCAGGGTTTCCTTGGTTTGTTCGGCATCCAGTTTGGCGGATTCCACAGCTACCTGTGCTTGTTTTACCTGGGATTTTGCGGTATAATTATTATAAATGGGGATTGACATATTTAATCCGAATCCATAACCCAGGTTTTCATTCAATTGAGAAAAATAAGGGTTGTTCGAGGTTTGGGGGATACGGGTCGGTATTTCAATCGTGGCACTTTGTCCATTAAAAAAAATCACTTGCTGAACCCGGGTGTCAGAAAAACCGTCTATCCTTTGCGCCAGACTGGAAAATACGGAATTCAGGTTGCCCCCCAGCGATATTGAAGGGTAAAAGTTAGATTTCGCGATTTTAACTCCAATCTCTGCACTCTGGACTCTAAGATCGCCGGATTGGATATCCGGCCGGTTGGACAAAGCATGGTTGTATATACCCAATAGGTTTTGCTCAATCTCGGAAGGCTGAAGTTCAATAGCTCCAGGGCGTTCAATTTCAAATGTCTGGTCAATAGATAAGCGGAGGAGTTGTTTTAATAAGAGTTTATTGGTGCTGACCGTATTTTCAATAGTGGTGATATTTTGTTCTTCCCGCGCTTTTTGAGCCAGGATTTCCAGCCTGTCCCCTTCCGGTTTGCTGCCAGCAGCAATGAGCCGGTCCATTTGGTCGAGCTGTTGGGTGGTGGTTTGTACCTGAAGACGGGCATTGTCCAGTCGATCCTGAGCAAATAATATAGCCAAATAGTATTGAACTACCGTCAGGGCCAGATCATCCGAAAACTGCCTGCCATCCAGGGTTGCGCTTTGAAGGTTCACCCGGGTCTGGGCTATCGTATTTTTGATAGAGCCACCATCATAGAGTAACACCCCGGCACTCAATCCGAGACTGTTGTTGCCTATTGAGCGGGTCTCAAAATCATTGGTTACCGGGTCAATGGTTCGTCCAAAATTGAGTCCATAATTGGCAGATCCGTTGAGTCGCGGATATTGATTGTGGACAGCCTGCTCTGCGGCAATCCGCGCACGTTCAACATTTAACCGGTTTTGTTTGATGGATAAACTGTTTTCCCTGGCGTGATCGACACAACGTTGAAGTGACCAGGTATTTTGAGCTGAAACCGATAATCCGGTCATCAGGGTCAATAGCAGAATTAAGGATGAATGTTTCACTTCAAAAGCAATTTTAGAATTGAATGAACAAGATTAAATCAAAATAAGGAAGTTGTTTTATTTTTTCTATTAAAGAGGCCAGACTATCGATGAATAGGGCCTTACCTGATGAATTGCTGGATTTCACTTCCTCAGTTTTGGCGAGTCTACCAAGCCCGATCCTTTGAGTCAAAACGGGGTCCTGGTTAAATTGGTGGACTGAATCCTGGGGATGCAGGCAAATGTGCGCCATGCGTGGTTTGGTGCGGTGGGTCTTGACCTGAGTAGGGATTTCTTCTCGAATAAATACTAAAAATGCAAATTTGTCTTGTTCCATTCCTGTCGTACAGCAAACCGGTGCAGTGGAATTCTTATCTTCAAACCAGTAATATCCAAATGAAAGCAGTCATTTCTTATTTCGTATTGTTTATAACTGGCTTATGGATGATCTGGGCTTGTGGAGTCAAACCTCCTGCTTCACTCAGACCGATGAACTGCAGAGAGGACCAAACCATTCCACTTGAATCTGGTAACCTGAAGGCCATTTTTGTTGACAATTCGGCCTTTGGCGCTCAGCATTTGGCCGGCTATAACGGCATTGCCTCCCTGCGTCATATCGCAGAAGATTCCAGTCTTTTTGCACCCCGGTATGCGGGGATCAATCTGGAACATATTTTTGGTGGGGACAGCCTGGAGGAGTTGTTTGAACCAAGGAAACACCGGATGACCTTGTTTAGAAAAAGCGATACCAGCGTTATACTTTATCAGGAGCCCACTCCGATCTCCGGTGTAGAATCGCTTATCGAATTCACGCTGGTTCCAGCTAATTATATAGATGTAAATTTTAAATGTATCCTTCATAAAGCTTCCTTTTTCGCTCACGGTTATGCAGGTTTATTTTGGGCCAGCTATATCGACCGGCCTCTGGACAAGAAAATTTATTTTATGGGTCAGAAAAAATCAGAAAAAGAGGCGACCTGGATTGAAGCCTATTCAAGTCTTCATGGTGTAAGTAGCACTCATCGAAGCATCCACGATAATCTGGACTTGTTTTTTGTAGAAAACTTTAATGCCAGCCTTGCGAAAAATTACTCCGACTACCATTTTGTGCAGCCCTATTATTTTGGACGATTCAGGAATATGGTCTTTGCCTATATGTTTGAATCTGGCAAACTAATCCGGTTTGCTCAATCTCCCACCGGGGGAGGTCCTGCCAGTCCTGCCTGGGATTTTCAATATATTATTCCAAAGCCCAAAACAGGAAAAATCTACGGGTTTAAATTCAGGGCTGTGTATAAACCCTTTATTAGCCGGGAGGACATTCAACAGGAATATAATAAGTGGACAGAAAGATAAGCCCTTCTCCTTTTCTTTGGGAATGAATTTAAGGCTTGGCCGTATGGAATGCAATGAGGCGGTCATATCGCGCCCCAAATGGCCTGTAGTAAACCAAAACCTGATAGTCGTTTTCCGTTTCGTACCAATCCCCATCAATAGGTGAGGCACTGAAATCACCCCCTTTTCCGGCAACCACGTAGCCGTAATTGTAGTACCCTTGTTTAAGCAAGGCAGAACCCAGGTAAGCTCTAGATTGATCATCGTATTTCAGCAAAAAAGGGCTTTTACATTGCCAGTCCGTAAATGCCCCCATCAGATAGACCTGCTGATCAAAAAATTCGGGGCTTTTTAATGTAAAATCAACCCACACGTATTCCGAAGATAAGCGGGGATCGGGGCGGTCCTGGTTTTCGATGATGTATCGGCCATTGGCATCCTGATCATCCAGAAAATTAAACAGGTCCCTCACTTTATCATCATTAAGTGTGACAATTATCTCGTTGGCATTTTCAGTAATTTTTTTTACAAAGCGGGTCCTGAATTCCAGGGAACGGATATCAAAAAACCGGAATTCTTTTCCTGCCGGGAAACTCACTTTGTCGATAAAATCAAAAACCAAAAGTTCAGGTTTGTCCCGGTTCTGTTTTAATCCGGTGACTGCCGTACTCCATCGGCCGTTTTGCATTACCGTGCAGGTAATCTCCTGCCTGGAATTATAAACAGGGAATCCTTTAACCGAAATTTCAAAATCGATTTCCTGATGGCTCCTGTATTTGAGCCCATCGGTGGGGCGAACAAAAATAGTATTCACTTTTACCTTGGGCTCCACCACCATGATCCTCCGGGTAAACAGGTAAATGCGCTGCCCTTTGCGCAATTCCTCATAGACATGGAGGAGAAAATTGCCGGAAATTTTAAGCCTCAGATCGTTGTTGGGCAATTCAAACCTGTAATGGGTATAATCCAGATTTCTGTTGGTAGAGTATGCGTAGGTGCGGATCTCAGACCGGTTAAACCCATCGATATAATCGTATTCGTCCAGCTCGTCTTTATTCCAATTCATATCCGTGTGGATAACCTCGTATTTATAACGATGGCTTCCGCTTCTGAGGTCATCGAAAGAAATGCTCAGGCTGGCCCCACCACCCAATTCAATCACCGGCATACTCAGCGGCAAACCGGCAACATGACACAGCACTGAAGCAATATCCTCAGAATAAATGGTGTCTGTATTCGCGGGCACAGAAAGTTCGGCAAGGTTGACCCGGCCGGGATGAAAAAAAATAAAAAATAAGAGGATAGGTATCAAGTCAATGAAGTTAAGATTTAATATCCAATAGATAAAGCTCCATTATTGTTTTATAATTACGCCGGATCTTCCCCGGTGAGCGACAGGCAGAAGCTGCTAAAATTAAAACGGAACGAGCGGGGTTAATGTTACGTCCTCCTAATTCCCGGATCTGTTTATTGATACATGATCCGGTAATATTCGTCAGCCATCCGTTTACTTTCAAAGCGGTATCGCACATCTTTCATTCCCTGGTAGACAATAGTCCTCCAATCGGCCGGCCGGTCGTAGAAGGTGGGCAGGATCTCTTTTTCCAGGATGTCAAATAATTGATTCATATCATATTTATCCTGCTCATGTTGTTTCATGTGTTCATAGTCCACGGGTTTGACGATAAAGCTGTTTTTACCGTGTTCGGCAAATTCACAGATCCATCCGTCAAAAGTGCTGCAATTGACTGCACCGCTCATAGCTGCAGTCATACCGCTGGTGCCGCTGGCTTCCCGGGGTACGCGCGGAGTATTGAGCCACACATCAGCAGCTTGTTTGAGCCTTTTACTCAGATTCAGTTCATAACCGGTCAATACCGCCAGGTTTTTATATTTTTTACTGAGGTTGACCAGATTGTTAAATGTAGATATGGCAGCATAGTCCATCGGATAAGGTTTGCCGGCCCAGATAATCTGAATGGGGTATTTTTTACTGGCCAGGAGCGCTTCCAGACGGTCCATGTCATTGGTCAATATATCAGGCCTTTTATATCCGGCAAACCTCCTCGCCCAGACAATCGTGCATACATCGGCATCATAAAGTTTTCCACATTGATCACTTACCGTTTCAAAACTTCTTTTTTGTAAGTACCGTTTACGCTCATCAAAGGTGGTGTGGTCCTCTTCTTCCATGGCTGCATACAACTTTTTGTCGGCCCAGTAATTATAGTTTTGAGCATTTGTGATGTGTTTGATTTCACAGATATCCTCATAAGGGGCCCACATTTTTCTGCTCACCTTACCGTGCAATTGGCTTACTCCATTGGCCAATTTGGCAAAACGAAGTGCTACCAGCGAATGATTAAATAAATCATCTTTCATGCCGGTAATCTCCCTGACTTCATCCAGGTCCATGCCGGCAAAATAACCCATTCGCTCACACATGTAGATATCATGTTTTTCATTTCCCGCCTCTTCAGGGGTGTGGGTGGTGAAGACGAGTTTTTCTTTCACTTCTTCTTTGGAACCCAGTTTTTTTAATAAATGAAAGATAGCACTGGCTGCATGCGCCTCATTGAGGTGGTAAAAATCAGGCTTATAGGCCAGTTCATCCAGTAAAGTAGCTCCACCTATACCCAATAAAATAAATTGAGCCAGTTTGGTGGCCTGGTTGGCGTCGTATAAACGGTGACAAATGGTCTGAGATACATAATCATTTTCAGGTAAATCGGTGCTCAGAAAAAACATGGGTGCCGTCCTGAATGTCGAAGGGGGAAGGTACCAGGCTTTGACCCAGACCGGTGAATTGTGAATGGTGATCTGAAATTTTATACCCGTATCCTCCAGGAAATAATAGTTTTTTTCATACCAGACTGGTTGAAGTGTCTGATCCTGATTGCGGGCCTGATCATAATACCCGTATTTCCATAAAATCCCTATTCCAATCAGATTTTGTTTTAACTCATAAGCGCTGCGCATATGTGATCCTGCCAAAAAGCCCAAACCACCACTGTATATTTTTAAGGATTGGTGTATCGCAAATTCCATCGAAAAATAGGCTACTTGATGACTGTATAATGCGGCAGGTGCATAGGGTAGTTTATAATTTGAAAAACTCATGAATTCTGTATTTAAAAGGGCGTAAATATAGAAAGATTGCCGAAAAGCATACCTAAGACTATTTTTTTGACGATGCTGCGTATAAGTATTTGAAAATGACTTTTTTCCACCCGGAGATCCCCACTTCAAGGAGATGAAAGAACGATTATTTATTATCTCATTTTTTCCCGGGTTGATTATAACCCATCCCCATCCTGATGAAAAGAAAAAGTTTAAAAGGGTAATGGTTATCTTATCTTCTGGTAATCGTGTATATGACAAATTGTTGGTTTTTGGATTTTTTTACAAGACCTGGAAAATTTCAAACCTCATTAAACCAACTAAAAACCCTGTCCGACATGGCCAGGCGGGCTTCCAGGTCTCGTTTTACAAATTCTTTAAACCTGCAATTTGTCATACGCCCTGGTAATCAGATCTTTTTTCAATTTCAAGTTATACCCGTATTTTGCGCCGTCAAATCACCAGAGCATGCAGAAAAAGTTAGTCAGTTTTTCCTTTATATCATTGGGATAAACTAACCCTTATCCTACATTATATTGGTATCCTAAAATCAGTCAAATCGTATGATTCAAAAAAATATCCTCATAGTACCCGGTGATGGAATCGGTCAGGAAGTGACAGCTGTTGGTAAAAAAATCCTGGACAAGATCGCCACCCGGTTTGGCCATCAATTTAGCTACGATCAGGCACTGATGGGTCACGTTGCTATTGAAGCGACCGGCAACCCCTTACCGGAAGAAACGCTGGCCAAGATGAGAACGTCTGATGCCGTGCTTTTCGGCGCCGTAGGCCACCCTAAATATGACAATGACCCAACCGCTAAAGTGAGACCCGAACAAGGATTATTGAAAATGCGGAAGGAACTAGGCCTTTACGCTAATCTCAGGCCGATCAAATTGTTTGATGATTTATTGGGTGCATCCAGTATCAAACCGGAAATCCTCCGGGGTGCGGATATACTTTTTTTCAGGGAATTGACCGGTGATATATATTTTGGTGAAAAAGGAAGAAAAGATAATGGGGACACCGCCTACGATGTCGCTCAATACAGCCGCTATGAAGTAGACCGGATTGCCCGTAAAGCATTCGATGCGGCCCGCCTTCGGAAGAAAAAATTATGCTCGGTGGACAAAGCCAATGTATTAGAGACCAGCCGGCTCTGGAGAGAGGTGGTGCAGCAGGTTGCGCTGGATTATCCCGATGTCCAGGTAGAACATCAATTTGTGGATTCCATGGCCATGCTGCTGATCAAAAACCCAACCCGCTATGATGTCGTGGTCACCGCTAATTTGTTTGGCGATATACTCACAGATGAAGCCTCTCAAATAGCTGGTTCCATGGGGATGCTTGCTTCAGCCTCCATTGGTGATGGCACTGGGGTATACGAACCCATTCACGGATCTGCCCATGATATCACCGGGAAAGGCGTAGCTAATCCCCTGGCTTCTATCTTATCTGCGGCTTTGATGCTGGAAATTTCATTTAATCTTAAACAGGAAGCTGAAGCCATAGTCACTGCCATTGATGAAGTTTTAAAAGAAGGTTGGAGGACAAGAGATATAGCGGATAGTCATACACCGGCTGATCGTATTTTAGGTACAGAGGCTATGGGTGAGCAAGTATTAAAAAGGATTTAGCCAAGGAGGGCAATGATGCCTCTTAATTTTCTGATACGGCAATGTTTACTTGCGGCACGCACATGGGTGCTGTTAAGTTTTTAATTTCGGATGGTGGAGGCATTGGTCAAATACCTGGGTAATGAACGAAAAGAGAAGGCCCAAAATCAATAAAGAGGTGGTGCAATGGCTCATTGACCGTAAACCAAGTATGGTGGGTTCCGATGCTATTCTGGATGGATCCGTTTTTAATGTCCATAACGAATTGACGATGAAACAGGGTTTTTTTAATCTGGAATGGATGAACTTTGAACAGATGTCAGAAGCTAAAGCCTATCCGTTTTTATTTATTTTCACTCCGGTCAGATTTTAAGGAGCTACGGGTTCACCCGGGCGTCCATTGGGTATAAGATAAACGGATTCTATTTCCACATGAGGATCAAAGTTCCGGAGAGGATAAGTATCGTCGCAAGCCATAATCTGGGGGTAAGCGGTTCTCCTAATAAATAATAGGATAGTAAAAAAGTAATGACGAGGCTACCCTTGTCGACGATAGTAAGCACAGTTAAATTTGCAGAACGCATGGCTTTAAAAAAGCATATCCAGTATATCCCGGTGGTCAACCCTGCAGCCGAAAACCAGAGCCAGGCTTTGACAGGTACTTGTTTATATTCCCTGAGTCCACCGGAGGCTATTGCGGCAATTAAAACAATACAAAACAAAACCCCGGTGCGGATGACCAAAGCGAGGTTCTCATTCGCATCCCGCATTCCCATTTTAGCAAATACCAGTGCCATACCACCGGTCACGGTGGCCAATACTGCATAAAATATCCAGGAGTTCATTTTTTGTTAAAAATAAATAATATTTGAAGGCAACAAAGCATCCAATATCTCCTCTGCAAGGATGAAGGCAAAAATTAATTAAAAATTTATTCAACAGATTATCTTTGCTCGCCAACGATCCAAACTCAGACCGGTTGAACCTTTTAAATACGATTTCAAATTACCTACATATATGTCAATATCAAAGGATAAGGTTACGGCCGGTACGCTGCTGATAGCCCTGGGTATTATCTACGGCGATATTGGGACCAGCCCGCTTTATGCATTTAAAGCTATCCTCGGAGATCGGATCATAGAAAAGACTTTGGTATTTGGTGGCGTTTCCTGTATTTTCTGGACCCTGGTATTTCAAACCAGCATCAAATACATCTGGCTCACCTTGCGGGCAGATAATGACGGAGAAGGGGGAATCTTTTCTCTGTATGCCCTGGTGAGGCGCTACGGGAAAAAATTAGTGATCCCCACCATGATTGGGGCCGCAGCTTTGTTGGCAGATGGAATGATCACCCCGCCCATTTCGATTATGTCCGCAGTAGAAGGGCTTGAAATGATTGAAGGACTGGAGAATATTCCGATCATTTGGATTGTAATCAGCCTGATTTCTTTGTTTTTTTTATTTCAGCGATTTGGTACTCAACGGGTTGGATCACTGTTTGGGCCAATTATGACCGTTTGGTTCAGCATGTTGCTGGTTCTGGGCATATCCCAGGTAGTCATTCATCCGGAGATTATAGCCAGTTTAAATCCATGGTATGCTTATGAGTTGTTGGCCCGGTATCCGGGAGGGTTTTGGATCCTTGGAGCCGTGTTTTTAGCAACTACCGGTGCGGAAGCCCTTTATTTCGACTTGGGTCATTGCGGTATTAAAAACATCCGGATTACCTGGGTATTTGTCAAAACCTGCCTGGTGTTCAATTATCTCGGACAAGCTGCCTGGGCTATGCAACACCTGGATAGCGGGTTGGGTGAACGAAGCCCATTTTTTGAAGTCATGCCATCCTGGTTTTTAATCGCGGGGATCATCATTGCTACCACGGCAGCCATTATTGCCTCCCAGGCGGTAATCAGTGGCAGCTATACCCTGGTCAGTGAAGCAGTCAACCTCAATTTTTGGCCCAGGGTAGCTACACGGCAACCCTCGGAAACCAAAGGCCAGATCTATGTACCCAGTGTCAATATGATTTTATGGGGTGGATGTATCCTGGTAGTCCTTTACTTCCAATCTTCCACCAATATGGAAGCGGCTTATGGATTGGCCATTACCATTGCCATGATGATGACCACCACCCTACTGAGCAGCTTTTTACTTTACCGGCTCAAGTGGCACCGGATTACCGTCATCCTGGTGATATCCTTTTTTACGATTATTGAATTGTCTTTTTTAATTGCCAATATCAGAAAATTCCCCGAAGGTGGTTTTATTACTGTAATTATTGCCGGTGTATTTTTTGCCATCATGTACCTAATCTATCATGGCCGTCGGGTTAGCAATCAACTGACCAAATGGGAAAACCTGGAAGGGTATAATGAAAACCTGAAGGAATTGAGCCTCGACCAATCCATTCCTAAATTTGCCACCCACCTGATTTATCTGACTAAGGCCAATACGACTTTTCAAATCGAACAAAAAATCATGAATTCGATTTTGTCCAAAAAGCCGAAAAGGGCAGATGTGTATTGGTTTCTGCACCTTCACCGCACAGAGAGTCCCTACACCCTGGATTATGATGTCCACGAAATCCTGGATGATAAAGTCATCAAAGTGAATATCAATATCGGATTCCGCGTGCAACCCCTGACCGAATTGTATTTTAAACAAATCGTCCGTGATCTGGTCAGCAACCGCGAACTCAACCTCCACATTCGCCCGGATGGGTCTACTAAATACAATTCCGACCCCGATTTTAAATTCATCGTCATCGAAAAATACATCTCTGTGGAAAATGAGTTTTCTATAAGAGAAAGCGTTCTGCTCAACGGGTTTTTCTTCTTAAAGAATCTGGGACTAAAAGATGAAAAAGCATTTGGCCTGGATAAAAGCGACGTGGAAATAGAATATATCCCGCTTATCATTCACCCTTCTGATAAAATTAATCTTAAGCGCCATCTAAAGCCTAAAGTAGAAGATCCTCAATTGAGTTAATAAGGCGTATGCCGCAGATGAGGTATGGCCTTGCCCCTTATTTTCATTCGCAGATGAGCGGCGAGCCGGGAGCAACGAGCAACGAGCGGCGAGCTACGAGCTACGAGCAACGAGCAACGAGCGGCGAGCTACGAGCTACGAGCAACGAGCAACGAGCTACGAGCGGCGAGCAACGAGCGGCGAGCAACGAGCGCAAGCACGTGCGAGATACTGAGCACTGTTTACAGTTTACAGACTAACTTTATCCTATGCGCTATTTCTTTTCTTTTATACTTTGTTTGAGTTTGTGGTCATTAAACGCACAATCATCCATTAATTCAAATGTATTTTCAGGTCAAACGCCGGGAATACTTTTTCAGGGCGATGCTACAGCCGTAAAAAATGTGGAATTCGAACTCTTACAAAACAAGGCGAATAAGACCTATAAAAAATCTTTCAAAAAGAATGAAGGCATCGTATTTATTAAAAAAGGTAGCGCTGAGATTCAAACGAACCGTTTTTCAAAAACGCTCACCCCGGGGAGTATAGCCTTGATCAGTCAGTGGGATAAATTAAAATTAAAAAGCCCGTCAGGCAGCCCGGTGGAATTTTATCTTTTTTCTTATCAGTCCAAAAACCCGGTTAACCAGGGCGATACCGCAGCTTCCTTTGCACGGGTATGGGAAGATCTCCGTTTTAATAAACATGAAAGAGGAGGGGTCCGAAGTTATTTCAGCAAACCTACGTCGCAGACCAAAAGGTTTGAAATGCATGTCACTACGTTGCTTGGCGGTTTACCGAGCCATCCCCCGCATACCCACCTCGCCGAAGAAATTATACTGGTCATAGAGGGAGAAACAGAAATGGAAATCGGGGGCAGCGCTTTTAAGGGAGTCGCAGGGGATGGTTATTTCGTCAAGTCCCAGGAACCACATGGTATCAAGAATATAGGTAAAAATTCTTGTAGTTATTTTGCTTTTCAATGGGAATAATGTTGTTGAGGGGGCTTGACTTGGACAGGGTACCGGATTTTATTAATTTGTCCCCGTGGTCAAATTTTCCAATGCCCGGCTGAGTTTACTGGCAGGAGCAGCTTGTATCTCCTTGTCTCCCATCTTTACCAAACTGACCGGATTGCCCGGTTTGACTTCGGCATTTTACCGGGTTTTTTTGGCGATGCTGGTACTGGCTCCTTATATCATTTATCATAAATATTATGTGATCCCTCTACGCAAGGCCGGTCTGGCACTGATCTGCGGCTTGTTTTTTGCCATGGACCTGGCTTGCTGGAACAAGTCATTAATGATAACGAATACCGCCATTGCAACCGTTTTGGGCAACCTGGCCCCGGTATGGACAGGTATTCTATTATTATTGTTTCGCAATGAAAGACCCACGCGGTTTTATTGGATTGGAGTGAGTATAGCCCTGATGGGTATCATTTGTATGATTGGCTGGTCTCAAGTCATTCACCTTGAATTTTCAACGGGAAGCCTCCTGGCATTGGCGGCTAGTGTGTTTTATGCCTGTTATATTGTAATTGCCAAATTCAGCCGCGCAGGTTTAGGTACCATGACCTTTATGTTTTATTCCATGTTGGGCTATCTGATGAGCGCTTATGTTTTTACGAAGCTGGGCGGGGAGACCCTGAGTGGATTTTCCAACTATTCCTGGGTCATGCTTATATTATTAGCATTGATCCCTCAATTAGTGGGGTGGTTATGTGTCAATCATGCATTGGGGCACCTGCCTTCCACCGAAGTATCGATGGTATTATTGAGCCAGATCGTGATCGCCAGTGTGTTAGCTTCATTCATTTTTAAAGAATCCTTGAGCAACACGCAAATGTTAGGAGGATTAATTGTAATTGCAGGTATTGCGGTGACCTATATCAGGAGGTGAGCTTTTAACCGTGAGAGCGGGGAGCCTGGAGAGCGTTGATATTGACCTAAAATTGAATGTCACTTTCATTCAACAAAACATCCCACTTACTTTTACCGATATCCTCGAGCAAAGAAAAACTGATTTGGACACCTTTATTTTTTTTATCCTGACGCAGGACCGGCAATAGATCGACCAGTTCGACCTGCGGTGGTGGCCCGAAAAGAATTTCAATATAATTGGAAATGTTTATTAATTGTCCGGTGGTCAACCCACCGTATCGTACCGACAACCTGGCTTCATAAATCATACCTGCTGCAATCGCTTCGCCATGCAACAAGGGCATCCCGCTTTGTAAAAAATGACTTTCAATGGCATGTCCCAGCGTGTGTCCAAAGTTGAGGAGTTTGCGAATACCTTTTTCGTACGGATCGGCGATCACTATTTTTCTTTTTACTTCAAGTGACCTCCGTATGATGGAATGCCAGTCGGCATGGCGCAAATCATGAATCTGGGTCAATACCGGCCAATGCCCTCCGTCAGCAATCAGGCTGTGTTTGATGACTTCGGCATATCCGCTGCGCAATTCACGGTCACTAAGGGTATCCAGAAACACCGGGTCAATTAAAACCGCTAAAGGAGATTGAAACACCCCTATATGATTTTTATATCCATCAAAATCAATACCCAGTTTCCCTCCAATCGATGCGTCAACCTGGCTCAACAACGTAGTCGGCACCTGAATAAATTTTATTCCTCTTTTATACGTAGCTGCACAGAATCCACCCATGTCGCCGATTACTCCCCCACCCAGGTTGATCACCATTGAATGCCGGTCCAACCCCGCTGAGGTCATATCCTGCCATATACTGATCGCGGTGGTGATGACTTTAAAAGGCTCGCCAGGCCTGATTTGGCATACCTGGTAATCCCTATCCTTAAGAGCAGATTCGATCAGGGGTAGACAGCAGATATGGGTGTGGTCATCTGTCAGGATAAATAATCTGGCCGTTGGAAAAGATTCTAAAACCTTACCCAGGCTGGTGGCTGCCGGTCCAAGCCAAATGGAATATTGATCCACCTCAATTTTTTCCATCATAGATCATTTGAGTAGTCCATGCCTGAGGACGATCCCGGAACATCAATTTAACCTTAAACCAGGTGTTTTTAAATAATTCCGAGTGCCGGTATAGTTCTAAATAATGAATATCCCGCCAAACGCTAATGGTAAAAAACAAATGGGGTTCAGCTTCATCACGTAACAATTGAAGTGAAACACAACCTGCTACTTCCTGCATGCTTAACGCATGCTGAGCAAAAATACCTAAAAATGCCTCGATTTGATTTGGCTCAAAACTCAGTTTAACAATTCTCGTGATCATACTTTTTCAGCAAAAAAATCTATTTGTACGGTCTCATCCACACTCAGGCCAAGCATACTGGCTGCCGTACCGGCATGGATGGCAATTTCGAGGTAATTATTTGAATTGAAAAGGCACAAGGTCTCCCCCACCGGTACATCCTGGTAGTGGGTACTGATCTCCCGGATAGCATCGTTGCGTTTGATGTATACACTAAAATCCCTGCCCGCTCTGTTTTTTTCAAATTGTTCACGCGTAATATTGACTACTACATTTTCATACCGGTCGATATAAATAACAGAGCCGCGGATCATATATTTATTAATGACCGGTTGCAGCTGGATACGAAGAATCAGGTTGCGGACCGGGTTGCCCAATTCCTGAATTGGTTTTTGAGCAGCCAGATGGCTAACCATGTGACTGAGTATTTTTTTAACGGAAAAAATCGGGCTGGTCTCCGTTTTATATTCGTAGATATACCGTGGCAGTTTTTCGAATGCCAGGCTGAATACCCCATTATTCGGGCCTACAAAGTAGTGTCCATCGTATTCAAAGGCCAGGTAAGAATGGGCATTGTGGTAATTATTCAGAACACTGACTACGTGGATACTACCCGCAGGAGCATCCTGATAACTGTTTTTGAGCACCCAACCGGCAGTGACGATATCGTGTGGTTTGATATCATGCGTTAAATCAATGAATTGCAAGTCAGCCCACCGGGCAACCATTGCCCCCTTTAACTGGCCTACGCTGGGGTCTGTCAGCCCCAAATCCGAAATTAAAGTTACCCATTGCATCACTGCTCCCGGTTTTTGCTTAATTTTGAAATCAATAAATGCCTACCCTTATTCATCCAGGCCAAAAGTACATATTATTTAAAACTTTAATATATTTAATCAACCTTACTATTGGACAAAACAAGTGAAATCAATCTCACCTTTGAGGGAGTTGATCCGTTGGATCTTTTAGGAGAAAATAATCTTAAACTGAACCTACTTCGCAAAGCCTACCCGGACGTACAGATCACCTCACGAGGAAATATACTCAAGCTGGTCGGGGACAAAAAGGACACCCAGGAAGTCAAATCTAAATTTGAACTCATGGTTCGATACCTGAAAGAACATCAGGAACTTTCTTCCCACCATATTGAAGACCTGCTTTCTGGCTCCAATTTGTTTGAGACACGGATCCAGACTTCCATGGAAGACAATATTATATTGCATGGGCGGGAAGGCCGCCCCATTCGCGCTAAAACACGCAATCAAAAAATCCTGGTCGAAGTTTCTGAAAAAAATGATATCGTATTTGCAGTGGGGCCTGCCGGTACCGGTAAAACCTATACCGCTGTCGCCCTTGCCGTAAGGGCTCTGAAAAACAGAATGGTAAAAAAAATTGTGTTGACCCGTCCTGCTGTAGAGGCAGGAGAAAACCTCGGTTTTTTGCCCGGCGATCTGAAAGAAAAAATCGACCCCTATCTCCGCCCACTCTACGACGCACTGGACGATATGATACCTGCGGAAAAACTGGTGCAGTATATGGAAACCAGGATTATTGAAATTGCTCCATTGGCTTATATGCGGGGACGAACCATTGACAATGCTTATATCATCCTGGATGAAGCTCAAAATGCAACGCCGCTTCAGATTAAAATGTTTTTAACCCGTCTGGGACCTTCTGCCAAATGTATCATCACCGGGGACCTCACCCAGATCGATCTGCCCCGAAATCAACGCTCCGGTCTGGCACAGGCTATTTATCTATTGGCTAATATCAACGGCATTGCAAAAGTTGAACTAACCGCAGATGATGTGGTGAGACACCGGCTGGTTAAAGAAATTATTAAGGCCTATGGCAGGGAACAGGAAAAACACCGGCACGAGGATGAACGGTTGTATTACGAAGAAAAAGGATTGTCATTGGAAACAGTGAATCCCGATATCCTACCTCAGAAAGAATAAATGGAATAGGCTATACCCTATCTTCTAATTTCCGCTTCTACTACCTTTTTTAGTTGCTCATTATAAAACATGGCCTGCTCTACATCATCGAGCTGGTCGCGATAGATTTTGGTGATCTGACTCAGTGCGAAGCGTTTACCGGCAGGGATTACCATCATTTTTTTATAGGTCTGAATGGCTTCATTAAATTGTTTTCGTTTCAGGTAAAGTTTTGCCCATTCGTCATAAAAAGAAATGTTATTTAATCCTTTATCAGAAGCTTGTTGGAAACTGGCCAGCGCCAGTGAATCTTCATTCGTAAGGACATAAGTCAGGGCTAAACTAAAATCAAAACTGCCGTCAGCCGGGTTGATCGCAATCGCCTTTCGGATGGATTCGATGGAAAGTGGATATTTTTTTTGTTCCCTTTGGATATTGCCATAGGTTATATGGGTCTGGGCATATTGCCCGTATATCGCCATTGAAGCATCCAGATAGGTTAGTGCTTCATTACACAACCGGGCCCTGGTGACGGGATTGCCGAGCCTCATTGCCGATTCGTATTTTATGCTGGCCAGATTGGTTAGTGCCCTTATACTTCGCGGACTATTCTGAGCGGTGACTCCAAACAGGTTTGGGTTATCGCGCCACACCGGATTACGGGTAAATGTGCGGATGCTATACAAGGCAGTCACCACTATCAGGATCGCAATCATCCGGGATTCCGAAATTTTCTGTTTTTTGTATAATTCGAAAATAAAAGTCCCGATAAGCATCAATAATCCCAATGATGGGATAAACATAAACCTTTCAGCCAGGGTTGCTCCGGTCATGACAAGTAGGTTGGACGTCACCACATAAAACAAAACACTGAAGGTCGCGGCATACCCCGCAATGGATTTCGATTTTAGCCCTTTGATGATCCAATATAAAATCACGCCAAGTACCAAAAGGCCGGCATAAGACCAGGGATCACTCCACCCGGAGAGCTGCAACTGGTCAAATGAATAATCTGCTCTCAATATGACCGGAAAAAGAAATATCCAGGCATAATGCGCAATCAACGCTATTGCGGCAATCAGCCGCTCCGGGTATTTAAAAACAAATAAGGCATTGTCTTCGAGGCGGAAATTCGGACCGGGCACCTCTGCCACATACTGACGCATCACCAAATAAATTGACGCTGCCAGGCCAATAACAATCAACGCTCTAAGATTGGACTTGAGCCCCCCGGGGTTAAAATAATAAATGGTAATCGGAGCAGCCAGGATCAGGGGCAAGGCCGATTCCTTGGAAAAAAAGGCCATACAAGAACTAAAGAAAACCAATACGGCTGATTTAATAGTAAAGGGACCTGTTTTCAACAAAACCAACAAGGTGCCTACGATTCCAATCAGTGAGGTGATTTCATCCCTGCTCTTTAAATTGGCTACTACCTCTGTGTGCAAAGGATGGGCGATAAACAACGCTGCAACCCCTATGGGTAACCATATCGGATAGTCTTTAAATATCAATATAAGTAAATGGAATACCATTACACAACCCAGGGCATAATACAAGAGGTGCATAAAATGAAATCCACCAGGACCAGTTCCAAAAACAGATCGTTCAATTGCAAATTGGCCAATCGAAAAAGGGCGGTAGTTGGATTCTTTCTGTCCATTATATCCTTCCAGGGACGCTGTAGAGAATATTTCCGGCAGTGAAGTCCACCCCTGGTCAACAAATTTATTTTGGGAGACTACCAGGGGGTCATCATAGGTAAACTGATATCGAAGGGTGTCTGCATTTAAAATAAAAGCAAAAAGAAACAACAAAATGGACCAACGGGAGATTGGTTTCCAAACAGTCGGTTGGGGTTGGACTCCTTTTTTGGAGGGTTTGACAGCCATGTTGATATTTATCCAGGCAAGATAAGGTATTCAGGCTACTCTCGAAACGAAGCAATGGATAGAAAAAAGGGCAGATAAAATGCAGCCCTAGGGTAAATGATAAGCATTGCCTATTCCATCAATTCACTTAATTTCGTATTTTAATTATCTAAAAACATGAAATTTACTGCCATTCTATTTTTGCTTTGTATAAACCTGTTATCCGCCCAACATGCTATCATTCCGGCCCCGGCCTTTTACCAGGCAGGTACGGGCAGCTTTAGCCTGAGATCCATTACCGGTATCACCACGGCTGGCAAAACTGCTGAAGCCAAAGCAATCGTTGACCAGTTTATCCAATTACCGATGGTCAAAGGCCTCAAATTAACTGGCAAACCGGCTGCCTCGAATATCAAATTTGAGATATTAAATACTGCTGACCCGAGTCTGGGTGATGAAGGGTATGAATTGAATGTAACCTCAGCCGGTATTCACCTTAAAGCCAATAAAGGCGCGGGTTTGTTTTATGGAATACACAGCCTTCACCAACTGATCCCCGTACCGGAAATGGTTAACACGACTACCATACACAAAATACCGGGTTGTAAAGTCAAAGACAGCCCGCGTTTTGGCTGGAGGGGGTTGATGCTGGATGTCAGCAGGCACTTTTTTGGCGTGGAGGATGTCAAAAAATATCTCGATGCCATGTCGATGTATAAGATGAACACGCTACACCTTCACCTCACGGATGACAATGGATGGAGGATTGAGATCAAAGCTTTACCTAAACTCACTGAAATCGGAGCATGGAGAGTAGAACGCTTCGGCACCTTTGGCGACAGGGCTAACCCGAAAGAAGGAGAGCCAGCCACTTATGGAGGATTCTATACTCATGAGCAGATTAAGGATCTGGTGCAATATGCATCTTCTAAGTTTATAACTATCGTCCCTGAAATTGATGTGCCCGGGCATTCTATGGCTTTACTGGCTGCCTACCCCGAATTGTCCACTACCCATGAAAAAGTGTATGTCAACCCGGGAACCAATTTTGCAGAATGGTATGGAAATGGACAATTCAAAATGTTGGTAGATAATACGCTTAACCCGGCCAATGAAAAGGTGTATGAATACCTGGATAAAATTTTTACAGAAGTCGCTATGTTGTTCCCTAACCAATACATACATGTTGGTGGCGATGAAGCCTATCATGGATACTGGCAAAAAGACTCTTCCTGCCGGGCGTTGATGCGCCGTGAAAAACTTAAGGACGGTCATGAATTGCAGAGCTATTTTATTAAAAGACTGGAAAAAATACTCAAAACAAAAAATAAAAAACTTCTCGGTTGGGATGAGATTTTAGAAGGAGGTATCGCACCGGAGGCCACGGTCATGAGTTGGAGGGGTATAAAAGGAGGTATAGAGGCTTCACAAAAGGGCCATGGAGTCGTGATGTCGCCCACTACCTTTACGTATTTAGATTATATGCAGGGAGATCCGGCCCTGGAATTTCCTATTTACGCCAGCCTGACGCTTAAAAAATCGTATGCTTTTGAACCAGCACCGGAGGGAGCGGATCCAAAATTTATCCTCGGTGGACAGGGCAACTTATGGACCGAAAAAGTACCTACCCTAAGGCATGCATTCTATATGACCTATCCCAGGGCACTGGCTATTGCAGAAAGTGTATGGACCCCCAAAGAATCCAAGGATTGGGATAAGTTTACTCAACGCGTGGAACACCATTTTAAACTTTTTGATTTTTATCAGTGGAATATCTCAAAATCATTATATGATGCGGTAGCTACCCCTTCTAAAGTTGGGAATAAAATGATGTGTGAACTCACTACAGAATTACCAGGGGCCACGATCCACTATACCCTGGACAATACTTTCCCAGATCAATACTCCCCTTCCTATACCGGCTCATTCGAAATTCCTCAGGGAGATGTCACCTTGTGTTTTATTACCAGCAGGAACGGGAAAATCATGGGAAGAATGGCTGCTATTTCAAGGAAGGATTTGATGGTCCGAGTCAGATGATCAATAATTCGGTTCCCGTTGATTTTCCACCGGCCGACTATACATCCTGGCTGGAGAAAATAAAAGCCGAACTCAAAGGAAAACCATTTGCCGAATTTGATTATGTCTGGGATGGAATCCTTATTTCCCCTTTCGGGATTCCAAGCTTAACGCCTTCTTTAGTTTCAGCCCGCTCAGGGAATTCCTGGAAAATTGGATCTTATGTGGCTGCTTCGGGCAGTCAGGCCAATCCGGATTTGTTGATTGCTTTAAATGAGGGGGCCGAATCCCTCTTTATGGATATTGAAAAAAAACCTGACTGGGCATCACTACTGGATAAGGTGCATCTGGAATGGATACATTTAAATTTGAGGTTTGATCATTCCAAGGAATTGTCTTCATTCCTTCGACACCTGAATGATACCGGTCAAAAATTTCATGGTTCCATTCAGGTCAGGGATTTTAATCGGGTGGATTTACTTAATAAACTGAAAACCCAGGACGGTTGGAGGATATTAAATTATGAATTGAAGGATATCGATAGCCGGCATCCCCTGGCTGAAATCTTCCATCAACTTACACAGGATATCGGTTTACTTTCAACTAAATTTGATTCCCGATCATTAATATCACAGGTAGTCATACATCTTACCGGTCAGAATGATTTGACCCTCAATATCAGTATGATCCGTGCAATCCGTTTATTATGGAAACAATTGATGTTTTCTGCCGGATTTGAAAACGGCTACCCTGATATTTATCTCATAGCGCACATCCCGGATCACCATATCCATGATCCTTTTATCCGTTCCAGCCTGATCGCTGCCAGCATGATAATGGGAGGAATCGACGAATTATTTATTGAGAACCAGCAGGACAAACATAAGGGAAGATATGGCAGGATGATCCAGCATATATTTAATCAGGAAGCCAATCTTGACAAGGTTGCAGACCCATTATCAGGATCCAGAGTAATCGAGTATCTAACCCGGTTGATTGTACAAAGGGTATGGAATGAATCTATTCGACTGGATCAATTAAAAAAATAAGGCCGGCAGCATAGTAAGCGTACTTGCAATCACCCGAATCTTTTCCGGGCAGCCGGCCTTTCTCCCATTGCTTATACATATAATCAAAAAATATCGCGATTTTGATCCCCAATTAATGTAATTAACCATAAATAATTCTTCCTTAAATTACTTAACGAAGTGAGCGCTACCCCAACCGGATTTTTCAATCCTCAAAAAACACAGTTGATGCCCCAGCCATCTAAATATGATAGTATCAATATGTGGGCTAAGCGTATCCGTTCCGGCGACCGGGCTGCTCTTTCCAGAGCAATTACTCTGGTGGAAAGCAGGCTGGAGTCTGATCAGGTTCTCGCAAATAAACTTTTAAGCCGATGTAAGCCGATTGGTGGTAAAACAGTAAGACTTGGAATTACAGGACCACCAGGAGCAGGAAAAAGTTCATTTATAGAATTTTTCGGCAACGAATGGATCAAACTAAATGGGAGCAAGATTGCGGTATTAACTGTAGATCCGTCAAGTCCTGATATGGGCGGGAGTATATTGGGTGATAAAACCAGAATGCAAAGCCTGGCTCAACAAACCGGCGTTTTTATCCGGCCATCTCCCTCCAATCAACATCCGGGAGGGGTTCACGCCCAAACCAGAAGAAGCATCCAATTGTGTGAATATGCCGGATATGAAAATATATGGATAGAAACAATTGGGGTGGGCCAGTCTGAGTTGACTGTCAGGGACATCACCGATTTGACCTTATTAATCCTACCACCAGCTGGCGGTGACGAACTGCAAGGAATTAAAAAAGGAATTACTGAAATTGCCGATTTGCTGATAGTCAATAAAAATGATTCCGGACTCGAAGATCAGGTAGCGTATACCCAGTCCCAGTATCAGGGGGCTATCTACCTGCGTTCCGGTAAACCAATAAAAGTATTAAAATGTTCAAGCCTGCTTAAAACTGGTTTCGGCCCTATCCGGGATCAGGTGGTAAACCTTATCGAAGAACGCCGTAAAAACGGACAGTGGAAAAAAAACAGGATTCAACAGCAAGCCAGCTGGTTTGATAGTATGATCAGGCAACAATGGTTAGCCCAACTCAATGATTGCCAGGAATTAATTTCTTTAAAAAAAATAAAAAAACTGGCCTTGAAACAAAATACCGATATGAATAAACTCTTACATCAATACCTGCACCTGCTGAAAAAATATGCGTTGCAAGCGAGATAAATTTTCAAATTCTTTAAACCTGCAATTTGTCGTACACCCTAATCTTGCTTAACTAAACGACATTGATTCATTAGTATTAACTTTACCATCAACCCCTCCAAAGTGCATTTAACACATTATAAATTATTATAATATAACTTTGTTTAAAAAGTAGCTATTGATGGTTGGTATACACTTGATTTTATGGTTGTCTTTATTCTTTAATATCATCCCTTCACCAGGATATGATTACAGGGCTCCATTAATAATAACAGGAGAACCCCGATCGGAATCCGCAGTCCTCTTTGATTCCCCGGTCGATAGACAAATTGCCTTGTCCGGTACATTTGGCGAATTGAGGCCCAATCATTTTCATGCCGGACTGGATATTAAGTCATTGAACGGCAGGACAGGTGAACCGGTATATGCTGCCGCGAAAGGATTTATTACGCGGGTTAAAATTTCCGCCTACGGATATGGACGTGCATTGTATGTACAGCATACCAATGGCCACACCAGTGTATATGCACATTTAGATCACTTTACGCCGGCGCTGGACCAATATATTAAAGCGGAGCATTATAAAAGGCAGCGTTTCGAAATGGATTTCAGCCTTTCTCCCACTGCATTTCCGGTAGATGAACACCAGGTGATCGCTTATATGGGCAATTCAGGAAGTTCCACCGGACCTCATCTGCATTTTGAAATCCGAAACAGTATGACGGAGCAGGCGTTGAATCCCCTGCAATACGGGATCAAAGTAACTGACCATTCCGCCCCGGAACTGTATACTTTAAAACTATTTGGGCGACAGCCTTATCAGCCCCAGACCATTCATAACCTAAACCTGATCCCTATGGGTAAAGGAGTATATCGGCTGGCCAAAGATACGGTGAGTGTATATGGTGACTATACCGGGGTCGCTATCAAGACATTTGATCAAAGTTTCAACAGCAGTGTGCGGTTGGGAGTTTATGGAATCAAATTATACGTGGATGAGCAATTGCATTATAAGTTTGATATGAACGGGGTGGCTTTTGATGAAATGCGGTACTCTAATGCACACCGCGATTATGAAGAGCAGGTCAAACACAAACAGGTATTTCACAGGCTGTTCCGGTTGCCAGGAAATAAATTGCCTATTTATACCCATCACGCAGATGATGGTTGGATTCAATTAGGCGCAAACCAGGTAAAAAATATAAAAATCGAGGTTTACGATCATGCGGGTAACCATTCCGATATAACCTTTTGTATTAAACCGGCAGTCGGACCAGCCCAACCAAATTCCATATCCGGACAACATGTTTTTATTGACCAACCTTATATTGCCGAGTTGGATAATTTAAAGGTCATGTTACCTTCCAATACCTTATACCACGATATAGAGCTGAACCTATTGAAGACCGGCTATAAAGCCAGGTGGTCGGATACGTATTTAATCCACGATTCGGCTGTTCCATTACATAAAGCCTATATATTATCAATCAGACCTGAACCCATACCCGGGCATTTGAAGAAAAAATCCATCATCGGAATGATCAATGGGCATTCGATCACCAATTGTGGTGGTGTATGGAACGGAGATTGGCTGGAGACTAAGGTAAATTCTTTTGGCCAGTTTACAGTGGCAATAGATACCATACCACCTGTGATCAGGCCGATTGTATTTAAAACCGATATGAAAGACAGCCCGGTGATGAAGTTTAAAATTGAAGATAATTTTAATGTGATGGGGCAAGCGGAAGATCTGGTTTACCATGCATACATCGATGGACAGTGGATATTGATGGAACTCGATTCCAAAACAGATGTCATCACGCACAAGTTTGATGAACGTACCGGCAAGGGCAAACACAATTTACGGATCCAGGTAAAAGATGACCGGGGCAATGAACGCAATTTTGTTCAATCCTTTATCCGATAACGATGTCCGCACTCAAAGCAGGTAAGCCCATACCGGAATTCACCAGTGTATTGCAGGATGGCAATGTCATCACATCAACGGAATTATCCAAAGGAAAAGTAATCCTGTTTTTTTACCCTCAGGACAATACACCCACCTGCACGGAAGAAGCCTGCAACCTCAGAGATCATCACGCGGACTTTTTAAAACAAGGTTATCGCGTTTACGGAGTAAGCCCGGACTCCATCCGCAAACATCAGAATTTTATTAAAAAATATAACCTGCCCTATTCGTTAATTTCTGACCCCGATTTGGAATTGATTAATAAATTCGGTGTGTGGGGACCTAAAAAATTATTTGGCAGGGAATACGACGGGGTGTTGCGCACCACTTTTATCCTCCGGGACGGCATCATAAAAAATGTCATTGATGAGGTCAAAGCCAAATCCCATGCCGGCCAGATCTTAAATGTATAATCACACCTGGCCTGTACAACCTAAATTGGCTAGCCCCATCGGGGCGACATTTTGGTAGCCCCATCGGGGCGTCATTATTTATCCGTATCCCGTTTACGGGATTTCATCCCCCCTTTCCATCCGATCATAATCACCCCGGCAATCACGAAGCAGGTTCCGATGATCTGATACCTATTCATCGATTCCCCAAGAAAAAAATATGCCAAAATGATGGTGCTCACCGGGCCTATAGCCGAAACGATGGCTGCGTTATTCGACCCTATGCTTTTGATACCAGCAGCCACCAAAAAATTGGGGATCACCGTCGCCATAATGGCCAGCATCAATCCAAAACCGATCGTGGTCTGATTGAGATGGAGAACGGAAAAATTGCCCGCGATATAAAAATGGATCAATACCCCTGCTGTTGCACTCAGCATAGCCAGGGAAGTATAGCGCATTACCGGGATTTGTTTGAGCAACCTGCCAGTGCCTACAATATATCCGGCATACGTAATAGAACATATAAGGATTAAAGCACTGCCCAGAAAAAATCCCGGCTTATCCATATCTACACTCATTTCATCGGTATAGGCGATGAGTATACCCAGGTAAGAGAGGGCTATAGCCAGCATTTGTCGCGAGGTAAAGCGTTCTTTAAAAAAGAGAGCATTGATCAGGACCGTAAAGGTTGGAAACAAAAACAAAATCAATCGTTCCAGTCCTGCCGATATATATTTTAGTCCTATAAAATCAAGCAGACTGCTCAGATAATAACCCAATAACCCAAGCCCGATCACATACCACCATTGCCGGCGGGTGAGTGGCAGTGAAGTCAAACTCCTCCTGGCCCACCATCCGGTAAGTAGGAAAAACGGCAGGGAAAACAGCATTCGTAAGGCCAATAGGGATACCGGGTCGACGGTCGTATGATTAAAGGCGAGTTTGACCAGGACCGCTTTGGTGGAAAACAGGATGGAACCGGACAGGATAAATAAATAGCCCCGGGTGGAGTCTGAGGTCGTCATCGAAGTAAAGATGAGTTAATATTGAAAGATCGATGGACTAATAGCAGGGCAATCTACGGAGTGTAAAACTTAGGGTTTAATTACCCATGTTGCTTGAATTTAAAAAAAATGCCATCTCTCGATGGCAATTTGTGCCCAGAACAGGACTCGAACCTGCACACCTTTCGGCATACGCACCTCAAACGTACGTGTATACCAGTTTCACCACCTGGGCTTTAACTGCAAAGATAGAAATTTTGCAAATGTTTGGGCACTTACTCTCTTTTGGGGTGTATGATAATAAGCAGATTCTTAACCTTACTTCAAAAACATACCTTATATGTGACTTTGACTAACAAACCGTTTAAACGGTTGATTATCAAATCCATTCATAGCCCACAACTTAAGTCGTGGGCTATGAATATAAATCTTTTAAAATGGTTTCTAACCATTTACCAGATTACCTATTTATTTTCAAAACTCCTGCAATCGGTCATACACCCGGCTTTATTAGTTTTTAATCTTAAAGAATGAATTCGCTAAGTCGGGATCCAACTCCCGAAAACAAGTTACTTCGGAACAGAGGAGCGAGAAGGGTGAAATCGATAAGCCGGAGTTAAACTAATCCGGAGGAGTGAGTGCGGTGAAATCGAATTCGATAAGTCGGAGTTAAACTCCTCCGCAGCAGTTCATTTTGTTGGCTACGGACTTTGAATCTTTGGTGACTAAAGGCATAAAAAAACAATGACCCGAATGCAGATCTTACGGTATGCAATACGGGTACTGTTAGGATTCAAAGTATAAACACTATCAGGCAAAAGTTCATAGACTAAAAAATAGATATTTAACATATGTTTATA
>Ga0163150_10001595_pt1 | contig 37590 bp, 33 predicted proteins | sample OliLakLV19P2IB_FD_148628 | JGI IMG/M metagenome (GOLD analysis project Ga0163150, IMG submission 148628) | Freshwater microbial mat bacterial communities from Lake Vanda, McMurdo Dry Valleys, Antarctica - Oligotrophic Lake LV.19.P2.IB | ecosystem: Environmental > Aquatic > Freshwater > Lake >... | reverse complement strand
GGCGAGTTCGGCCGCGGCCTGTAGGCGCGGCTGCGGCGGGCAGCGGCGATTCCGGGGCTAGACTCACGATCGCGATGCACGCCGACGAGGTCATCCGCTCCGCCCAGAACCCGCACGTCCAGCGCGTGCGCGCCGCGCTGGCGGGCAAGGAGCCCGGGACGCTCGTCCTGCAGGGCGACCGGTTGATCGACGACGCGATCGGCGCGGGCGTACCACTCGACCTGGTCCTCGTGGCCGACGATCGCGTCGATCGCGCGCAGGAGCTCGATCGCGACGGGCGCCAGCCGCACCTCGTCGAGCGCGATCTCCTCGGGCGCGTGACCTCGTTGACCACATCGCCGGGGATCGTGGCGCTCGCGCCTGCGCCGGCGCCGTTCGACTTGGAGCGCGCGACGCGGGCAAGCTCGCGCTCGTGCTCGTCGTCGCCGGCGTCGCCGATCCCGGCAACCTGGGCGCGATCGCGCGCGCGGCCGAGGCGTTCGGCTGCACCGCGCTCCTCGTCGCGCAGGGCGGCGCTTCGCCGTGGAACGAGAAGGCGTTGCGCGGCTCGATGGGCAGCTTGTTGCGCCTGCCCGTCGCCGCGGGCGTCGATCCGGCCGCGACCGCCGCGTTGCTGACGGTCCGCGGAGTCCGCCAGGTGCGCGCGGCCACGCGCGGCGGCGCCGATCCGTTGGAGTACGACTGGCGCAGTCCGGTCGCGTTGTGGATCGCCGGCGAAACCGGCGACCTCCCGCCCGCCGCGCGCGTCTTCGAAGGGGTCACGGTCCCGATCCGCGAGAGCGTCGAATCGCTGAACGTCGCAGTCGCCGCAGCGATCCTGCTGCACGCCGCAGGGCGCGGAGGAGCCGTCGGTGGCACGGCGCGCTGACCCGCGCGAGGCTTCGCTGTTCGGCGTGCCGCCCGGCAGCACGGCGCACCAGCCGCTCGCGGCGCGCATGCGGCCGCGCACGCTCGACGAATTGGCGGGGCAGGAGCACCTCGTCGGACCGGGCAAGCCGTTGCGTCGTGCGATCGAGGACGGCAGCCTCGGGTCGGTGATCCTGTGGGGACCGCCGGGCTCGGGCAAGACGACGCTCGGGCACATCATCTCGCTGGCCGGCAACCGCGCGTTCGTGCCGTTCAGCGCAGTCAGCGAGGGCGTGCCCCGTTTGCGCGTGATCTTCGACGAGGCGCGCGCGCGGCTGCACGGCGAGGCGCGCCGCACGGTGCTGTTCGTGGACGAGATCCACCGACTGAACAAGTCGCAGCAGGACAGCCTGCTGCCGGCCGTCGAGGAGGGCCTCGTGACGCTCGTCGGCGCGACGACCGAGAACCCGAGCTTCGAGGTGAACGGCGCGCTCCTGTCGCGCGCGCGCGTGCTCGTGCTGAAGCCGCTGACGCCCGAGGACGTCGAGGGCGTCGTCCGACGGGCGCTGGGGGACACCGAGCGCGGCCTCGGGAACCTGCGTCTGACGGTCGACAACGACGTCGTGCGCTGGATGGCCGTGCAGGCCGACGGCGACGCGCGTCGCGCGCTGACCGTGCTCGAGGCCGCGGCCGCCGCCGTCGGCATGGGCGGCCACGTCGATCCGGAAGCGGCGCGCGAGGCGTTGCAGATGCGCTTCGCGGTCCACGACAAGTCGGGCGACGTGCATTTCGACCAGATCAGCGCGCTGCACAAGTCGCTGCGCGGCAGCGATCCGCACGCGGCGCTCTACTGGGCTGCGCGGCTGGTCGAGGGCGGCGAGGATCCGATGGTCATCTTCCGCCGCTCGATCGCGATGGCGGCGGAGGACATCGGCCTCGCCGACCCGCAGGCCTTGCAGATCGCGGTCGCGGCGCGCGACTCGTACCACATGCTGGGCGTGCCCGAGGGGCTCTTGCCGATGAGCGAGATGCTCGTCTACCTCGCGACCGCGCCCAAGTCGGGCAGCGTCAAGGCTGCCATGCACGCCGCGTTCGAAGCCGCGCGCGCCACGCCCGGCGCAGCGGTGCCGCTGCACGTGCGCAACGCGCCGACCGGTCTGATGAAGTCGCTGGGCCATGGCGCGGGCTACAAATACGCGCACGATTCCGAGACCGGCTACTTCGCGCAGGAGTACTTGCCCGACGAGCTGCGCGGCAAGACGTTCTACGAGCCCGGGCCGTTCGGCTTCGAGAAGGAGATCGCCAAACGCTTGGCGTGGTGGGCGAAGCAGCGCGAGGACGGCGCGGACTCAGGCGAGTGAGCTCTCGTCGGCGCCGGCCCGGTTCGGACGCCACCACAGCGAGCGACCGCCGACGAACGCGACGAGGAACGCGATCGATGCCAGGAGGTACCCCGCGCCGCCCAGCAACATGACGTTGCGCGGAGCGATCCGGCCGGCCTCGAGGTAGACAGCGGCGCTGGCCACGAGCGATCCCAGCGCTTGCAGCGGCGGCAGCATGCCGAAGACGCGGCCGCGAAGCTCGGGCGGCACGTCCTGCTGCAAAACGGTGTGCTCCTGCACGAAGTACGCGAAGGCCAGCGCGCCCCACAGGAACGAGAGCGCGAGCATGGGCCACGGCGAGCTGGCCAGCCAGAACGCCGAGATCACGAACGGCTCGACGAAGAACGTCAGCACGAGCGCACGCCCGAAGCGCACGCGCCGCCCGATCCAGGCTCCGACCGCGCCGCCGACGATGCCGCCGAGGCCGAACGCGAGCCACGATCGCGGCATCCAGATCTCGGGATCGACCCCGATCTCGCGCCGCAGGTACTCCGGCACGATCGGGAACCACAGGCCGATGAAGACGAACGAGACGAAGTAGCAGGCCACGACGTACGCGATCGTCGAGTTCGAGCGCACGTAGCGCAGGCCGGCGGCGACTTCGCCCAGGAGCTGCAGCACGCCGTGGCGCTCGCTCGTCCAGCGCGGCAGGGAGACGCGCGCGACCGCGATCGCTGCGGCCAGGAAACCGGCGGCCGCCAGCCAGAAGCACGTGTCCTTGTTGAAGCGCCCCAGCACCAGAGCGGCCACGCCCGCGCCGAGCACGATCACGAAGCTGGTCGTGCTCGACGAGATCGCGTTGGCGGTCGGCGCGCGCTCGACGCCGACGAGGTCCGGGATCGCGCTCTGACGCGCGGGCGGAAAGACGGTCGAGATGGCCGAGATCGCCATGGCCAGTGCGTAGACGGGCCACACGACGTCGAGTCGCGCCGCGAAGGGAACCGACGCGAGGAGCGTCATCTGCAAGAGGTTCGCGACGACGAGCAACACGCGCCGGTCGCAGCGGTCGACGAGCGCGCCGGCGATCGGCCCGAACAGGATCATCGGCACCATCTCGGCGATCAGCATCAGCGCACTGGCCGACTCGGGCGCGCCGCCGGTCGTCACGGCGCGCGCGTTCACGAGCAGGATCAACGTGACGCGCGCGACGACGGAGCCCAGCTCGGACAGCGCCGTCGCGATCCAAAGTCGGCGAAAACCCGGCTCCTGCGCCAGGAAGCGCCAGGGCGAAGATGCGCGGCTCATGGCGTCGCCAGAGCGCGCCCGACGCGGTCGGCCAACGCGCTCTGCCGCGACGACTCCTCGGCGTTGTCGAGAGCCATGCGCAGCGCGCGGCGCGAGCCGACCAGCACGCACAGCCGCTTCGCGCGCGTGACGGCGGTGTACAGCAGGTGCCGCTGCAGCATCATCCAGTGCTGCGGCACGAGCGGCACGACGACGGCCGGGAACTCGCCGCCCTGCGAGCGGTGCACGGTGATCGCGAAGGCCGGCTGCAGGTCGGAGAGCTCGCCACCCGAGTAGGCCACTTCGCGCTCCGGGTAGCGCACGAACACGTCGCCGTCGCCGCTGATGCGCGCGATGCGGCCCATGTCGCCGTTGAAGATCTCCTTCTCGTAGTCGTTGCGCGTGTGGATGACGCGGTCGCCGACGCGCCAGGCGCGAGCGCCCTGGCGCACCTCGCGACCGCCGGCACCCAGGGCCGCGCGCAGGCGCTCGTTGAGCAGGTCGACGCCGCACGCGCCGCGGTACATCGGCGCGACGACCTGCACGTCGTCGATCCACGTCAGCCCGAACGTCTCGGGGATCCTGCGCGTGACGACGTCGACGAGCAGCTCGGCCGCGCGAACCGGATCCTCCTCCTGAAAGAAGTAGAAGTCCGAAGCGCGGTCGCCGCGCGCGGGCAGCTCGGGCTCCTCGCCGCGCAGGATGCGGTGCGCGTTGACGACGATGCGGCTGCCCTGCGCCTGACGGAAGATCTCCGTGAGGCGCCAGCGCGGCACGGCGTCGCAAGCGAGCAGGTCGTGCAGCACGTTGCCCGGCCCGACCGACGGCAGCTGATCGGGGTCGCCGACCAGCACCAGCCGTGTCGGCGCCTGCACGGCCTTCAAAAGGTGGTGCGCCAGCACGAGGTCGAGCATCGACACCTCGTCGACGATGACCAGGTCGGCGTCGAGCGGGTTGCGCGCGTCGTGCACGAAGCCGCCCGTCATGGGGTCGTACCCGAGGAGCCGGTGCACGGTCTGCGCGGCTTCGCCCGTCGCTTCCGACAACCTCTTCGCCGCGCGCCCTGTCGGCGACGCCAGCAGGATCTTCGTGCCCTTCGCGCGCGCGAGCTGCACGACGAAACGCGTGATCGTCGTCTTGCCGACGCCGGGCCCGCCCGTCAGCAGCGCCAGCGGCTGCGCGAGCAAGCCCAGCACGGCCGTCCGTTGCAACGGGTGCAGCGAAACGCCCGCGCGGCGCTCGGCCTGCTCCAGGTCGCGCGCGTCGGCCAGCGGCGAGCGCGGCCCCGATCGCAGCACGCGCGCGACGTTGCGCGCCAGCTCGCCCTCGCAGTGCGCCAGGTGCGGCAAGTAGGCGCGCGCGGTCCCGTCGAGCGTGTCGTCGACCACGAGTCCGTCCGTGCGCGCAAGCTCGTCGACGGCCTGCTCTAGCACGGCTTCGGGCATGGCCTCCTCGACGAGCTGGCGCGCCGCGACGACGAGCTCGCTGCGCGGCAGCAGCGAGTGCCCGTCACCGGCCGCCTCCTGCAGCACGTGCAGCAGCGCCGCGCGCGCGCGCCGCGGATCGGCCGGCTCGATGCCCAGCGCGTGCGCGATGCGATCGGCCGTCACGAACCCGATGCCGCTGACCGCCTTCGCCAGGCGATAGGGGTCGGCGCGCACGAGCTCCTCGGCTTCCGGCCCGAGCTTGCGCACCACGTTGGCGGCCTGCACGGCGCCCAGCCCGTGCCCGCGCAGGAAGCCCTGCGCCTTGTGCGCGCCGAAGTCGAGCGCGACGGTCGCGAGCAGCTTCTCGCGCACGTTCGCGCGCAGCCCCTTCACCGCGTCGAGCTTCTCGGGGTGCGCCAGGATCTCGGCGAACGGGTCGTCGCCCAGCTCCGCGACGATGCGCTGCGCGAGCTTCTCGCCGATCCCCTCGAAGCGGTCCGAGGCGAGGTACTTCACGAGCCCCGAGCGGCCGGCCGGCGGCAGGACCTCGACGACCTCGAACTCGAACTGGGTGCCGTGCTCCTTGTGCTCGATCCAGCGCCCGCCCAACCGCACGCGCATGCCGGGCGCCGGCCGGTCGATGCGACCGACGGCCGTCACGAGGTCGGGGGCGAATGGATAGCGGCTGGCTGGTGGCTCGTAACCCTTTTCAGGAGAGACCCTTAGGACGGAGTACAGGCTCTCCTCGTGGGTGTAGGTGACGCGCTCGACGGCGCCGACGAGCTCGCTCTCGGGTGCACCAGCCGGTCCTCTCGCGCCCTTCTCCACGCGCTGCAGGATCCCAGGCTGCCGCGGGCGAATCCAGCCGGGGCTTGGTGCCCATCCCGGCGCCCGTTATCCTCTTCGCCCCGCGTTCCGGGCCATCCGAGGCCCTCGCGACGTCGAACCACTCCCGCAGGAATAGAACGTGTGATCAAGGTCCAGGTCCGTGCCAACGAGTCCCTCGAGGCTGCGCTGCGCCGCTTCAAGCGCCAGTGCAACTACAGCGGCATCTTCCGCCTGGCGAAGGCGAACACCTGGCACGAGAAGCGTTCGGACAAGCGCCGTCGGGAGCGCCGCGAGCGCCTGCGGATCATCCAGAAGGCGACGCGCAAGAACGACCCGTCGAAGGTGAAGAAGCGCCGTCGCGCACGCCCGATGCGCCGACCCATGTTCTCGCAGTCGGGTCCGCCGTCGGCCGTATAGGCCACCGCCTCACGCTGCCCGCATTCGCGCGGGAAGCGTGCGTCGTCTCGTTGCGCCGGCGCGAAACGGGTCGGGGATCGCCCCCTTCCGTACGCGAACCGTGCAACCCAGTACCCTGCTCACATGGGTCTATTCGGCAAGGAACGTGACCTCACGCGGGTGCCGAGCCAGGTCGACCTCGTGGTCAACGCGAGCTCGTGGCAGCGCCCGCACGACGGCTTCGAGGTGCGCCTCGACTCGTTCCTCGTGCGTCACCTCTCCTGGCGGTCGCGCACGTCGATCCAGGACCTGATCCGCAGCGGCCACGTGCTGATCGACGCGAGCCGACCCGACCATCCGCGCGGCACCGGGACGACGACGGAGGAGCGGCGTCCGGGACGCAAGCTCCAGCACGGCTCGCGCGTGGTCGTCGTGATCCCCGAGGAGCTGCGCCGTCCGATGGTGGGCCCCGTCACGGACGAGCTGACCGTGCTCTACGACGACGGCCGAGTCGTGGCCGTCGACAAGCCGGCCGGCGTCGTCGTGCATCCGAGCGGGCGGCACTTGACGGACACGCTGATCCAGCGCGTGCACGCACGCTACGGCGCCGGATTCGAGCTCGAGAAGGCCGGCGCGCCGCGCCTGTGCCACCGCCTCGACCGCGAGACGAGCGGGATCGTTCTCGTGGCGCTCGACGGCGAGGCGCACTCGGACGTGCAGCAGCAGTTCGAGCGCCGCGAGGTCGACAAGGAGTACCTGACGATCGTCCACGGCGTGCTCGAGCGCGAGTCCGGCGTCGTCGACCTGCCGATCGGGCCGTCGCGCGCCTCGAAGGTCGGGCTCAAGATGACGGTCGCCGTCGACGGCCAGGCGTGCTGCACCGAATGGCGCGTGCTCGACCGGCGCGAGGATCGCACGCTCGTGTCGTGCAAGCCCGTGACGGGACGCCAGCACCAGATCCGCGTGCACATGGCGGCGCTCGGACACCCGGTGGTCGGCGACAAGCTCTACGGCTTCGACGAGATGATGTTCGAGCGCGATCTCGACGGCCAGTTGACCGCGGCCGACCGCGCCGAGCTGGGCATGGACCGGCACGCGCTGCACGACCACCGCCTCGTGTTCCGCGCGCCTGGATCGGGCCAGCGCATCGAGGTGGTCAGCCCGATGCCGGCCGACATGCGCGACTACTTCGACTAGTCACCGATCCGGGGAGCCACGTACGTCGCGCACGGGTCGACGGACTTCGCGTACGGGCCGTTCCAGCCTTCGAGGAAGAACGTGTCGAGACGCTGCGGCACGTCGCCGCCCTCGATCATCAGGCCGACGTTGCGCGAGGAGTGGAAGTAGTCCTTTTCCCAGTTGCTCGTGCCGACCCACGCGGCGCGGCCGTCGGTGACCAGGTACTTCGCGTGCACGACGCGCGCGAAGGGCACGAAGCCCTCGGCGGCCTGCGGGATCGTGACGAGCTTCACCTCGACGTTCGCGAGCGGCTCGAGCGCCTGCAAGCCGTCGATCGTGCCCTTGCGCTGACACCAGTCGGCGCACAGGAGCTGCACCTTCACGCCGCGCGCGGCGGCGCGGCGCAGCGCGCTCTCGAGCTCCTCGAAGTACTCGCCGCCGCGGCCCGTCATCTTGTACGTCATGACCTGCAGGCGAACGGTCTGCCGCGCGGCGTCGATCTGCGCGACGAGCCGCGGCAGATCCCACAAGCGCAGGTCGGGCGCCAGCGCGGCCGGGCTGTAGACCGGCGTCAGCGCGAACGCGCTCGTGCCTTCTCCGATGCACAACGGGAACTGGTCGGCCGCCTTCGAGTCGCGCGAGGGACGCGCGGTCCCGCCGGCCGCGGCCCAGTCGGACTCGAAGACCTCGCGGAACGCGCTCGCGACCGGCGCCGAATCGATCCACACGCCCAGCTCCTGGATGTGCTCGAGCGAGCGCCAGTCCAGGTTCTGGCTGCCCAGGTACGTGCGGCGGCCGTCGACGAGGAAGTACTTGGCGTGCAGCACGCCACCGGTCTCGGGCTTCAGGTCGAGCAGGCGCGTCTCGATGCCCTTCGACCGACCGAGCCGATCGATCGTCTCGGGGTACGTCTTGTGGAACTGCGCGTCGAACAGACCGCGCACTCTCACGCCGCGCGCGCCGGCGCGTTCCAGCGCCGCGAGCACCGGTTCGAGCTTGCCCGCGCCGCCGGGCTTCTCGCTGGCGTAGAAGTGCGCCAGCTCGATCGAGGACGTCGCGCCGTCGATCGCCTCGAGCCACACGGCGCTCGCGTCGCGCAGATCGGCGTGGTCGAGCGTCGTGCCGCTGGGCCAGCTCTCGACGAGTTCGACGACGGGCTGTTGGAACAGCGCCGGCGCGAGAGCCAGGGCGAATTGCGCGAGCACGCCGTGAGAGCCCGTGAAAAAACCGATCATACGGGCTCTCTGATCCCATTGGCGCCGCTTCGCAGCGCGAGAGGCTGTGATTTCTTCACAGCCTCTGAGGCTACGCGGTCCGCGCTCGATGCGCACGCTCGCGCAGCACCGCCATCAGGAGGAGCACTCCCGCCGCGCCGATGGCCGCCGGCCACCGGTCCAGGAACTTCCAGGCCGAGACGGCCAGCACGACCTGCAGTGCCCCCAAGGCGATCATGGCGCCGGTCCAGTCCATCTCCACGAGCAGGTCATCGGGCGCCCGTGACAGCGGGACGTCGCGCACGCACAGCTCGTAGATCGGCTGCAACACGAGCCAGGCCACGAGCGCCGCTGGCACGACGAGGCGCGCCGCGAATCCCGGTCCGGCCTGCCACGCCGCCAGCACGAAGAGCACGGCGTACAGCGGCACGAGGAAACGCACCGCGATCGCCTTGCGCGCGCCGGCGTGCAGTGCATCGGTCGAGAGCGGCGCGCCGTCCAGGAGCCAGCGCGCGCCGTGGCTCGCGCTGGCCGGCACGTGCACGAGCAGCACGGGCATCCAGATCGGCGGCGCGAAGAGCAGCAGCGCGAGCAGCGCCTCGCGTTCCGGTCCGCCCGAGCGCGCGCCGGCCGCGAGGAACGCCAGCGGGATGCCGACGAGCGGATACGTGCGCAGCACGACGTCGCGCTCGAGCGGCAGGAGGCGCGCGACGAGCTCGAAGCTGGCGCGCTCCTCGCGCCGCACCCACGTGCGCACCGCGAGGGCGTGCAGCGGCGCGAGCGCGATCGACAGCGCGCTGCGCCGCGACGCGCTCGCCGCCGGCGCCGAAGGGACCAGGACGAGCATCGCGAGCGCCACGGCGCTCGCGATCGCCGCCGCGCTCCACGAGCCGACGAACCCGGCCGCGAACCACGTCGACGGCAAGAATGCGAGCCACGCCGGGCCGTTCGATGGTCCCGCGATGCGCGCCAGCTCGGGCATCGAGCGCAGCCCGACGAGCGCGCCCACGACGATCGCGCCGAAGAGCAGCGTCTGCAGGCCGATCAGGACGCCTTCCGCGCGTCCGCCCAGCAGGCTGAGCGCCGCGAGCAGCGTCGCCGCGAGCACTAGAGACTGCCCGAGTCCCACCGCCACCAAGGCCAGGCGATCGCCGACGCTCCAGTCCACGGGCGCGAAGATCGCCGCCGGCACGAGGAATGAAGCCGCAAGACCGCCCACAACCAGCACCGCGACGAGGCTGCGCGCCAGGCGGATCTCGCGCGCCGTCACCGGTTGGGCCGCGATCCACTCCTCGGCCGGATCCGCCCGCAGGAGCGGAGCGAGGTCGCCCAGCAGAGGCAACGCGACGAGAGCCGCCGACAGCGACAGGATCGCCAGCGCGAACGGGAACGGCCCGAGCATGTCGCGCACGAGCAACGCCGAGAGCGCTCCGACCGACCCCTGCACGACGAGCGGCGCGACAGGGATCGCGCCACCCGCGACGTGGTGCGCGAGCCCGGCACGGGCGAGGGCGAGGACGCGATGCAACACGGAGCGGCAGATTACAGGTGCACAAGGGTGTCAGACACCTTGCACCGCTCTGCGGCGCCGCCAGTACAGCGATGTCAGTCACCTTTCCTCGTCGTCCGCCATCCGACGACGGGGAAAGGTGTCTGACACCGTTGTCCACCGGCACGATTAGACTGCCGCGCTTCATGGACCTCTTCGTCCCGGGGCCGGCGGGTCGGCTCGAAGCCAAGCTGTGGGAACCGCAGGGGCTCCCCACGCCGCGCGCGATCGCTGTCGTGGGCCATCCGCACCCGCTCTACGGCGGGACGATGGACAGCAAGATCGTCTTCCGCACGGGGCGTGGGCTGCAGTTGGCCGGACTCGCGGTGCTGCGCTTCAACTTCCGCGGCGTGAAGCGCTCCGAGGGCGCGCACCACGGCGAGGGCGGCGAAGTCGATGACATGGGCGCCGCACTCGACTGGATGGTCGCGCGCTACCCCGACGCCGAGGTTTGGTGCGCCGGCTTCTCGTTCGGCTCGCGCACGGCGGCACAGCGCGCGGTCGACGACCTGCGCATCCAACGCCTCGTGCTCGTCGCGCTGCCCGTGCTGGCCTTCGACTGCTCCTACTTCGCGCGCGTCCGGCAGCCCGCGCTGGTCGTCATGGGCGAGAAGGACACGTACGGGACGGCGGCCGAGATCCGCCGGCAGTTCCCCGACCTCCCGCCGCGCGTCGAGATCGTCGAGATCCCGGGCGCGGGTCACTTCTTCGACGAGCACACCCAGGAGCTGCAGGAGATCGTGCGCGCCTACGCCGTGCGATCCCTCGCGGCCCGAGCAGGATCGACGAGCCCATGAGCGACGAACGCGTGTTCCCGGCCGACAAGGTGCCTTCGATCCGCCGCCTGATGATGCCGCGCGACACGAACGCGATGGGTTCCATCTTCGGAGGCGTGATCCTGGCCGAGGTCGACCTCGCGGCCGCCGTCGAAGCCCACAAGTTCCACCCGTCGCGGATCGTGACCGTCGCGATGGACAAGGTCGAGTTCAAGCAGCCCGTCCAGGTCGGTGACCTCGTGTCGTTCTTCACGGAGACGACGCGCATCGGGCGCACGTCGATCACGGTGCACGTGTCCGTGTGGGCGCAGCGCCGCTTCGGCGGAGGCGACGTCGTGCACGTGACCGAAGCCAGCGTGACGATGGTCGCGGTCGACGACCGCGGTCAGCCGACGCCGGTCTTGAAACCGCCTGCGTCCTGAGCACCCTCGAGCCGTGCGCGTGACATGCGCGCCCGGCCGACGTCTCATGCAGGCCGCGCAGGGAAGCGCCGCCGTGAAACGCCCCAATTTCCTCGTCGTCGCGATCGCTGTCGTGCTGCTGATCGTCATCGCGCTCCTGCTGCTGCGCGCGGGCGAGCGGACCGCGCCCTCGGCAACGGGTCCGGCGGCCGATCTGCGCCGCGACGCACCCCTGGTGACGACCGCCGACCCCACGACCTCGCCCAGCGCCGAGGAGCGGACGCCGCTGGCCCTCGCGACGGCGACGACGCCGGACGCGGCGCCCGCGGGGGCGAAGGAGCCGAGCCTCCTGCACGGTCAAGTGGTCGACGAGCACCGCCAGCCGGTGCCGGGCGCGGAGGTCGCTCTCGTCGTCCGACCCGCGGGCGAGTTCGCCACGTTGATCGACCTCGACTACCTGGACGAGGAACGCCGCATCGCTGCCGTTACGACCGGGGAGAGCGGGACGTTCCGCTTCGAGGTGGAGCCCGCTCGCACTTACGGGCTGCGCGTACGCGCGGCGGGCTGGTGCGAGGCGCATGTCGGCGACGTCGGCGCGGGACCCGCGCTCGAGATCGTGCTGGCGCGCGGCGCCGACCTGTCGGTCCGGGCCGTGCGCGCGAGCGACGGGGCCCCGATCGCGAATGCGCGCGTCGTCGTGATGCACGATGCGATCGCGGTGAACCCGGAACTGCGCACGGATGCGGCCGGAAAGGCCCGTTTCCTGGCACTTCCGCCCGGTGAGGCCTGGGTCCAGGCGATGCCGGAGGTCGAGATCTCCCGGGGTCTCGACGTCGAGCTGGTTGCGGGCCAGGACAAGGAACTCCTCTTCGAGCTCGGTGACGGCCACGCAATCGTGGGCACCGTGCGCGAGCGAGGCAGCGGCCGGCCGATCGCAGGCGCGCAAGTCAGCTCGTGGAGCTTCTACGCCAAGACCGTGCGTACCGATTCGCTGGGGCACTACCGCATCGCCGGCGTCGATCCCGGTGGCGTCGATTTCCGCACGGTCTCGGCGCGCGCGCCCGGGTTCGGGCGCGCGTCCCGGCGCGTCGTGCTCACGACGGGGACCGAGCCGATCTGCGACTTCGAGCTGGTGCGTGGCTTCAGCGTGCGCGGGCGCGTCGTGGAACCCGACGGCAGGCCCATCGCGGGCGCCTACGTCGCGGTCACCGCCGCGCTCGAGCAGGGCAAGAGCATGAACGACCACGTCGCCAGCCGCAGCGCAGCCGACGGGAAGTTCGAGATCGCCGATGCGACGCCCGAGGAGTCCCACGTGCTCTTCGTGCGCGCGCACGGTCACGAGACGCGGATCGTCGACGTGCCGTCACCCGCGCCGGAGACGGCCGTCACCGATGTCGGCGACGTCGTGCTCGCCGCTGGTGCCGGGATCGAGGGCCGGGTGGCCACGGGCTCGGGTGATCCGATCGAAGGCGCCTTGCTCGTCCTGCAGTACGCCGGGTCCGCGACTTTCTCCCGCAACCAGGGCCTCCACACCCAGAACATGCGCACGGACGTCCACGGTCGTTTCCGGGCGACGGACCTGGCCGCGGGGCGGCACGAGATCCGCGTTGTCTTCGCCGGCTACTCCGACTTGCGCTCGGAGGTCGATCTGCGTGCCGGCGAGGTGCGTCGCGGGCTCGAGCTCGTCCTCGCCGGAGGAGGCATCCTCGCCGGCCTCGTGGTCGACGCCGACGGCGCGGGCGTGGGCAACGCGGAGGTCCACGTCACTGGACCGGACAGCCTGCGCTGGATCGGACGCTGCCGCTCGGCTGACGACGGCAGCTTCCGGATCGAGGGTCTGCCCGACGAGCTGGTCAAGATCGGAGCGCAGCTCTTCGAGCCGCTCGAACGCCCCGGCGGTGAGGTCGTGAGGTACCTGCCGAGCGCGGACGTCGAGGTCCGCCCGTGGACGACCGACCTGCGCATCCTCCTGCCGACCGCCGGCGTGATCGAGGGCCGGATCCTGGCCAGCGACGGCGCCGCGCTCGTCGGGGGTTGCGTCGAGGCCTTCGACGCGGACGGTCGTGTCGTCGGCGACGCGCCGGGTCGCGAGGGGCGCTTCCAACTGCTCGTGCCGTCCGGCGCGACGGTGCGCCTCGTCGGCTACCGCCGCACACTGTCGGAAACCGGCCGCTTCCAGCGCGTCCCGATGCCGGGCGAAGAGGCCGTCGTCGAGGGCGTGCGCGCCGGCGCGCGCGACGTGGTCGTGCGCTTCGCGCGGCGTCCTTGATCCCGCGCCGCGCGCGGTTCCGCGCGGCGCCAACGGGATCAGAGAGAGCGTACGATCGTTTTCTCGTCGCTCTCTCAACCCAGGATGCGCCGCGCCCTCTCGCGCGGATCCTCGGCGTGCGTCAGCGCGGTGAACACCTGCTCGAGCGTCGCGTCCGGCCGCGCAGCGTCCCGTTCGAGCATCGCGCTGGGGCGCGCTGCTCCGCGCAGCTCGTCGAGCGTCCCCGCCGCGATCAACCGGCCGTGGTCCAGGATCGCGATGCGATCGCACACGCGCTCGGCCACGTCGAGCAGGTGGGACGTGTAGAGCACGGCGCCGCCGCGGTCGGCCCACGCGCGCAGGACCTCCTTGATCACGACCGTCGTCGGCGCGTCGAGGCCGTTGAGCGGCTCGTCGAGCACCAGGAGCGGCGGCCGCGGCAGCAGCGCGCAGGCCAGCCCGACCTTCTGCCGCATCCCGCGCGAGAACGTCCCGACCGGGTCCTGGGCGCGGTCGGCCAGGTCGAGGGCCGCGAGCAGGCGGTCGGCCTCCTGCTGGATCGCGTGCTCTTCGAGGCCATGCAGGCGCCCGACGAGCTCCAGGTGTCCCTTGGCCCCCAGGTTCGCGTAGAGCGGCGCGCCGTCGGGCACGAAGGCGACCTTGCGACGCGCGGCCAAAGGGGCTTCTGCGATGTCGATGCCGGACAGAAAGGCCTGGCCCGCGGTCGGGACCAGGAGGCCGCAGAGGATCCGGAGGGCCGTCGTTTTGCCCGCGCCATTGGGTCCCAAGAGACCCAGAACTTCACCCTGACGAACCTCTACCGTGAGGTCAGCGAGCGCGACGTGCTCCCCGAACTGGTGGCTGACCCGCCGCAGCTCCGCGAGGGCGCGCACTTCGTCGTCCCGGTCAGTCGAGGAGCGAGTCGGCTTCGTACACCGTCGCGGGGACGCCGACCTTGGCGGTCACCTCGGCGGCGATCTCGGTCAGCTTGGCCTTCGTGACCGACTTGACCTTCTTGCCGAGGCCCTTCTCCGAGCGCAGCAGGTGCACTTCGCGCGGCTTGAGCTCGCCGACCTTCTTGAACCAAGCCTTCATCTCGGCGTCGCTCGTGTTGTCGATCCCGTCGCCCTTCAGGAAGCGCGTCTGCAGGATCAGGTTCTCGGCCGGACCCAGCGCCGCCATCAAGCTGGCGTACTCGGGCGACTTACGACCGGTCATCGCCGTGAACGTCTTGGCGGTGCCCCACTCCATGCGCAGGTAGACGCGGTCGAACAGCGCCAGCACGCGGCGCAGGGCCGGCTCGTCCAGGTGCGGATTGTCGAGGGCGAGGCACAGCTTGGCCTTCGCGAACCACTTGTTGCGCAGATCGCGCATGTTCTCGGTGATCTCGCGGAAGTCCGGGTGCAGGCTCGGGTCGGCCAGCGAGCCATAGACCGCGATCGCCTCGATCTTCTCGCCCGCCTTCGAGATGCGGATCATGTGCCGGGCAGCCGTGGTCACGATGACCGACGCGCGCGGCATCCGGTTGTCGCGGCTGACGGCCAGCGCCATGTCCTGCGAGCCCAGGTCGATGCCCAGCGTGTTGCCGAGCCGAGCCGTCTTGCGCGGGCCCGAGAAGATCGGACAGTCGGTTACGGCGACGACCGGTGTGGTGGTAGTGGCAGCGATCTCAGCCATGGAGCGCAATGTGGGGTTCCCGCCGGCCCAGCGATTTTCCCCGAAAAGGGACTCGGCAATGATAACTCTTCGGGGGAGAGCTTCCCAGGGCGAGCCTCGGCCGGGATCCGGTGGGGTGCGGCGGCCCAGATCACGAGCGCGAGCGCGCACGCCATGCGGGCCGGGTGCTCCGCGGCGAGCCGCAGCCAGGCCAGGAGCCACGGTTCACCCGGCTCGACCGGGAGCGCCTCATGGATGACAACGATCATCCAGGAGCCCAACAAACCACAGGCAATTGCCGGTACGAGCGAGGCGCGCGGCGGACGCATTCCCGGCGCGCCGGCAGCCGGAACCAGGTCGGACGTGTCGATCCACATGTCGTGCCTCCAAAGACACGACGAACGGCCACCCGAACGGTTGCCCTCAGCCCGATCGCACCGCGGTCCGTGCGCTGCGCGCCACGAGGTCGTCGAGCGGACGGAACACGACCTCCCAGTCGTAGTTGGCCTCGACGAACTGCCGGGCTCGCCGACCGACGGCCAGAGCCTCGTCGGGGTGACGGAGCAGGTCCACGACCTCGCGCGCGAACCCGGCCGCGTCGTCCTGGAGCCGGAAGTCGCGCCCGGGGACGCCCTCGACCCCCTGCGTCGCGCAAGTCGTACCCACGACGGGCAGGCCCATCGCCATGGCCTCGAGCACCTTGTTCTGGATGCCGCGCGCGATGCGCAGCGGCGCCACGCTGACCGACGCGCGCCGCAGCCACCGACGCGTGTCGTCGACGAAGCCCGTGACCTCGACGCCCGGCACCTCGGCCAGGCGCTGGACCTCGGGCGTGGGCTGCGAGCCGACGATCGAGAACGTCGCGCCCGGGATCTCGCGCCGGACGAGGGGCAGGATCTCGCGCACGAACCAGATGCAGCCCGCGGCGTTGGGGCGATAGTTCATGACGCCCGTGAAGACGATGCGGCCCGCCTCGCGACCTGCCCACTCCGGCGCGTAGTGCACCAGGTCGACGCCGTTGCGCAGCACGGTGCAGGGCGCGCCGGGGATGTCGCGCTCGAAGACCTCCTTCTCGAGCGGCGTGCAGACGACGTTCGCGGCGAACGAACGCGCCACGCGGCGCTCGAACTCGAGCAGCGTGCGCTGCTCGCGCGCGTACACCTGGCGCATCGGGAACGAGCTCTGCTCGGCGTACTGGCGCCACTTGTCCGAATCGAGCTCGCCGAAGTGCATGATCCGCGGCAGGCGCGTGTGTCGCTCGAGGAACGCGCCCATGGAGGACGAGTAGGCGTAGGCCAGGTCCGAATCCGGCGCCAGGCGGTCGACTTCGCGCTGCAGCTCGTTCGAACCGTACACGCCCAGTGTCAGCGGAGTGCGCGTGAGCAAGAGCGGCAGCGCCGCGAGCTTCGCGCGCCGGTCGTGGTAGCGCACGACGCTGGTCGGAAAGCCCTTCGCACGCAGCAGCTCCGCCGCTTCCACGTCCTTATCGTCGTGCGCGAACGCCACGATGCGCACCGTGTGCTCGCGCCCGAGCCGCTCGACGAGCCGCCACGTCGTGATCTTGTCCCCGCGGTTCGGCGGATACGGCACCCGTTGCGCCAGGAACAGGACGCGCATCCGGCGCAATCTAGCGGCCCGGTGCCCGGCAATCCCATGCGGGAGCGCGCATTCCCGCGACGATTCAGCTCCGCCGGCCCACGAACGTGTGCCAGCGGCCGCGCACGGGACGCGACTCGATCGTCAGTCCGGCCACGGTGATCGCGCGATCCGTCGCTTCGGCGTGCTGCGCCGGACAACCGCTCAAGGCGAACCATCCGCCCGGACGCAAGCAGTTGCGCAGGTCGGGCGCGTGCAGTTGGATCACGTCGGAGTAGATGTTGGCCAGCACGGCATCGAAGGGGCGCTCGCGCACGGGCAGGATCTCGAAGCCGCCGGTCGCGAACCGACACTGGGCCGCGACGCCGTTCCGCTCGGCCAGGTCGCGCGCGTTCGGCTCGCTGTTCGGATCGACGTCGAAGGCGACGACCTGGCCGGCGCCGAAGAGCGCGGCCGCGACCGCCAGGATCCCGCTGCCGGTGCCGCAGTCGAGGACGCGCTCGCCCGGCGCGAGCCGGTCCTGCACCGCGCGCAGCATCGCGCGCGTCGTCGCGTGGCGTCCGCTGCCGAACGACGCGCCCGGCTCGAGCACCATGACGACGTCGGCCGGTCTCGGCCACGAGGCGGTCCAGGGCGAGAGCACGCACAGATCCACGACACGAAACGGCTTCCAGACCTTCTTCCACGAGGTGGCGTAGTCCTCGTTGGGCAGCGGCTTGAACTCGATCGCGAGATCGACGAGGTCCGGCTCGCCGGTCGCTTGCGCCAGGCCGAGCAGTGCCGCGACGATCCGCTCGCGCTCCGCCGGCGTGTCGTCGCGTCGCGGGAGGAACGTGCGCACATACTCGAAGCCGACGGGGGCCTCGGGTGTCGCCAGCGAGGGCCGTCCGAACGCGACCGTCGTGCAAGGGCCCGTCTGCAGCGTCTCGGCGACCAGCTCCTGCCAGCCGGTGGGCGCGAGAACGCGCACCTCGATCCAGTCCGGCGGACGGCTCAACTCGTGCTCTCGTGCGGCTGGACCGGCAAGGGGTCGCCAATGTCCTTCGTGTGCCCCATCAGGACAACTGAGCCTACGAGCCACGGGAACGGTTCCGCCAGCCCTTCCCGCTTCATGTGAGCTCGGAAGAATCCGTGCCGGAGACTCGATCCCCCGGAAATTGTCGAGGCCGCCCGTGATCCTCGAGACTTGGTAGCGCAGCACTCTGCTCTCCGGGTGAAGTGCACGTCGCGGCTCCTTCAGGCGTCGAACGGCGTGTCGAGCCCGCGCACGTGCACTTCGCGCTCGAGGCCCATATGCGCCAGCGCCTCGCGCAGGCAGTGCTCCGTGTCGCCGCGCACGAGCCGCGCCAGCTCGGACGCGCCGGCGGCGTCGGCCTCGAGCGCCTGTGCGATGGGCAGCTCGCGCAGGAACGCGCGGTGGCGCGGATCGAGCGCGCGGCCGTCGAGCACGAACACGCAACCCTTGTCGCTCTCGCGTCGCATCAATCGACCGAAGCCCTGGCGGAACTTCGAGAGCGACTTGGGCATGTAGATGCGGCGGCGCTGCTCGGCCGTGCCGATCGCGGCGCACTGCGCCAGGTGGTAGCGGTCGGGCACGCCGTAGGGGAGCTTCACGATCACGAGGTACTCGAGCGCCTCGCCCGGGAAGTCGGCGCCGTACCAGAACGTGTCGACGCCGAGCAGCACCGAGCCGACACGCGCGCGGAAGAGATCCGCGAGCTCCTCCTTGACGGTGCCTTCCTGGTTCTGGAACCAGAACGGGATGCGGCGGGCGCGGAAGAATCCGACGAGCTCCTCGCCGACGCGCTTCATGTCGCTGGCGTTCGTGAAGAGCACCAGCATGCGGCCGCGCGTGCGCTCGCCCAAGTGCGCGACGAATCGGCGCACATAGGCCAGGAACGCGTCCTTGTCGCGTTGCACGGACGGCGCGTCCTTGGGGATCGCGACGAGCACGCGGCTCCAGTCGAACACGTCGGGCGCGCGGAACGTGTGCACGCGGCTCGGCGCGCGGTCCTCGCCCTCGCCGGGCACAGCGGCGCGGTCGAGGCCCAGGTAGGCCTTCGCGGCGTCGAAACCGCCCGAGATCCAAGTCGTCGCCGAGAGGAACGCCGCGCCCGCCAGCGTCGGGTAATAGGCGCGGCCGAGCACCTCGTTCGGCAGGAGCACGCGCGCAGCAAGCACGAGGTCGCCGCGTACGTCGGACTCGACGTCGTAGAAGAAGCTCTCCTGGAACTGCGGCCGCCGCTCCTCGAGAGGCAGCCAGCGCCCGATGGTCTCGAGCGCCTCGTTCAGGTCGCCGCGCGACAGGTCGAGCGCGCGCCGCAGCGCGCCCGCTCCGCGCAGCGGGAAATCGGCGATGCGCTCGGCCAGCTCGGCCAGGCACGTCTCGAGTCGCGCGCCGGCGGCCGACGTCGACAGGCGCGCATCGATGAGCGCTTCGCCCTGCTGCTCGGCGTACTCGCGCATCAGGAAGTGCTGCTCGTTCTCCGGGCGCACGCGCTGTTCCTCGCGCCGCCAGACGTCGAAGTCGCGCGCGGCGCAGTCCAGCGCGTCGACGCACACGTCGAGTTCGTCGAACGATTCCGCGCAGGCCTCGACTTGGTCACCTGACGGCGTGCCGGGCAGCATCTGCCGCGCGAATCGGTCGAGCACGCCACGCGAGTTGGCGCGGTCCGGCTGCCGCAGGCGCGCGAGCATGCCGCGCATCTCGCGGAACGAGAGCGTTCGGCTCCAGGCGTTGTGCGCCTGGTCGTGCAGGTGCTCGCACTCGTCGAAGATCAGGCGCCGGAAGAACTCGGGCCGCGCCAGCGCGAAGGCCTGGTTCACGAGCACGACGTGCGATTTCTCCGCGCGCTTGCGCGCCAGCTCGGCGCCGCACGATTCGCGATCGAGCCGGTGCGTGCAGCACCCGGACTGACCGCGCACGCTGCGCAAGAGCGTCTCGAGCGTCTTCTGGTACGGCGCGGTGGCGGCCAGGCGCACGGGCGGGCGCCGCGGCAGCCGGTCCAGGTCGCCTTCGAGGTCCGTCAACGCGAACATCGCGACCTGCGCCCACGCCAGCCACGCTTCGCCTGACTCGTCCTCAGGCGGCGCGGCCTTCAGCGCGCGCCAGCACAAGTAGTTGTCGCGACCCTTCAGCAGCGAAACGCGCATCCCGGGCGGCACGCCCGCGCGCGTCAGCGCGGCCAGCGCGCGCGGCACTTCCCGATCGAGCGCCTGCTCCTGCAGCGCGCGCGTGAACGTCGCGACGCCGATGCGCACGTCGTGGCGGCGCGCCCACAGGAGCGCCGGCACCAGGTACGCCAGCGTCTTGCCCGTGCCCGTGGGCGCGTGCACGAGCAGCAGCTCGCGCTCGCCGAGCGTGCGCGCAACCTCGCGCGCCGTGGCGTGCTGGCTCGCGCGGTACGTCCCTGGCGCGCCCGTCTCCGCGCCGAAAAGAGCCGGCAAATGCCGCTCGAACACCTGGTCGAGCAGTGCCAGATCGCCGGCGTCGAACGGCGTGTCGTCCTCGCGATCGGCCGGCACGGTCTCGAGCGTGGCCCAGCGCTCGCCCTCGCGCGCGCAAGCCGGCCGCGCATCCTCGAGCAGGTCCTCGAGCGCCTCGTCGCGGCCCGCGAAGCGCGCGATGCGCCCGTCCTCGATGCCCGGCAACACGTCGCCGGCCCAGGCCGACGTCGCGTCGACCAGCGCCAGCGCGAGCCCCATGCGCACGGCCGCCGTCTCGTCGCTCGCGCTCAACGCGCGCCACGCGCGCGTGCACGTGGTCGCGAGCACGCGCAGCACCCACTCGTCGAGAGCGTGCACGCGCCGCGCGATCTCGGTCGTCGCGGAGCGCAAGTCCTCCGGGCCGAACGCACGCACGGGCGCGTCCGTCGCGAGCAGCGCGACGAGACCCTCGCGTCGCGCCGCGAGCCGGCCGGGCAGGAAGAGGCCGCACAGCTCGTCCAGTCCGACGTTCGTCGGCGCGACGCGCGGCGAAAGGTGCTGGTGCCAGGCTCCGAATGCCTCCGAATCCGGCACGACGAGCGGCAGGCCTCCCGTGAAGGCCATGCAGTCGGCCCAGGCCTGCTCGGCCGTCACGATCTCCGCGTCGTGCTCGCCCTGGAGCCCGAAAGCGCGCACCGCCGCCGCGGCGGCATCGCGCGCCGCGCAGACGCGATCGAAGCGTTCCCACGTACCCGCGCGCGCGCCCGGGCGGATCGCCTGGATGCGCAGCAGGTGGTCCAGCGTCGGATCGGGCCCGCTGACCCAGGGCACGACGAACGCCGGGCGCGGGCCGCGCGCCGGGCGCGGATCGGAGCCGGCGATGTCCTGCGGCGGGCGGATCACGCGCGGGATGATGACATGTCGGCCCACCTCCTGAAGACGCTCGGCACGCCGTGTGGTTGCACGTGCAGATGCCGCCTGGCCGCCTGCGGGCGCGGGGCGGGGGCGTCCCGCACCCGTGCGCGCGCCCCCGTTCGTCTGAACAGGGTCGCGAATCGTCGCGAAAGCGCCGCACGCGCTCGTTCAGATGGAGGTCAGGACCTGGTGCGACCTCGAGAGATACGTGAATCCATCGGCGCAACTTGGCGCGTACCGGAACGGTTCGATCCATCTCCGCGCGACCCGTGCCCCCTGCCGCGCTCGTCCTCAAGCTCGGAGTTACAACATGAAACCCACCTCCTGCGCGGCGTGGACCGCCGCCGGTCTCGCAGCCCTCGCAGTTGCCAGCCCCGCCTCCAATCACCGCGAAGCGCCGATCACGGCGCTCGACCACAAAGCGGACATCACCGATGTCTATGCCTTCGTCAGCTACGACGGCAACTCGACGCAGCAGACCGCGCCCACGAAGGTCACGCTGATCCTCTGCGTCGATCCGCTGCTCGAGCCCGCGAACGGGCCCACTTGGTTCCCGTTCGATCCCAGCATCCTGTACGAGATCAAGATCGACAACAACCAGGACGCGGTCGAGGACAAGATCGTGCGCTTCCGCTTCTCGACGCAGTACACGATTCCGAACCTCTACACGGCGATGGCCGGCATCGGCCCCATGGGAGCGAACGATCCTCAGACGGGCACGCCGGTCGTTCCGCCGCAGATCACGTCGTTGACCTCGCCCGGCCTGAACCTGAGGCAGACCTACACGGCCGAGATCGTCGACATGGCCTCGGGCAACATCACGACGCTCACGCAGTCCAACGGCCAGCCCCTGCGGGCCTGCCCGGCGAATGCGGGGCCGCGCACGATGAATTACGAGGCGCTCTTCGACGAAGCCACCTACCAACTCGCCGGCGGGATCTCCGTGTTCGCCGGCACCACCGACGACGCGTTCTGGATCGATCTCGGCGCCGCGTTCGACACGGCGAACTTCCGCACGCTCGGCACCGGAATCCCCGGCGTCCTGACTGCGCAGGAGGACGCGTCCCTGAAGAACCTCACCAGCGACACGGTCTCGGGCTACGCGGTCAACACGCTGGCCGTCGAGCTCCCCATCCAGCTGCTGACGTCCACGGGGGCGATCGAGCCGGCCACGTCGCCCGCGGCCGTCATCGGCGTGTGGGGCGTCACCTCGCGCCCCATGACGACCACGCGCATGGCCCCGCTCCCGGCCGTCGAGAACGGGCCGTTCGTCCAGATCCAGCGCATGGGCAACCCGTTCATCAACGAGCTCGTCATCGGGATCGGCATGAAGGACCGGTTCAGCATGGACCTGCCCTCGAACGACAGCCAGTTCGCGAGCTTCTTCCTCGACCCGCCGATCGTCCAGGTCGTCGAAGCGCTCTACGGCGGTGCCTTGGCGGTTCCTGCTGCTCCGCGCAACGACCTGCTGCCGCTCGTGACGTACGCGCCTCCGATCGCGCCGACGGGTACGCCGGCGGGTCCGATCGCAGACCTGCTGCGCCTCAACACGGGCGTGGCCGCGACCCCGCTCGCCAGCTCGAGCCGCCTGGGACTCCTGGCCAACGATGCGGCCGGCTTCCCCAATGGTCGGCGCGTGTTCGACGACGTCACGGACATCACATTGCGTGTCGCGATCGGCGGCGTGCTGGCGGCGCCCTTCCCGGGCTTCAACCCGAACGTCAATGGACGACTGGGTGACGGTGTGAACTGGAACGACTTGCGCTACCACCGCCAGTTCCCGTACGTCGCCTCGTGCCCGGATGGGCGCAACCGCCGTCACAAGGACCCGGGTGAACCGGGTGGTGGCCCCGTCCACTGACACCGACGGCGTCGTGATCGGAAGCGGGCCGGGTCTTGTCCCATGCGGACAGGCCCGGCCCGCACACGTCTTGCGCAAGCGCTCGGAAAGTCGCCTCGACGGGAAGCCGGGAGGGGGGCTATCCTGCGCGGCCTTTTGTCGACCGGCGAAGCCTACGGATCGACCTCGAAACCACCCCGCATCCCGCCCTGCGCCAGAGACGAGCTGATGGAGATCTCGACGATCCAGTACGACGGCTACGAGAAGGTCGTCCGCTGCCGTGACACGAAGTCCGGCCTGCACGCGCTGATCGCGGTGCACGACACGACGCTGGGGCCCGCGCTGGGCGGGATGCGCATGCTGCCCTACGCACGCGAGGACGACGCGCTGTTCGACGTGCTGCGCCTCGCCAAGGGGATGACGTACAAGTCGGCTGCGGCCGACACGGGCCTGGGCGGCGGCAAGTCGGTCATCATCGGCGACCCGGCGACGTTGAAAACGGACGCGCTCTTCCACTCGATGGGGCGCTTCATCGACAGCCTCGAGGGCAAGTACATCACCGCCGAGGACATGAACATCGGCATCAAGGATCTGGAGGTCGTGCGGAAGGAGACGCGCTGGGTCACGGGTCTCTCGCGCGAGTCGGGCAGCTCGGGCAACCCGAGCCCCTACACCGCGATCGGCTGCCACCACGGGATGCGCGCCGTGCTCGAGGAGCTGGACGGCAAGGCCGACTTCCGCGGCAAGCGCATCCTGATCCAGGGCGTGGGCGCGGTCGGCGGGCGACTGGCCGAGCTCGTCAAGGCCGACGGCGCGCACGTGATCATCAGCGACATCGACGAGGTCAAGGTCGGTCGACTCGTGAAGCAGCACGGCTACGAGGCCGTTGCCGACTCGAAGCACGTCGACGTCCCGTGCGACATCTACGCCCCGTGTGCGCGCGGCGAGGGCTTGAACGACACCACCATCCCGCGGTTGAAGTGCCGCGCGATCGCCGGCGCCGCGAACAACCAGCTCCTGGAGCAGCGCCACGGCCGCGATCTGAAGGCGCGCGACATCCTCTACGCGCCTGATTTCCTGATCAACGCGGGCGGCATCATCAACGTGTCGATCGAGATGCTGCCGGGCGGCTACGACGAGAAGACGTCGCTCGAGAAGATCGGGAACGTCTACACGAACCTGAAGCGCGTGTTCCAGATCGCGCGGCAGGAAGGCATCCCGACGCACGAGGCGGCGGTGCGCCTGGCCGAGCAGCGCATCGCCGAGGGCCGCGCCGCGAAGCTGGCCGGCAAGGCCTGACCTCCGGCGGGGCCACGTGAGCCTTTCGCCGCGGCTCCTCGTGGTGGCGCTCCTCTTGCTGGTCGTGCCGGCCGGCGTGACGGCGCTCTTCCTGTCGAAACAGGCGCGTTTCCTCGTCACGGACGGCGCGCAGCCGGGCGGCGTGATCGGCGGTCGCCTCGCGGCGGTCGCGGGCTCGCCGCCGACCCTGTCCTTCGACGGCGTGGAGGTCGAGCTGCTCGCCGTCGCGCCCGACGACGTCGCACGGACGCTCGCGCGCACGACGGCCGACGCGGAGGGGCGCTTCCTGATCGAGGCAGCGGCGATCGACGGCCACTACGAGCTGCGCGCGGGAGGCGACGCTTGGCAGCGATCCGTGCAGCCGTTCACGCTCCTGCGCGGACATCCGCAGGACGGCACGACGGTGCACATGAGGCCTGCCGCGCGCCTCGTGCTCGAATTCGTGAAACGCTCCGGCCTCGCGGTACGCGGCGGCGAGTGGCAACTCGAAGGCGAGGGCAACTCGGGCTGGGTGTCGGCCTGGATCGGCGCGCGCATCGAGCGGCGCGGCAAGTTCAGCGGGACGACGCTCGAAATCGGCGGCCTGCCTCCGTTGAACGCTCGCGTGACGGTCGACCTGGGCGGCGGCGAGAGCGTCGAGATCGTGCTGAACCTGGCGGTGGGCGAGAACCGTCACACGGTCGAGCTCTAGCGGCCCCGCGGCTTCCAGCGCGATCCGGACGCGCGTGGTACGTTCACGAAGGCGCGTATCGAGTCCTCGCGCCGGAGTCCCCCCCATGCACACGAATTCTCTCCTGCGCGGCCTTCGTCCGATCGCAGCCGCATTGGCACTGTGCGGCGCCGTCCAGGCCCAGTCGACCTACGTCTTCGACCTCGTCCCGGCGTCCAGCAACTTCACCTGGAGCGGGACGTCGTCGTTCGGGAACATCGTCGGGAACCCCTCGAACGCGTTCCACCTGGAAGGCACGACGAACCTCGACGTCGTCTTCCAGCCCGGCGCGCAGCCGTACGCGTCGGCCGCGTTCAGCGGCGGCGCGGCAGCAGCCGTGCCCGACATCCACGGGCGCGTCGACAGCGGCATCCCGGGCTTTCCGCCGCTGGCGACGTTCGACGTGCTCGGTCTCGTCTTGAGCCCCGCCTCCGCGTCGTTCACCGTCGGCGCCGGCGGCACGTTCAGCGCGTCGATCACGTTCACCGCGTTGGCGGGGACGATGGTCGTGGACACGATCACCGGCTCGCCCACCTCGACGGACCTGACCGGCGCCGTGTCCGCCCCCACGACAGCGGACGGCGCGCTGACCCTGGTCGGCGGCGCGCTGCATTTGAGCGTGCCGGTGAATTCGACCTTTGCGTTCACCGACCCGTCGAGCGGCGCGAGCGGCTCGATCACGCTGGTCGGCACGGTCGTGGGTGATTCTCCGCTGGTCCGCGGCTTCTGCGCCGGCGACGGCAGCGGCACCGCGTGCCCGTGCGGCAACTCGGCGCCAGCGGGATCGGGCCGCGGCTGCCTGAACTCCACCGGCGTCGGCGCGCGGCTGCTGACGAGCGGCGCGGCGCGCGTCAGCGCGGACACGTTCGTCCTGACGGCCAGCTCGATGCCGACGACCGGCACGGCGCTCTTCTTCCAAGGCACGAGCCAGGCGGCGGGCGGCGACGGCGCCGTCTTCGGCGACGGCAAGCGCTGCGCAGCGGGCTCGATCAACCGACTGGGCACGAAGACGAACGTGGGCGGCTCCTCGTCCTATCCCGTCGCGGGCGATCCGACGGTGTCGGTGCGCGGCGCGATCCCGGTGCTCGGCGGCACGCGCACGTACCAGGTCTGGTACCGCAACTCCGCGACGTACTGCACGACGGCCACGTTCAACCTGACGAACGGCGTGCAGGCGGTCTGGCTGCCGTAGCGGCCTGAAGCAGCGCCAAAACCAAGGCGGGGCGCGATCGTTCGCGCCCCGTTCGCATGCGGACTGGCTACTGTGCGCTAGTCCTTGCGGAGGAAATCGACCAGGTCGCTCTCGAGCTCCGCGAGCCCGTACTCCGGCAGCGTCAGGCAGCGGTAGACGATCTTCGCCAGCGGCTCGGGCGTGTTCGGGTTCAGATCCTTCGGCGGGGGATAGCTCAGGAAGTAGCTGAGGCTCATCCGCTCCACTTCGCCGCCCTGCTCTCGTCCGGCGTACTGCCACGGGACCTCGTCGAACGGCAGGACGCCGGTCAGGATCTCGTACAGCATCACGCCGATGCCCATCACGTCGGCCTTGCTGTCGCGCAGGAGCAGCGGGTTGTAGTGCGGAGTGGTCGTGACGACGCCGCGATCGTCCATGCGCAGCGCGGGATCGATCAGCACCACGGCGCCGGACGGCTTCACGACGACGTTCTCGGGCTTCAGGTCGCCGTGGTAGGCGAGCTGACCCGTGCGGTTCAGCTTCATCAGCGAGCGCACGATCGTCAGGAACCAGTTGAGGCGGATGCCTTCGAGCGCGCGCACCTTCTCGCGCAGCGTCTTGCCGCGCGCGTACTCGAGCGCCAGCACGGGGCGGCCCTCGTGGCTGAACAGCTCGCGCAGGGACACGATGTTCGGGCTCTTGACGCGCTGAAGCAGCGCCGCCTCGGCGCGCAGCGTGTCGTCGATCTCGTGCACGTCGAGGAAGTCGATGCGCACGCCTTCGTTGCGGAAGAACACGGCCTCGGCTGGCGTCTCGTCCGGGCTGATGCCCTCGGGACGGCGCTGGTTCGTGATCTCGAGGAACCGCGTCACGTAGCGGCCGCCGCCGGCGACGTCACCCAGCTTCAGCGCGACCTTGCGGCCTTCCTGGTCCTCGGCCACGTACACGAGCGCGAACCCGCCGCGCGCAAGGAACTCGACGACACGATAGGTGCCGATGAGCTCGCCAGCTTCGAGCTTGATCATGGAGGAGGACCGTGGAGACTCGCGAGGTGGGTGGGGACGACCGCGGGGAGGGGCACCCGGGGCCTCACCCTCTTTCGGGAGGCACACGGGCCAGATTGAGCGTATTTCCAGCGCGTGCCGGCCGTTCCCGGGCCTGCGAACGCGTTTACGGGGTCCTCAGGTCCGCTGCGGCCCACGTACAGGCAGGCGGGCTTGCGCGCGGGACAACGGGATTGGCGAGCCCGCTCATGGGGCTCGCCGGCGCTAGCGCATGGGACGAGCGGCGATCTCTTCCACATCGACTTCGACCAGCGTCGCGGCGGGACCGGCGGCGAGGATGCGCCCTGCGCTCGCGAGCACCGTGCCCGTGCCGAGCCACTCGGGCTCGCGCTCGTGCGGGCGATAGCGCCAGGCGCGACCGTCGACGTCGACGATGCCGACTTCCTGGCGATGCTCGTTGCGCACGCTGTACCACGCGCGTCCCTCCCGATCGGGATCCTGGAAACGCACGATCGATCCGGCGTGGCGCGTGCCGTCGACGACGTCCCAGGCGCGCACGGGCTCGAAGTGCGTCACGACGGCGTTCGCGAGGCCGGGCGGTGAGTTCGTCACCGTCGTGCGACACCCGCCGGCGAGCGCTGCGAGGAAGAGCGCGAGCCATTGCGGACGGAGGGTCACGAGTCATCCATCGGAGGAAGCCGCGCTGGGCTTGAATGGACGCGTTCCGCGCGCGCCCGTATCCTGCACCGCGTGGATGCCTACGCGATCGAATGCTCTCGCAAGGCCGGACGGATCGCTTCCGAGTGCCGGGAATGGGCCAAGCAGAACATCCAGCCGGGCGTCACGATCCGCTCCGTCCTCGAGACGATCGAGGACCAGATCCGCGCGAAGGGCGCGCAGCCCGGGTTTCCGGCGCAATCGAGCCGCAACTACGTGGCGGCGCACTATTGCTCCAGCCCCGAGGACGAGCAGGCCTACGCCGAGGGTGACTGCGTCAAGGTCGACATCGGCGTGCACGTCGACGGCTACATCGCCGACACGGCCGCGACGGTGGACCTGTCGTCCGACAAGCGCTGGACCCCGCTCGTCGACGCGTCGCGGCGCGCGCTCGACGCGGCGATCGCGACGGTCAAGGACGGCGTGCAGGTCAGCGACATCGGTGCCGCGATCGAGCGCACGATCCTGGCGGCGGGATTCCAGCCGGTCCGCAACCTGACGGGACACGGGCTGGCGCGCTGGAAGGTGCACACGGCGCCGCAGATCCCGAACTACGCCGAGCGCGGCGCGGGCACGCTGCGCGCCGGGATGATCTTCGCGATCGAGCCGTTCGCCAGCACGGGCCGCGGTTACATCCGCGAGGCCGGCAAGGCCGAGGTCTTCATGATGGTGCGGCCGCCGGCCAAGGCCAAGGCGCTCGACCGCGACGTGCTCAAGGCGATCGAGGCCTGGCGCGGGCTGCCGATCGCGCGGCGGTACTTCCGTCACCTGGATCGTGACGCGGTCGAGGATGCGTTCACGAAGCTGGCGCGGCAGGGCTCGCTCGTGCGCTATCCGCCGCTGATCGAGGACGAGGGCGTGATGGTCGCGCAGTACGAGCACTCGATCTACCTGACCGAGGACAGCGTCGAGATCCTGACGGCCTGATGCGCGTTGCGAATCCCGCAGAATGGTGCCTGGCACCATTCGCCGGGATTCGCGCACGCTTCGCGCGCTTGCGCGCGGCGCCAACAGGGTCAGAGGGGCCGACGATCGATTTCTGCTCGGCCTCTCACAGCAGCTTCCGCTGCAGATCGCGCAGCAGGCACAGCGCCTCGAACGGCGTCAGGCGGTCGATCTCGAGCTTGCGGATCTCCTCTTCCGTGGCGCTGAACGGCGCTTCGAAGAGGCCCAGCTGGCGGCCGCCGTCGTCGGAGCGCGACGACTTGATGATCCGCGGAGCGAGGCCTTCGGCGTCCTCCTCGAGGTCGGCCAGGATCTGCTTCGCGCGCGTGATCAGCGCCTCGGGCACGCCGGCCAGGCGCGCGACGTGGATGCCGTAGGAACGGTCGGTCCCGCCTTCGACGATCTTGTGCAGGAAGACGATCTCGTCGTTCCACTCGCGCACGGCGACGCTCTTGTTGCACACGCCGGTGAAGCGCGACGACAGCGCCGTGAGCTGGTGGTAGTGGGTCGCGAACAGCGTGCGGCAGCGACCGCGCTCGTGCATGTGCTCCACGATCGCCCAGGCCAGCGCCAAGCCGTCGAAGGTGCTCGTGCCGCGGCCGACTTCGTCCAGGACGACCAGCGAGCGGTTCGTCGCGTTGTTCAGAATGTTCGCGATCTCGAGCATCTCGACCATGAACGTCGAGGCCTGCCGCCCGATGTCGTCGGCCGAGCCGATGCGCGTGAAGATCCGATCGACGACGCCGATGCGCGCGTCGGAGGCCGGCACGAACGAGCCCATCTGCGCCAGCAGCACGATCAGTGCCGTCTGTCGGATGTAGGTGGACTTGCCGGCCATGTTCGGTCCGGTCAGCACGGTCACCAGCCGGTCGGTCCGGTTCAGGTGGCTGTCGTTGGGCACGAAGGCCGTGTTGCGCTGCGCGCGCTCGACGATGGGGTGACGGCCGTCCGTGATGCGGATCACGTCGCTGGCGTCGACCTTGGGCGCCGTCCAACGGTTGTCGGTCGCGCACTGCGCCAGTGCGGCCAGCCCGTCCAGCGTCGCGACCGCGCGCGCCGTCGCCAGGACGCGCGGGATCTCGCGCGCAGCGGCCTCGCGCAGCTCCTCGAAGACCGCGAACTCGAGGTCGCGCGCGCGCTCCTCGGCGTTCAGCACCTTCTCCTCGAACTCCTTGAGCTCGGGCGTGACGTAGCGCTCGGCGTTCTTGACGGTCTGCTTGCGGATCCAGTGCGCCGGCACGCGATCGACCTGGCCGCGCGGAACCTCGAGGAAGTAGCCGAACACGGAGTTGAAGCCGACCTTCAGCCCGCCCATGCCCGTGCGCACGACCTCCTCGGCCTGGAAGCGCACCATCCAGCCCTTCGCGTCGCGCGCCAACGCGTGCAGCTCGTCGAGTTCGGTCGAGAAGCCGGCGCGCACGAGCCCGCCGTCCTTGACGGTCTGCGGCGGGTCGTCGACGAGCGTGCCCGACAGGCGCGCGACGAGCTCGGTCAACGGATCGAGCTCGTCCAGCACCTCGGCCAGCGCCTTCGAGTAGACGTGCTCGAGCGCCGCGCGCAGCTCGGGCACGCGCGCCAGCGAATTCGACAGCGCCACGAGATCGCGGCCATTGCAGCGCCCGGTCGCGATCTTGGCCGCGAGCCGCTCGACGTCGAGCACGCGCGCCAGGACGTCGCGCACGCGCTCGCGCAAGATCGGATCGACGGCCAGCTCGGCCACGCCCTTCTGGCGGTGGAGGATGCCGTCGACGTCGCGCAGCGGCGCGCCCAGCCACTCGCGCAGCGTGCGCCCGCCCATCGGCGTGCACGAGAGGTCGAGCACTTCGAGCAACGTGCCTTCGCGCCGCCCGTCGCGCTGCGTGGTGAACAGCTCGAGGCACGAGCGCGTCGCGCGGTCCAGCACGAGGTGCCGCGCGCGGTCGACGATCTCGAGGCGCAGGACGTGACGGCAGCCCTGGCGCTGCGTCTCCTCGAGGTACGCGAGCAGCGCGCCCGCGGCCGGCACGATCGCCGAGGTCTCCTCCAGGCCGAGCCCCTCGAGGCGCGCGACACCCAGTTGCTTCGCGACGAGGCGCAGCGCGGCTTCGCGGTCGAAGTGCCAGGCTTCGCGCTCGTGGATGCGCGCGCCGAGCTGCTCCTTCAGCTCGCCCGCCGCGACCGCGTTCGACTCGGCGAAGCCGGCCGAGAAGAGCAGCTCGGACGGCGCGACGCGCGCGATCTCGTCGGAGAGCTTCGCGAGCTCGACCTCGCAGGCCTGGAAGCTGCCGGTCGAGAGGTCGACCCACGCGAGACCCGCCACGCCGCCTTGCGCGTGCAGGCACGCCAGGTGGTTCGCGGCGCGCGCATCGAGCGCGTTCTCCTCGGTCAGCGTGCCGGCCGTCACGACGCGCACGACCTGCCGGTCGACGATGCCCTTGACCGCGCGCGGATCCTCCATCTGCTCGCAGATCGCGACGCGGAAACCCTTGTTCACGAGGCGCAGCAGGTAGCTGTCGGCCGCGCGCACCGGGACGCCCGCCATCGCGATCGCGTCCTCGCCCTTCGAGCGCGACGTCAGCGCGATCCCGAGCTCGCGCGCGGCGACCTGTGCGTCCTCGTGGAAGAGCTCGTAGAAGTCGCCCATCCGGAAGAAGAGCAAGGCGTCGCCGGCCTCGCGCTTGGCGCGCCAGAACTGCTCCATCATGGGGGAGTTCTGGCCGCCGGAGCGTGCGGGCTGGTCCTTCGGCAAGTAGGTCGCGCGCATGCGGGCTGGGGAGTGTAGAGCAAGCCTTCCCACGCGGGCACGACGCGGCCGCGTCTTGCGCCCCGGTCCGCGCGGACGGACCATGCCTGCGATGCGCACCCACACTGCGGCCGCCCTCCTGTTCCTGTTGCTGGTCCTGGCCCTCGCGGGCTGCGGCTCGACCCGTGCGAACAGCGATCTGCCGAAGGAGCCCGCGGCGCGCGCGGAAGCCCTGGGCGAGCGGCTGGCCCTGCGCGACCCGCGCACGGGCACGGAGGCCGGTGAGTCCTACCTGGAGCTGACGCTCACGAACCCGAGCGACGCGAGGATCGCCTGCCGCTGCGCGCCCGAGTGGTACGACGCCAAGGGCCAGCCGATCTCGGCCGCGACCGCCTGGCGGTCGGTCGACTTGCAGGCCGGCGGCGAGGCGCGCCTGCGCTTCGCGCCGATGCCGGCTGCGGCGCGCTCCTGGCGGCTGCAGTTCGAGGGCTAGGCGATGTCCACCGGCCACCACGGGACGAGCTGGCGGGTCGCCGCCGCGGGCCTGCTGATCGCGAGCGGCTGCCGCTCGAGCCCCACCCAGCCGAGCGCGCCGGAGCCGACGCTCATCCACGTCGGCGCGGGCAGCCCGCAGGCGATCGCCCAGCGCAGCGTGGTCGCGCTCGTCGACGATCCGCGGCTCGCGGACGCCTGCGAACGTTGGGACGCGCGCTACCTGGTCCGCTTCGACGAGAGCGAGCCGGCGGGTGTCGGGACGCTGGGCCGCTATCGCTCCATGGTGCGCAGCGCGCTCCTGGCCTCGGGTCGCTTCCTCGTTACGGAGCAGGACGCAGCGCCCGTGATCGTCGTCGGCATCCGTGGTCCGCTCGGGGACGAGCGCGCCGACGTGCTCGTCCGCGGATCGCAGGGCGCGGTTCTCGTGCGGGTGAGCGGCTCAGTGACCGGGCCGCTGTGATCCTGGATCGCGGACGTTCGCTCGACGCTCCCGCACGGCTGCTCGTGGTGTCCTGATCGGGGGATCGGGACGACTGGGATGCCGATGTTCTGAGAGCGCACTCCTTCCGCGATGCTCCGAGCCCGCCGATTGCCACCGGCGGGCTCGGTCTTTTTTTCGGGTACCCGCGAGGCCCCGATCTGCACGCCCGGCCACCTAGGAAATCGGTTTTTCGCGACCGGTCCCCGCCACCGCCCGGCTCCGTCTTCTGCAGCGGTAAGCTGCGCTGGGGACTACTCTTCTCGATGCCCGTCAGCCCGTAGGGTTCACGCCCTGCGGGCTGATGTACTTCCCGCGGGCCGCGCCGGGGCGACAACCTCGCCCGCGCCGATTCCCCCGAGAATCCTGGTTCGGAGTGCGCCTTCCGCCCGCTTCTCGTGTCGCAGCCCGCAAGCTGCGCTGGGGACAACTCTTCTCGATGCCGTCAGCCCGCCGGGTTCACGCCCTGCGGGCTGATGTCTTTCCCAGCCGCTGCTCGCGCAGCCCCTGCCCTGCCAATCCGCACTCCCGTCCGGAAATCCCGGTTCGGTCCCGCGGCGGCGGCGGCTCCGCGGTGTGCAGCCTCAACGGGCTGTGCTGGGGATCCAACTCTTCTCGAAGCGCAAGCCCGCCCGGTTCGCCGGACGGGCTTGTGTCTTTCCGGGCCTCGTCTTTTCAGACCTCTCCGGCCCCGAAGCCCGCGTGCCGATAGCATCCGCTCCATGTCGCAGTTCCTGGTGACGGGCGGGTCGGGTTTCATCGGGTCCCACGTTGTGCGCGGCCTGCTGGCCCGCGGCGATCGAGTGCGGGTGCTCGACGACCTCTCCACCGGTCGCGCCGAGAACCTGGCCGGGCTGGACGTCGAGTTCCTCCACGGCTCGATCGTGGATCCCGCGACCTGCGACGCGGCCTGCGCCGGGGTCCAGGGCGTCTTCCACGAAGCCGCGCAGGTCTCGGTCCCGCGCAGCGTCCAGGATCCGCGCGAGAGCTACGCGATCAACGTCGCGGGCACGCTCAACGTGCTGGAATCGTGCCGCGCGGCGGGCGTGCGCCGCCTCGTCTTCGCAGCCTCGTCGGCGGCCTACGGCGACACGGTCGAGCTGCCCAAGGTCGAGACGATGACCCCGCGTCCGCTGTCGCCCTACGCGAGCGGCAAGCTGGCGGGCGAGGACCTGCTGCGCGTGTACGGCTCGCTGCACGGCATGAAGACCGTCTCGCTGCGCTACTTCAACGTCTTCGGGCCGCGGCAGGCCGACGACAGCCCGTACACCGGCGTGATCGCGCTCTTCGCGCGCGCGCTGCTCGAGGGCCGGCGCCCGACGATTTTCGGCGACGGCCGCCAGACGCGCGATCTGACGTACATCGACGACGTCGTGGCGGCCAACATGGCGGCCATGGAGAAGGACCTCGAGCCCGGCTGCGTGATCAACGTCGGCGCTGGCGAGCGCGTCTCGATCCTCGACCTCTACCGCGCGATGGCGGGGCTCCTCGGCAGCGACCTGGAGCCGGTCTTCGCGCCCGCGCGCGCCGGCGACGTGCGCGACAGCCTGGCGTCGATCGATCGGGCGCGAGCGCTCCTGGGCTACGTGCCGCGCGTCGGCTGGCGCGAGGGCCTCGCGAGGACCGTCGCGTGGTACCGCGAGCGCGCGGCCCCGGCGCCGGTGGCCGGCCCGCGCGCGGGCGGGCGGTGAGAGCCCGGGAAGAAATGGCTCGTACGGGCTCTCCGATCCCGTCGGCGCCGCTCCGCGGCGTGAGAGGCCGTGATTTCTTCACAGCCTCCTGAGCCGAGGCTCTCGAGCGCCGCCGAAGCCGGCGGAAGCGCCCGGAATCCGCTGGGAGGTGCAAGGGTTGCCGCCTTCCTTGCCGCCTTCGGCGGGCACGGCTAGCCTGTCGAACTTCACCTTGCTCCGTCCGAACCGCGTGGACCCTTCCGGGTCGCGGCGGCGGAGAGGACCCGCCATGACCCTGACCGCCGACTTCCGGAACGACCTCGAGGCCATCGGCCTCAAGACGGTCACCTACAAGTACAACCTCCAAAAGGACGAGCTCTTTCAGGAGGCGATCCGCAACGATCGCGGCCGGGTGCGCAAGGACGGCCCATCGACGGACCAGAAGGCCTTCGCCACGAAGCTGGGGGTCAAGGGGCCGCTCGTCTACTACACGGATCCCGACTGCACGGGACGGCGGGTGAAGGACACCTACTCGGTCGCGTGGCCCGAGGTCGCCGACCAGATCTGGTGGAAGGCCGACATGCAGAAGTTCGACCCGGTCAAGTACCAGGGTCTGCTCCAGCGCGTGATCGAGCACCTGAACGCGAAGAAGGCCACGTTGTACGTCAAGGACGTCTTCGTCGGCGCCGACCCGGCCTTCGCGATCCCGTACCGCTTCGTGGGCGAGTACGCCACGCACGCGATGTTCGCGCACAACATGTTCCCCAAGGATCTGAAGGGCGTGAAGGACGTCGACAAGCGGCGCTGGACGATGATCAATGCGCCCTCGTTCACGTGCGTGCCGGAGCGCGACGGCAGCCGCTCGGAAGCGGCGATCGTGATCGACGTGAAGAACCGCATCTGCCTCGTGGCTGGCCGCGCCGACTACTGCGGCGTCGTCAAGAAGACGATCTTCACGGTTGGCAACTTCCTGCTGCCGCTCGAAGGCCGCCTGTCGATGCACTGCTCGGCGAACGTCGGCCCGAAGGGTGACGCGGCGATCCTGTTCGGCCTGTCGGGCACGGGCAAGACGACGCTGTCGGCCGACCCCGAGCGCCGCCTGATCGGCGACGACGAGACGATCTGGAGCGACAACGGCCTCTGCAACCTGGAGGACGGCTGCTACGCGAAGTTGATCGACCTGAACAAGGACGCCGAGCCGGTCATCTGGGCTGCGCTCGAGAAGCCCGGCACGATCATCGAGAACGTCCCGCCGCCCAAGGGCCGCACCATGGCCGAGTCGATGCCGCACGAGCTCGACCTGACCGACAAGTCGATCACGGAGAACACGCGTTTCAGCTACCCGCTGTCCGCGAACCCGAACGTGATGCCGAACTCGCAGGGGCCGCATCCGCAGACGATCGTGCTGCTGACGGCGGACGCGTTCGGCGTGCTGCCACCTCTCGCGGTGCTCGACGCGAAGCAGGTCATGTACCACTTCATCTCGGGCTTCACCGCGAAGCTGGCCGGCACCGAAGTCGGCGTCACCGAGCCGCAAGCGGCCTTCTCGGCCTGCTTCGGCGCGCCGTTCATGGCGCACAAGCCCAGCGTCTACGCCAAGCTGCTCGCGTCGAAGATGGAGAAGCACAAGGCGCGTTGCATCCTGCTCAACACGGGCTGGAGCGGCGGCGCGTACGGCACGGGCAAGCGCATCTCGATCAAGGACACGCGGGCGCTGCTGAACGCGGCGCTGCGCGGCGACCTGGACGAGGGCAAGGTCCAGCACGCGACGCACCCGATCTTCAACATGAGGATGCCGACGTCGTGCCCGGGCGTGGACGCGAAGATCCTCGACCCGCGCAACACGTGGACGGACAAGGCGGCCTACGACGCGGCTGCGAACAAGCTGCGCGACCTGTTCCGCAAGAACTTCGAGGAGAAGAAGTTCGCGGAGCTCGGCATCCAGCCGGTGATGTGAAGGAACGATCCATGGAAGACCCGATCTATCGCAGCCGGCCCACGGTCAAGAGCCTGTGGCAGGAGTATCGGCTCTACGAGGATCACCTCGAGCTCGATTCGATTCCCTGGGGCACGGTCCGAGTCCCTCTGGACGACGTGAAGGCGGTCAGCGTCCGTCCGCCCGTCGTGATCTTCGACGTTTTCCGGGGGGACTACGGGCTGGGCGACATCCTGCGTGCCCCGAAGCTCGACATGGCCGACCTCGCGGAGCACGTCGCCTTGGAGAAGACGGGCTTCTGGAAGCAGTTCCGCTTCACTCCGGACGATCCCCAGGCGTTCAAGTCCGCGGTCGATCGGGCGCTCTCCGCCCGGCGAGCCGTGCCAGGGCGCTGATGTCGGACGCGAAGTCCCACTACCTCGCCGGGCTGAAGCACTTCGGCCAGAACAAGTTCGAGGAGGCGATCCTCGAGCACGAGAAGGCCCTCGCGTTGAAGCCCGACTGGGCCGACGTGCTCAACGCGCTGGCGACGGCGCAGAGCAAGGCCGGCCGTCACGCCGAGGCCGTCGCCACGATCGAGCGCGCGATCCAGATCGCGCCCGACGATCCGTTCACGTTCACCAGCCTGTCCATTTTTCTGCAGCGCCTGGGCAAGATCCCCGAAGCCGAGAGTGCGGCCGCGAAAGCGCGCCTGCTCAACTGGAAGGAAGAGCTGAAGAAGAACCCGAATGCGCCGCCGCCCGAGGGGGGCTTCAAGGTCATCCAGGACTGAGAGGCCGAAAAAAAACCGATCGTACGGCCTCTCCGATCCTGGTGGCGCCGCTCCGCGGCGCGAGAGACCTCGAATTCTTCTCAGTCTCGGAGGGCGAATGCGCCGGGGAACCCGCCGTTGGGGATCGACCGCGCGGGGCCGCAGCGTGCGCGAACCCTTGGGCTCGCGCGGTCCGTCACTCGTCGTCGTCCTGGTCGATGCCCAGCGTCTTGCGGCCTTCCTCGGAGATCTTCTGCGGGCTCCAGGGCGGATCCCACACGATCTCGATCTGCGTGCCGTTCACGCCCGGGATCGCGTTCAGCCGGCGCTTCATGACCTCGGGGATCGTGCGCGCCTCGGGGCAGCTCTGCGAGGTCAGCGTCATCGTCACGACGCACGAGCCGGCGTCGTCGAGCTTCACGTCGTACACGAGGCCCAGGTCCACGATGTTGACCGGGATCTCCGGGTCGTAGACCTGGCGGAGTTCCTTGTAGACGTCTTCGGTGGTGGGCATGGCGGCGCTCGTTTCGCTGGAGAAGGGACGCAACAGTCTAGCCCGTTGCGTGCCGGAGAGGGAGTGGCCCGCCGGCGTCGATCCCAGAAGCTGTCAAGAAGTCACAGCCTCTTGCGCCGCGGAGCAGCGCCAATGGGATCAGAAAGCCCGTACGAACGATTTTTTCACGGTCTCTCAGCGCGGGCGATGCCCGCAACCGGACGCGTGAGGCTTTGGCCCGCGCTGAGTCCTTGTTGGCGGGGGAGGCGGACCCTCCCCCGCCAACAAGGACTCAGC
>Ga0163150_10001592_pt1 | contig 37657 bp, 28 predicted proteins | sample OliLakLV19P2IB_FD_148628 | JGI IMG/M metagenome (GOLD analysis project Ga0163150, IMG submission 148628) | Freshwater microbial mat bacterial communities from Lake Vanda, McMurdo Dry Valleys, Antarctica - Oligotrophic Lake LV.19.P2.IB | ecosystem: Environmental > Aquatic > Freshwater > Lake >... | reverse complement strand
GGCATTGACCGTGGCGGTTATGGAGGCGGCGAGGCAGGCGGTTTTCGCGGCGGCGCAGGTGAGCTTGGAGGCGGTGAATTCGGCGGCGCACGGGCCGGCGGCTATGACGGCGCTCGCGCCGGGGGTTACGGCGGCTACGACGCGGGCCGCGTCGGCAACGTCGGAGCGGCTGCCGCACCAACTCGATCGAGTTTGGGCAACTTTCTCGGTATGCCTTCCGACGGCGGCTTTCAAAAATCGATCAGCAGCCGGACGGTCGGCAATTACACGGTTGACCATGGATCGGTCGAAGGCCCTCGTGGTGGCACGGCAAGCGGCACGGCAGTCGTCGGCCCCAATGGTGGAGCCGTCGGACGGGCCGGGGCGGTCGGTCCGAATGGCGGCGTCGCCGGCGCGCGGGGCGCGGTAGGCCCCGGCGGGGCCGGTGTCGTGCAAGGCGGCGCGGTTGGTCCCGGCGGGCGAGCCGCCGGCGGCACGGTCGCTCGCGGACCCGCTGGAGGCACCGCCGCGCGAGGGTTCGCCGTCGGACCTCACGGCGCAGCGGCCGGATTCCGCTACGTTTCTCCCGCGGGCCGCTACGCGCAGGGCGCTGCCGTGCGCCGCGGCTTCTACGGATATGGCTTCTATACGCCTGGCTGGTATGCAGCCCATCCGTACGCTTGGACCGCTGCGGGCCTCACGGCCGCGGCCTGGACGGCTGCCACCTGGGACTCGATGAGCGGCTGGTTTGGGTACGACTCGACCCCCGTCTCCTACAACTACGGCGACACGGTCGTCTACAACGACGACGACAACGTCTACGTAAACAACCAGGACGTCGGAACCCCGCAGCAGTACTACTCGCAAGCCGAAGGGCTGGCCGGCACCGGCGCGAAGGCACAACCGGCCGACAACACGCAATGGATGCCCTTGGGCGTGTTCGCCATGACGGCCAGCGACCAGACCCAATCCAATGCGGTCGTTCAACTGGCGGTCGACAAGGCCGGCATCATCCGCGGCAACTACACCGACAGCATCTCGAACCAGACGCTGGCCATCCGCGGTTCGGTCGACAAGAAGACGCAACGCGTCGCATGGACCATCGGCGACAATGCCGACACGGTGATCGAAATGGGCCTCTATAACCTCACGCAAAATGAGGTGCCCGCGCTGGTCCACTTCGGAAAAGACCGTACGCAACAATGGCTGATGGTACGGCTCGACCAGAAGGACAAAGACAAGCAACAGGCGCCTGCACCGGCGCCGTCGCCGACACCTCAGTAGGGGCGAGAGCCTCCAAGAAGGCGAACGACTGCCCGGGCTACCGGCTCCGCTGTGTCATCCAGTTCCCCCAAACTGCGGTGTCGACGACTCTGCCGCCGACCGGTAGTGGGTCAGTTTGATTTCAGGGTGCCTGTGGTCGAACGAAGTGAGCCCATAGACGCTTGCCAATCTGGGGGTTCGCCGACCACGAGTACGCGGTGCCCGTCAACCCCAGGCACCCAACCCATGGAATTCAGAACGACGACGGGCGAAGACCACTTGGCACTGGGCGACCTGAACTTCGTGGTGCGGATCGCCCAGACGCTACGCATCCAGATGCGCACCGGCTTGGGATTCAACTGGCTCACCGACAGCAGCGGGGCCGATTTCGGCTTCAATTTCACCTGCGGCGCCGATGTCATTCTGGTCAAACCGCTGGCGCTTTTGTCCGTCATCGACTGAGGTACATTCCGCCACGCTCTCAGTGTTCCATGCGCGCGGAACCGTGGGAGTCCTCTGGAATCGCCTGGAAGTCTTTGCCGGCTACGATTACCGCCGCATCGGCGTCGTCGACTTCCAAGGGCCGGTTGCCGGCGTGCAATTGCACTTCTGACCAATCGGGCAGTCATACGAAATCAGAACCACAAAGGACACAAAGTACACGAAGGGGAGGCAATCGGCATATCGTCACTGGGGCAATTGAAATGCGAGATCTCCTCGCTCCTCACGAGCTAGCGACCCGACAATTCCATCGACGCGCACGAATATCGACCGTCTTTGTGTCCTTCGTGCCCTTTGTGGTTGGTATTCGGAGCCTCGCATTCTCGGTTCGCCGCAAGCGCGATAGTTGCAAACGCAGACTGCCTCTCGCCACGTCGATCGTCGACGAGAAGTGCATTTGTGCGCGGACTATCTTCGCTAGATCGATCCACCGGATCCGTGCCGCCTGATTCCGCGCAATCGCGCCAAGTGCGCTTCACCGCCCGCGATGGTCCATGCCGATTCTCTTCACTATCCGGGAGGACCGAGGTTGGCCGGTCCCTCGGACGCCCCGACCGCGAGCAGCAGGGGCACGTAGAGTTTCTTCAATTGGCACGAGCCGCACAGCACGTCGGGCCGGCAACCTCCCGACAGTTTGCCACGCGTCACGTCCGCGAGGAAAGCGTGTTCATGATTCGGTCCGATCGCGGCGTTTACGGTGTCATCGATCTAAACGACCTGCTGGGCGCGTCCGACGCGCGACCCAACCAGAGTCTGCCCTTGTCGCAGCTCGACATGGTCGCACTACGCCTGATGCGGCCAACCGCAGCGGCGCACTACCGCCGCCCCGATCCGCTCCGCGCCTGGCGAACGGCGTCCAAGTCCATTCGCCCGGGCTGGCAAACCGCCCAGCGCGAGGCCGACCTCGAACGCCTGGTCGACGAGCTTTCGAGTCAGGTGCGACGGCTCGACGAAGACCTCGAGATGCTCCTCACCGCGGCTGCGGCGGGCTAGTGCTTTGTCAATGCTCAGATTTTGGGTAGCAGAAGTCGTGAGACTTCGGATGTTCGCGACAGAATCAGGGTAATACGGAACTCTCACGAGTTCCGCTACCCGCAAACCAAGATGTGACACAGCACTAGTCGCGAGCGGCAAAGGCACGGTTAAGCCAGCAATTCCGCGATCGGCTTGCCCAGTCCGTCCTTCGTCACGTAGAACGGCCGGCGTTCGACTTCCAGGCTGAACTTCGGCGAGACGCCCACTGCCTGGTAAATCGTGGCGTGCAAGTCGGTAATCGTCACCGGATTTTCGACGGTCCCGCACGGCGCCGCGTCGTCGGTGCGGCCGTAGGCAATCCCGCGTTTGACTCCCCCGCCGAACATGAGCACGCTACTCGCTCCGGTGAAATGGCGGTGCAAACCGTAGTACTTCAGCTCCGAGATTTCATTGGGCTGCTTGACCGAATCGTGCGTGACGGGATTGTTGGGCCCACCCTCGACCAGTGCACTGCGGCTGAACTCGCTGGCCAGCACAATCAGCGTGCGGTCGAGCAAACCGCGCTGGTCCAAGTCTCGCACCAACTGTGCGATCGGCGCGTCGATCAGGCGCTTCATGTCGATCATGCGCGTGTGGCCGTTGTCGTGCTGATCCCAGCCCAAGAATGGCACATACTCCGTGCTGACTTCGATGAACCGAGCCCCGACTTCCGTCAGCCGACGAGCCAGAAGGCAACCCAGGCCAAACCGGCCCGTATTGTAGGTGTCGTACGACTCACGCGGCTCGAGTGACAAATCGAACGCCTTGCCGGCCGGCGAGGCGAGCAGGCGGTGCGCGTTGTCGAGCGAGCTTAGCAGGGCCTCGCGTTGATGATTCTCGGCGCCGCTGGCCGCTGCGCCGGCTTTGACCAGCTCCAGATACTCCTTGCGACGCTGGGCGAAGCGGCGCTCGCTCATGCCGGCCGGCGGGCGAACCGCCTGCATGGCCTGGCTGGGGTCGGGAACCCTGAACGGGCCGTACTCGCTGCCCAAAAAGCCGCCGGTCTCGAAGGCCTTCAGTTCTTCCGCCTCGCCATTTCCCTCATACGGCTGGCCAATGTCGATGAACGCGGGCACCGCCGTGTTCTGCGGCCCGCGTACCCGCGCCAGCCACGCGCCAATATGCGGCGCGGCGACCGTTTGTGGAGGCTCATAGCCGGTGTGCCAATGGTATTGGTGCCGCGTGTGGAGGATTGTGCCCAAGTTGCCCAGCACGTGCGAGCGAATGACCGCGCCGCGATCCATGACCGATCCGATCTTCTCCAGTCCCTGGCTGAACTTGATGCCAGGGACCACGGTGTCGACGGCCGGGAACGTGCTGACCAGTTCCGAGGTCTGCATGCCGGCGCGGAACGGCGTTTCGCGCTTCGGATCAAACGTTTGCACGTGCGGCATGCCGCCGGCCATCCAGAGCACGATCAACGTGTCGGCCGTAGGCTTCGGATGGGTCACTGCCGATTCGGCAACTGGCGCGGCGCTCGTCTCGGAAGCCATCATGCGACCGAAGGCCGACGCACCGAGCGCTGTGGCGCCGGTCGTCTTCAGAAAATCCCGGCGGGAAAATGGTGTGACCATGAGTAGGAACCTTGACTAGGCGGGTTGGCTGCGACCGCAAATGGAATTCTAATTGCGAAAACCTTCAGGAACGACGACTTCAGTAAATCAGTTGAAACTCCGGCAACATCAGGATGGCCCACAGCAGGTCTTGGACGCCTTCCTCGTTCGCGGGCGAACCGACCAGACGCTCGGCGATTCCGGCCTCGTCCACTGTTGGCGCTCGTCCGAGCGCTGTGAGATACACCTCACGAATTAGGTCTCGCGGCGGCAACGAACGAGCGAGCCACCGTTTGGCGCCACTCTGCAGATGAGCGTCCAATTCCGAACCATTGGTTAATTCGAGCGCTTGCAACGTAGTGGCGATGGAATCGCGTACCGTCACAACCTGTTCGCGATTGGGCCGCCCCAAACTCGTCAACAGCGGCGAATTGTCGGTAAGCGCCGCGCGCATGAATTTCGGCCGCGTCAGCGTGGTCACGCCCGAAGGTTTGCCCGCCTTGCCGGTGACGCTATCGACCAGGTCGCCATCGAGCTTCCAGCGCGCGATGGGCCCGGCCGCAGGTTGGCCCCCTTCCGCCAGGGTTCCCAACTCCTTTGCCGCCAGTGCGCGATCGAAGACGCAAACGTCATCGAGCGCGCCGCCGAAAAACTCGGCCTTGTCACTGTGTGAACCGAGGAAAGCATCATTGGCGCCGCTGGTATCTAGCGCACCGGTGACGGCCTCGGCGTGTAGCTCGCGCCCATCGGCAAAGAGCCGGACCATGGCGCCGTCGTAGGTTGCGGCAACAAAATGCCACTTGCCGTCGCTTATCTTCGCGCGGTCGAGGGGAGCGCCGATTTCGCGATACTCTCCCCCAATTCCCAGACCTACCCACAGGCCAAACGTTTCGCGTGCCCCGCCGACGGCCAGCAGGCTGCGGCCCGCCCCATCTTCTTTGCGGTAGATCTCCTGCCACGCGTCGAGCGCCTTGCGGGGCTTGATCCATGCACAAATCGTGATCTCGCGCGCTGGTTTGAGGGCCGAATCGTGCGGAACGCGCACTGTTTGTCGGCGTCCGTCCAGTTCAATCGCCTTTCCATTTCGACCCTCGACGAACGGCAAGGCAAACTTCTGGTCATCGGCCGGACGTTTCCGCACCAGCACGTTGGACACCTCGACGAGTTGTCCGCCTTGCCCGCGGCCGTCGACCTTGACCATTTCGGGCGTCTCGGCCGACCATTCTCCCGAGAGCGTCGAAACGGCGTCGACAAATTGTTCGGCTGAAACGCGCCGCACGAGCGGACCCTGAAAAACGAACGAAGCATCGCGGGCCACGGGTTGCTGCGTGCCAACGGCCGGCGATTGATAGGCGCGCGATGTGCAGATCAACTCAAGGGTGCGAGCCAAGTCGTAGCCGTGATCCTGCAAGTCGGCCGCCAGCCAATCCAAAAGATCGGCATCGAACGGCGGCTGATCCATATCGTCCACCGTGGCCACGATGCCCCGACCGAAGAATCGCTCCCACAGCCGGTTCACCACGGTTCGCGCCAATCGGCCATTCTTGGGGCTGGTGACGACCTGAGCCAGTTGCTCGGCCCTTTCGCGTGGCTTGCCATCGGGATTTACGGCGCCCAATTCCGGAAAGATGAACGCCGCGCGGGCCGTTTCGCCCGTCGGCTTGTCGCAGTGGTGGACGGCAAGCGGCTCGTCGGCAAAGACGGCCGCCAGGCCGTAGGCGTCCATGAGCTTCCAATGATTGATGAAGCTGTCGTGACACGAGGCACACTTCAAGTTAGTGCCCAGTAGCACCTGGGCAATCGTTTGCGCGGCCTGCATCTCGCGGCGCTGGCTGGCATTGACGACGCCGCGCCAGTAGATGCCTTTCGTGAATCCTTCGGACCCGGAGACCGGCGCGATCAACTCGCGCACCATTTGGTCGTAGGGCTTGTTGTCGTAAATCGCCTCGAAGAGCCAGCCGGTGATCTGCGAGCGGCCGTTGTCGATAAAGCCCGTGCCTCGATAATCGTTCCGCAAGGCATCATTCCAGAACGTCAGCCAGTGTAAAGCGTAGTTCTCACGGTCCTCCAGCAACCGACGAATGAGACGCGCACGCTTGTCGGCGGCTTTGTCCTGCTCGAACTCGTGCAATACTTCAACCGGCGGCAACAGTCCGAGCAGGTCTAAATAGACGCGCCGCGCGAACAACCGGTCGGACACCGGCTCGCCCATCGTGACCGTGTGCGTTTGGAAGTACGGTTGCAAGAGGCGATCAATCGGGTTGCCGACGCTCGCGTCCGCCGCGACTGGCAGCTCCGGTCGGCGCGGCTCCAGCGGCGCTTGAGCTGCGCCCACACCGTCCAGCCGAATGCCTTTTTCCCAAGCGATGCCCTTATCGATCCAGGTCCGCAACAGGCCCACTTCGGCCGCCGACAGCGGCTGCCCCTTGGCGGGCATGATGCGTTCGGATTCGACGCCCGCAACAAGTTGAATCAGCAGGCTCTTGGCGCTGTCGCCCGACACGACGACAGCTCCCGAATCGCCACCTTTCAGCAGGCTTTCGCGGGAGGACATACTGAGCCCGCCTTCCTGTTTCCCACCAGCATGGCACGAGGCACAGCGGCGCGACAGGATCGGCAACACATCCTTATGGAAGTCAATCGCACGGCTGGCCGCCGCCGGCAATGCCTTCGCGGCCGGCTCGTCGGCGTTTGCGACGCCTGCCAACCCGGGCAGACCGCAACAGACAAAGCTGCAAAGCGCGGCTGCAAGAGAAACCGTTGGCTTGGATAATCGAACGAACCGCTTCATGGGTGAAACCTTGCACAGGCAGTTATTGGGCGGCCTCAAAGTCCATAGCAAACGACTGCGTTGTCGTAAAAAAGCGCCTTTTGTTCCGCTTCGGGCCGATCGGCGACAACCGCGGCCAGCCCTTCGACCCACTTGCGAAACGAGCCCCCCAGCGTACAAACTGGCCAATCGCTGCCGAACATGACGCGGTCCGGTCCAAACGCCGCAAAACAATCGTTGACGACAGGAGCAAGCTCCTCCGCACGCCACTGCCCCAGACTCGGGGAGGAACACAACCCCGAGATCTTACAGAACACATTCTGATTGTTGGCCACTCGTTCCATCCCTTGTCGCCACGACGTGCGATCGACCGTGCGGATCTGCATGCCGCCGCAGTGATCGACTATAAATCGAGTGCCTGGGCAAGCGGCGACCAATTGGGCCGCGTCGGGCAGCTCGTCGGGCCGGATCGCAATGTCGAAGCGCAATCGCAATTCGCCCAGTCGCCGCGCGGCCTGCTGGAATTCCGGCAACAAACACCGCCCCGGCGGCGAGCGCTGTTCATCTAACAGGTCTCTCACTCCCTTCAAGTACGGATTGTCCTCAAACGGCTGAAGATAACGGAAGAATCCTTCGTCGGTCAGTCGACCGCCAATCACCGCGCCGGCGATGCGGCTATCGGACTGAACACATAACCCCAGGACCCATTCGGCCTCGTGTGTGTGCTGCGAAGGGAGCGCGTCCACCTCCATATAGATTGTGTTGACGACGTTGAGCCCCGCAGTCGCCGCGCGATAATCCTCCACAAGGAAGTTTCGCGACAGCCGCTCAAAGCCTGGGTTCGCATGCCAGCGCAAATGCACATGACCCAGATCCCAAAGATGCTGATGTGTATCGAGAATCCGCAACTCACTGAGATTCATCGGTCGGTCGTACCCTACTCTCGCGACAACTCTTGGCCCGGTCCCCTGCGAGCGGCGGTTGCTCCATTTTCACTTTTCGTCCCGCGGGGTGTCTCGGGCAGTCGGCTCGTTCCCTTGCCGTCGCCGTCAACTGCTGGCGCGCTGGCCGCCAGTTTCGCCTTGGCCGATAAGCCGGCGCGCATGGCTTTGATCAGCATGCCCGTCTCGGCGCCCAGTGAGATCATGCGAAAGCCCTGTTGATCGCGCGTCTTGATGTCGTCGAGATCCGTGGCCGTCATTCCGCACGGCACGCCTTGGGCGAGAATGGCGTCCTTGGCGTCGAGGATTTGTTGCGCGACGCCCGGTCCTTCCCATTGGCCGATGTATCCGGCCGATGCGGAAAAATCGACGGGCCCGAAAAAGATGGCGTCGACCCCGCGCACGCTGGCGATCTCCGCGGCGACTCGGCCACCCGCGACTGACTCGATCATCGGAATGACCATGATCTCGTGGTTGGCGACCTGCGTGTACTCTTTGAGTTGCATGCCCCACTGAGTGGCCCGCTCGCCCCCCACGCCCCGCACGCCCCAAGGCGGATACTTGGCGAACTGCACGGCCTGCCGGGCTTCGTCGGCTGTGGCAATGTTGGGGATCATGATTCCGTCGGCGCCGACGTCCAGCACGCGTTTGATGACGCCCATCTCGAGCTCTTGGATCCGGACGAGCGCCGTGGTGCCCGAATCGCGCGTCACGCGAACGTGCTCCATAATGTCCTTGAAGTCGAGTTGCCCATGCTCGGCGTCGATGACGACCCAATCGAAGCCCAGGATCGTGGCGATTTCCGTCACGGTCGGCGATTCGAGGGTCACCCAGAGCCCGAGCGTACACTCGTTGCGAGCGAGCTTCTGCTTCAGCGTGTTGACGAGGCCTTGCATATCGGGCTCACGGCATCAGTAAAATCAAATAACGTACTACCTTATTGCTTTACAATAGCCGCTTTCGCGCAAGTCTGCTTTGCATTGAGATTTGCAATGGAGAAAGGGGGGGCGATCCGCGAAGCAGCCGGACACGTTCTAGCTTCGCGGCAGTCGGGATCCGGTATCCCAAATCTTCCGCCATGGATTCTAGCGGTTCCAAACGCTGATTGCCAGCATTTTCGTGGGCAGATTATTGGAGACGCACCCTCGCCACGGCAATATTTCTATCTCTAAGAAAAGCCGCTCCGGATGTTTGCGACTGGTCAGGATCCCGGATACAATTAGCTACCGCAATATGCTTCCCGCCTGCTCACACTCTTTGCAGTTACCAAGCCACCTTATCGACTCCCACGCTTATTGCCGGCCCGGCGATGAATTGGTGATGGATTAATCTCGAATGCCCTACGTCGTGCCGATTGTGCGCGTCCAGATGCTCGAAGGCCTAGAACGTGCCGAATCGATTCCGACAGAGTGAACTGAATTCCCCTTGCCGATCGAGAGAAGAACCAACGCAGCAATGAGTTGCGTCGACCAGCGTGCAGGCGTTTGCGTCGGCAATTGACCCCAGCGGTTGGGCAAGTATACAACCATGCGAAGCATACTTACGTCGCGTCCAGAGGGTTTTTAGATGTTGCTGCCTGGGCACGCTGCTTTCCGCACGACGGTGTAAAAGGCTTACAGGGTCAACCGTATGGACCGGGTCCGATGTGCTGTCATTGGCGCTGGTTGGTGGGGGACGACAGCCCACGTTCCGGCACTGCTGCGCCATCCAAAATGCGACTTGGTGGCCGTACAGCATCGCGACCTGGCGACCGCGCAAAAGACGGCCAGCGACTTCGGCATTCGCCATGCGTTCAGCACGGCCGAGGAAGTGCTGGCCCTCGACGAGTTGGACGCCGCAGTGGTCAGTTCGACGCCCCACCTGCACTATCCCCAAGCAAAGGCCGCACTGCAACGTGGGCTGCACGTTTTGATCGAGAAGCCCATGACGATCACGGCTCGCCAGGCCGCTGAGCTCGTCGAAATCGCGCAGGCCAAGAATCTGCAATTCGTCTTGAGCGCTCCCTGGCACTACACGCGCTACGCGGAAGAAGCAAAACGTCTGGTTCAATCGGGAGCATTGGGCGATGTGAAGCTCATCAACGTGCTGATGGCCGATTCTTGCATCGGACTCTATCGCGGGCTGCCGTGGCAAGAGTGCTTCGGCGAGAACCCAAACGCCGAGTGCGAAGCCCAACCTTATCGCGAACCCGAACAAACGTCCTACAGCGATCCGTCCATCTCCGGCGGTGGCCAAGTGTACTGTCAGGTTTCGCATCCGGCGGCCTATTTGTCGCTTCTGACGGACGCCCGGCCTCGTGAAGTTTTCGCCCGCTTCGACAATGGCGATACCCGGGTCGACGTCTTCGACGCCATGCTGCTGACGATGAGCAACGGAACCTTGGTCACGCTCGCCGCCACGGGGGCGACCGGATTGAACGAACGGATCATGCAGTTCAGGCTGTACGGATTGGAAGGGGAGCTTTCGCTCGAATTATTCACGGGTAAGATGCGTTTTGTCGGCGCCGACGGAACGGTTCGTGACTATCCGGACCTTCCGCCGGAAGAGTGGTACCCCATGCACGCTCCGGCCGAAAACCTGGTCGATGCGGTCCTGGGCGATGCTCCCAATAAGTCGCCAGCCTTACTAGGGCTTTATGCAATGGAAGCGATCGACGCGGCGGTCGAATCCGCGAAGACCGGAAAGAACATCTCGGTGGCGGCCGCAATTAAGGACGTGACAAACGACGAAGGCACAAAGGATCAAGGTGCATTTCAACATGCCTGACCGAATCGAAACGCGACTGACAGAACTCGGATTCAAGCTCCCGACCGCACCGGCGGCCGTGGGGGCCTACGCGCCGGCGACGCAAGTGGGAAATCTGGTTATTACCAGCGGTCAGATTCCGTTTGTCGACGGCGAGCTCGTGCTGCCCGGCAAACTCGGCGGTGAACTGACCGAAGAAGACGGTGTCAAAGCGGCGCAGATTTGCGCCCTGAATGCCTTGGCCCAGATCAAGGCCTGCGTTGGCAGTTTGGACAAAGTGAAGCGCATTCTGCGGCTCGAGGGCTATGTGCATGCGGCTCCCGGGTTTCGCCGGCATGCCAACGTGCTCAACGGCGCGTCGGAGCTATTGAATCACTTGTACGGCGAAAATGGAAAGCACACCCGCATCGCGCTCGGCGTGAATGAAATGCCGCTCGGCGCTGCGTTGCAAATCTGTTTGTGGGCGGAAGTTTGAGACAAAAGTCGCGACCGCAAAATTTCGTTTCACTCAACCAAGAATACAGGAGACGGTGAATGCCACGTCAAGTATTGGGAGATTCCGGGGGCAAGCCTTATAGCCCTGGCACGCGCAACGGCAAGCTGGTTTTCGTTTCGGGGCAGCTCGGCGTGGATGCCCAGGGCAAAGTTGTTTCCGGCGGCATCGTGGCCGAAACTCGGCAGACCCTCGAGAACGTCAAGAGCGTGCTCGCGCTGGGCGGGGCATCGCTCGATCACGTCACCATGGTCAACATCTATCTCATCGACCTGGATGGCGACTTTGGCCCTATGAACAAGGTCTATCAGGAGTTTTTCACGTCGTCGCCGCCGGCTCGCGCCACGGTCGAGGTCCGGAAACTGGCATTGGGCACCAGGGTTGAAATCTCGGCGATCGCAGTCCTGGACTGACCAACCTCGCTAGACCTACCGTAGCCGTGCGTTTTCGACCGTTTCAACGACTGTGTCTTGACCCAGACAGCCCACCATGCAACCATCCGTACAAGGCAGATCCACGACCGCCGCGCTCGCTGGGATCAAGATGACGCCACGGGATCGACCAAAAGTCCTCTTTTCTCCCCAGGGAGTTTTCTCGCACTCAGGACCGCACACCAGCGTGCTGCGCGACGCGGGCTTCGACTTGCTGTACCCCTGCGACGATCGCATGGCGCTGGGACAATGCACGGAAGACGAAACGATCGACCTGCTCCGCGACGCGTCCGCGGTGATCGCCTGGGGCGAGTCGTACTCCAAGCGTGTCATTGAATCGCTCCCCAAGCTGCGCGTGATTTCGCGAGCCGGGGTCGGCTACGACCGAGTGGACATCGCGGCCGCGACGGCAGGCAAGGTCGTCGTCACCATCACGCCCAACGCCAATCACGAGGCCGTCGCCGAGCATACTTTGGCACTGCTATTCGCGGTGGCCAAATCGGTCGCTGGCAGCGACGGATTGATTCGGTCCGGCGCTTGGCCCAGCACGTCGATGATGTCCGTGCGCGGAAAGACGCTCGGGCTTGTAGGGCTGGGACGCATCGGCAAGAGCGTCGTCTCGCGGGCCATTGCCATGCGGCTTCGAGTGCTGGCGTGCGACGGGGCGCCTGACCTCGAGTTCGCCCGCGAACATGGCGTCGAGATCGTACCGCTGAATGAACTGCTGGCGGAAGCCGATTTCGTCAGCCTGCACTGCCCCCTGTCGGAGGCCACGCGCGGACTGATCGATCGCAAGGCCCTAGGGCTGATGAAAGCGGGCAGCGTTCTGATCAATACGGCCCGAGGCGGCCTGGTCGTCGAGGACGATTTGATCGAGGCGTTGCGCTCGGGCCACCTGTGGGGCGCCGGGCTCGATGTCTTGGTCAAGGAGCCGCCGGCGGCCGATAACCCGCTACTGGCGATGCCCAACGTCGTTCTCACTCCGCACGTCGCCGGCGGCGACAAGCAGGCGCTCGAGGACATGGCCATCGAGGCCGCTCAAAACATCGTCTCGTTGCACCGAGGCGAGTGGCCTAACGGAGCAGTGCTCACTCACGAATTGCGATCGAATTGGCAGTGGTAAGTCGCGGCTTGCAACGCCCTCGGTCGCTGGCTCATTGGGCGGGTTTTTGTCTCTGCGTTTGCGTCGGTCGTCGCTGCGGGTTCTGGCCGCGAACCACTCTCAGGTTGCCGCCGAGTTCCCTGACGTCCGCAAGCTCGGCGTCGGCTAAACTGTCGTCAACCACGTTAGCGACTGCCAATTCTTCTGGATCGTTGGCCAACTCGACATGGGCCCGGTCGCTGGCACGCAGCGCTGCTTCCGACGAACCACGGCGGTGTTCCACGCTACGCTCTGCAGTCGCAGAATCGGCTGATGCGCTCGCCCGCGATTGCGCGATCGGTAAGCGACCGATTTGCGTCTGACGCGATCGCTCAGTCGTTCCATCCGCGAGCCCTGCCAGCAATTGATCGACCGTGTCGTTTCGTCGGCGGAACCAGGCATCGGCGACCGAACCAATCGCGACCGCAGAGCTTGCACTTGGGGCAGTCGCAGCTTGCCGCCGCGATGGTTCAACGGTCGGCATGATCACTGGCTCGACCGATTCGCTGACGACTCTTGGGGTGGTCTCCACGGACGAGGACTCGGTTCCCTCCGCGGCGCTGGCGGTCACGGTGCTCGCTCCGCCTCCCCCACCTCCGGGCAACTGCCCCCACGAGGAACTGATGAGGTTGATGTCGAAGATGTTCACCGTACCGTCGTGGTTGGCGTCTCCCGTGGGGCCCGCTTGGCCCCAGTTCGACGACACCAGATTAATGTCGAAGATATTCACCTGGCCGTCTTGGTTCACGTCGGCGTCGAGGTAGAGCGGATCTGCCTGGCCCGGCGATCCCTGGAGATTTGTGCTGACGCGCCAACTGGCCTGCAAGTTCCAGGTGGGCGTGGCCGCCAGAGGGTTGACGATCACCATCGAATAGCCATCGCCGTCTGTCGGTGGGTACCAGTCGTCATCGGCGTACGCGAAGCTCTGGATGACGACTCCGTTGACCGCGCGAAAGGTGAGTGACTCTCCCGCGTTGTCGAGCTTGCCCGAATACTGCCCGGCAATCGTGATCGCGCCGGGATACCGAGACGTGAAGGCAGCCGCGTTCTCCACGACGACCACGAACTGGCCCGGATTCAACGTCATGGCGGGGAAAGTAAAGTCAACGCCTCCCTCGAGTTTGGCGCCTTCCAAATTGATCGGCAGCGCGCTGATGTTCTGAATCTCGATGTACTCGAATTCCTCGCTATCGAACGCACCCCCAGGGGGTGGAGCCGAGGGATGATACATGAGCTCGGTAATCCGCAGCGAGTCGGCTTGCCGGGGATCGGCCAGCGTGCTGGTGATCGTGATCGTATCGGCGCCGACCAAAACCCCCTGGAAATTGTAGGCCTCGATCTGGAGATTGTTTTCGCTGTAGTTGAGTGGCACCGTGACTTGCCACTGGTCGAGCGCCGTCCATGTCAGCGGCAACGGCTGACTGTTCCCCGCCAGGCGTATCTCGCGAACGTTGATCCAACCGCTGCCGACCAACTGCGTCGAAAGGGCATCGACCGAAAAATTGTTGCCGCCATTGGTAGTGATCGCAAACTGAACTTGGGGCGCGGCAGTGGCCAGTTGGTTCGTCACCGAGTTGGCGCGGTTCTGAATGTACGTGACGTCGGGTGTGAAGTTCTGTCCTGCCAAGACACCATAGTTGCTAGCCAACGGCGCGAGGTACGACGTATTTGCGGTCGTGTTGATGATGTCTTGCAGATGACCGTAATAGGCGTGCTTGTACTCGGGAGAAGCCAGCAATTTCGTCAAATCACTATTGAGCACCAAGCCGGCGCCGATCGATTGCGAAAAGGCTACGTCCCAATCCCAGGGCATCAACAGCACCTTGCCGTCGGAGGGCCGGACATAGAACATCGTGTTGTGGCGGTTGCCGCCCGTCACGTAGCTGTCGCCGACGCCCGTGAGGTTGGCCACCGCGAAGGTCCTCAGCCATTGATCCACGTCGATCACGGAGCCGACGGCATTCAGGAACGGCGTGCCCGTCAGGTTGAAGGTATGCGCCAAGTTGATGATCGCGCTGTAGTCGTCGGCATCGCGATTGTTCTTGATCAGGAAGTTCCAGCGATAATCTTCATTGCTGTTGTCGTTGCTGGCGATCGGTGTGCCGATCACGCCGTTGGGCTCGGTCTTCTTCAGGCTTTCGGGATTGCCGTCGACGGTTTGCTGTTGATAGTAAATGATCTCGTACTCGAACAAATTGCCATCCGAGCCATTTGTGTAGGCCTCGTCCAAGTAATCGTTCTCGTACCCCGCCATCTGCAGCAGCACGGTTCCGTTCTGCGCGCTCGTGGGGACGATCGCATAGGCCAGATCGTTGTAGAAGCTGGGCAGGCCGCCGGCCGCGTGGTTGATGATTTGCTTGACGAGGATTTCGTCTTGGGCAAAGCTCACTTGTCCGCCCGCTCCCGAGGCGTCGAGCGTGATTTGCTCGTGGACTCCGCGGAACAGGTGGTCCGGGTTGAAATGGATGTTGTAACTGCCCCAGTAGGTTGGGTCCAATCGAGCGCGGGCGCCTCCTTTGACGCGCACGCCCACGTCGTAGAACACTTCTTGGTTGTTGTAGATAACCGTTGTCCTGATGAACTCGTTGCTCATCGCTTGCGTGGTGTCCAAGAACGCATTGGCTTCGGACGTGAGCAAGATGATCCGCACGGTGTCGATCGGATTGGACGTGCCGAAGCCGTCGTCGACTTCGTACAACGCGCGAGAGCCTGTGCCGCCGCCGGGGAAAGTCGATACCGCTCCTAGCGAATCCTGGCCACGCACGTAGAACTGCACGACGGTGCCAGCGGCATTCCCAGGGATGCTGCTTGAGTACAGTCCATCGGCGCCGAGCGTCATCGCTGCACTCGACCACGTGCCTCCGTCGACGGACCAAAACAACGTCATGGATGCCACGCCATTCGGATCGGCGGCTCTGACGGTCACGGTAACCGGCTGGTTCGGCGCCGGCAGAACCGGCCCATGTTGAAACTCGCTGTACGTGGGTCCAAAATTCGCCACGAAGGCCGTGTTCTGCGCTCCCGGCGTGCCTGTCACCGTGGGAACCGTGAGTTCGACTGTGTCGGCTACGCGGCTGAGGTAGGCGCGGGCATTCAGTTGCCCTGTGCCCGCGACCCAGCGGGCCTTGAACGAGATTTGATACTGTGTGCCATTGACGATCGGCGTGTTCCCCGCAAACGTCGTGCCTGCGTTGTTTCCGAATTGGTCGGTCACGCCCGTGGCGCGCAGGTCGAGAACTTTGTTGGCCGCGTTCGAGGGATCGGCGATGACGGTGCCGTGATGATTGCCGATAATCCGCCATTCCAGCGGAGAGCTGCCCAAGGCATCGCCCTGAAAGCCGCCATTTTGCATGAGTTGCGTCGCCGCGCCGCTGGGATTGGCAATCACGCTTACGTCGTCGATCAATACTTCGCCATCGGTTAGCAGGCCGAATAGAAGCTCGTTCCAGATGCCTGGGCCCGTATCCGCTGACGCCGTTTGTAGGAAGGTGTAAGTCTGCCAGGCGCCCTTGTTGCGCTCGTTGCTCGCGGTCCAAGCTTCGGCCTTCGAGTTGTCCGCGTTGGGCGAACGCAGCTCGAGGCTCGAGCCGTTGCCGTCAGCCAACTCCGACCAATTCCCCGAGTCGTAGTAGCGCAACTCGTCGGCCGGGTTCTGGTCGGGCGCGAGCAGCAGAATCCGGTCGTTGGAGTTCGACAGCGACTTGTCGAAGTTGCCCACGATCGCGATGGCAGGATACTTGGCATGGAGCAACGCGGCATCCTTGGCGACGACCAGGTAACCGCCCGCGGGAATATTCGTATTCGCCGGAAAGTCATAATCGACGGCATCCCGCAACGTCCAACCGGTTAGATTGACGGGCGACGCGCTGCGGTTGTAGAGCTCGACCCACTCTTCGGGCGATTCAGTGAAGGGATTCTGCTGGGGCGCCTGGTGATACATGATCTCGTTGATCACGATCTCATCGTGAAAGACAAAGCTGTTTGCGGCCCCGGGCGTTGCCACCGCGGGATAGAGCCAGTCGTCGCCGTGACCGGGAGCGAGACCTCGAAGCTGCGTTGCCACGCTGCGAGCGTCGAGCAGACTGTCCTGCCCGGCCGTGTAAAAGTAGAGCTTGTCGCCATCCACCGCGCCAAAGCCCAACTGAGCTTGCGACACCAGCAGGCGTTGACCCGCGGCGAGATTCTGACTGGTGAATACATAGGCGCTTCCGGCGCCGGCAGAAGTTGCAATCGAAAAGCCGTCGAGCGCGACAGTCGTGTCCCCCTGGTTCACAATCTCCAGCCAAAAGCCGCTCGCCGCGGCGGGAGCAATCTCGTTGAAAACCACGTTCGGAATGACGGGTGGGCTGAGCGTTGCGGTCAGCTCCGGTAGTAAGAGGAACGTGTTGTCGGCCGCGCTCGCGTTCAGGCCTTGGATCGCCAATACGTTGTCGGCGCCTGGATGTAACGCGCCAATGTGCGCGGAGAGGTCGATGGTCTCTTCCGCGACGATCCCCACGTTGCCCGTGGCTGTTGAATTCCACGAGACGCTTCCCGGGGCATTTCGGCTCGCGACGACCTGGCCATTAAGATAGGCGACAAACCCGTCGTTGTATTGTATGTGCAAGGAAAGGGTGTCGATGCTCGATACGCTCGACACATTAAACTCGCTGCGCACATACACCGACGCGTTCACATTGTGCATGGCCGTCGCGATACTGGTCGTGACGTGCTCTCCCACGGTTGGCATGTGCGCCGTGACGGTCGTATAGCCCGGATTCGAGACGTTGTAGTCATACGTGACAAAGTCGGGATCGCCGAAGCCAGTCAACACTCCCGCCGTGACATAGGATTGCAGCAGCGTCGTCGCGTCGCCGGCGAGCACCAGCGTTCCGCCCGTAATGTCCATCGTGCCCTGTTCGACATCCGACGGATTGTTCGGCGGCTTCGGCGCGCCGTTGGCCAGGCGGAAACCGCTAGGCAGGTTCTGCGTTCCGCCGGTGCTGTTTCCGTTGACGATGACGGTTCCACCGTCGAGCTGGAAGTGACCGGTCAGACCCGGCTCGCCGTAATTCGTGGGAATCGCCAGTGTTCCGAGCACCATCGATCCGCCCGTCATGTTCACCACCGCGTGATCGAACGCCGCATCGGCCACGAACAAGGCGCTCGCGGTAAGCGTGCCGGCGGACATATTCAGAGTCTGCGTCAGCGGCAGATTGCTGCCGGCGCCGAGCAGGATGCGTCCATCGACTTGGAGCGACCCACCGAGGATGTTGATCGTGCCCTGGGCATTGGCCGCGTTGTTGTTCACACCGGCATACATGTTGCCAAAGACATGCACGCTGCCGCCCAATAGGTCGAACGTTCCACGGCCATTCGTGCCGACATCGATCCGTTGCACGTCCCCCGATACGTCGAGCGATCCCCCGGTGACTCGTAGCGTGGTATTGCTGGCGGCCGTGTCCCCGATCAGCACGCGCCCGGCTTGCGCGGTTGTTGCCGAATCGATGAGGACCGTGGTGCCGTTGCCGCTGATGAAGCCCCGCCCGGTGGCGATCGGCACGCCGTTGTCCCAGTTGCCTGCGACATCCCAGCGCGTGTTTCCGGCGTTTCCGGTCCACGAGGTGTCGATGGCCGCGCCTCCACCTCCTGGGTCACTCTCGCTGCCACCCGTTTCGTCGGGCTCGTCCGCGCCCCCACCGACAGGCGGCAACGGGCTTTGGTCGTCGCTGGGCTGGGCGCCGCTTCCGCCGCCACCGCCGGTCGTGTCGAATCCGATTCCCGTCGGCCCGGTGGCCCACGATGAATCGTTGAATCCCGACGTGGTCCACGTCGCGCCTAAACTGCCGTTAGCAGGCACGAAATAGCTGGCCGTTGCACCCGCCGCGATCACAACCTGGGAAATCACATCGCCCGGCTGAAGGAAATTTTGCGTTCCCGGCGTGCCGTTCAATTGGCTGCTCGTAGTCCAGTTGTCGGGCGCACTACTCGAGGAATAGACTTCGCGCTTGGACAGGCTGAAGCCCGAACCGTCGGGACCGACGGGCCAATCTCCGTTGTCGCCGTAATCGACGGCATTCATCAACCGGCCGTCCTTGGTGACCAGCCGCAATTCTTCTCCCTCATTGCCCAAGCGGCCCGAAAATGGACCCAGCGCACCGTTGTAATTCGTTTCAGCAGCCAATGCAGTCGGGTTCAACGCCACGACCAAATACCCGCGACCGGGCATGACCGTGCCTTCGGGGAAGGTGAAGTCAACCGCGCCCTGCACGGACCAGCCAGAGATGTCCATGTTGACGGCCATTTGGTTGAACAGCTCAAACCATTCGTGGTCGCCCTCGTCGAGCGGGGCCGAGGCCGGATGAAACATGATCTCGTTAAAGACCACGGTGCTGTCCAAAACGATGCGCGGCTCGAGCGGTTCGATGCTCAAGCGGCGGCGAGACGAGATTCGCTCGAGCCGACGATCGGGCCGGCGCGGACGCGGTTGTTTCTTCTTCATGATGCGAAATCAAATGGGGACCGCGAAAAACGCTCACCTGCGTCCGACGTTGGGCGTGCCGTCGGTTGCCAATGAGGAGCAACAGGGATCAATCATTCAAATCCAACAACTGCTGGATATCTCCAGGATCGGACGTGGCCGACAAAGTGCATTGCAGCGTGCGCGACTCGCCCGGCTCGAGATGCGCCAACCAGCCGCGCGCGACATCGACAGGTCGCCCCTCAACGCCGGCGTTCGTCGGTTCGAGTGCCCCGGCATACGAACCCCGTGGCCCCCAGTGCTGCCAGTTGACCAGCCTCGGATAATCGCGTTTCGAGTACTCGATGCGGACCGCCAACTGCCGCTCGCGATTGACCACGCCCACCATAACGCGATCGTCGGCGTCCGCTTGGGGATCGATGTAGGCACAAAACTCGCCGGCGCCGCGATGCTCATCCAGCGGCTTCGGCGCCGACTTATAGTCGCCACCATGCCGATACCAGTTCTCGCTGCCGGGCAGCGGCGAGACCGATCCGCGATAGCAATACGTGCTGGCCAGGGGCGTCAAAAGCGGAAAGCCAAAGTTGATGTGCAATAGCCACGCCAGCGGCACGCGCTCGTTGCCGCGATTGGTGAACTGATCGCTAATTTCGATGGCCGGCACGCCCAAGCGGCTGGAGATCGTGCGACGCAGTTCCACGTTCGGACCGAAGACCCGCGAGGTGCGCACGACGCCCACGATCCGCATGGCCAGTTCGCCGCGCAAGGGCTCGGGGTTGGTCACCGATTCGAGCGTGGCCGCGGTATTGGAGTGCGTGCCATGCAGGCCGAACGGCAGGTTGTTCTCGACGAAGGGGTCGCCCGTGTTCAAGGGACCGGCGCTGACGACCAGTCCACCGTAGAAGCTCTTCAACCAGTCCAGGCCCTGGTTGTGCGCCGCCGTAGGCGAAGTAATGCCCGTGGGGGAATGCCAGGTGAGCGATTGGCCGAGAAACTCGGCGTCGGCGATGTCGAGTCCGCGATCGATGACGACCTTGTACCGCAGTCCACCGCCGGTGTTTACCCAGGCAATGCGTACCCCGCGACCCGGTCCATTATCCAGGACTGATGTCTCGATGCCGCCAAGCTGGGCAACATTCATTACGGGCACGTCGTCCCAGTCGGACGGTGTCGACGACGGCAATGCACGACGCGAGTTTTCCAAGAGGCCTCTCCCAGTTCCCCCCGCGACAATCTCTACTAACGACTATACACGAACGCAGCCAAACTTCATGGATTCGGCAAAGGCCTCGACTTCTCCGCTGCGATCGCCCAAGCCCAGGGCCACGTGGTGGCACGGTCCCTGCTGGCACCAATCGTCCATGAACTGGTGCAGCGGTTTCTGAACTTTGACGCGGCAGTTGGGGTTGCCGATCCGCAAGACTTCTCCGGGAACGACCTCACCGATCGTGTAAATCAGCTTGAAGCCCTCACCGGAATTAAACTGTGTCCAATTGAGCAGTGTGACGGGGCCTTGCCGCATGTCGAAGTCGATGCCCAGCCCCTCGCCCGACTTACCGTGCTGCGTTTCGAGATGCTGCAGCTTGGGCCGGCCTTCCGCAACATTGATATTGCTGGGGCCATCGTGGCCCATCAGCACGAAGTTTTCGTCGTAGTCAAAGGCGAAGAACTCGACAAACATGCCACCCGCTCCCAGCAGATCGAGAAACTTCATGCCCATGGCCGTTTTGACGTCGCCCTCGGTAACACCCGGCCGGCCCAAGGACGTGAGCCGCGACACCGCCACGGCCGATTGCGAGCGCAGCTCCGTGATCAGCGGTCGCTCACCCCACCAGAAATAACCGAAGCTGCTGATGTCGTGCCGATGAATCACTTCGTCGTAGGCCACGGCCAACTTGGCCGAAACGGTCATGTCGTTGTCCGTAACCGTCGGATCGACGTCGTACATCGCCCGCAACTCGGCCAGCATCGCGTCGAGCTGCCCTGGCGTAACGCGGGCGTAGGCGGCTTCGATCTCTTCGACTTCGGGCCGCAACAGCATCTTGCCGGTCGCGCGCAGAATTCGATGCTCGTCGGTCGGCATGTCGACCATGTTCGTGTAGGTCTGACCGATCAGTCCGCAATTCAACTCTCGGAAGCGCCGAGCCGCCGCGGTGCCCAGGCAATCGGCCCGCAGCTCGTTCCACAAGCGGTTGTCGGAAAACGGCCCGGAGCGCACGCGGAACTTGCGTCCCATGCTTAGTAGCGCCGCGGCATACTCAGGAATGCAGCAGGGCCCTTCGTGATGCAAGTAATTCGACGTGTCCGAGTTCGCGTAGTCGTACGAGCGGTCTTCGTGGGCGTTGATCAATCGCAGCGGGACATCCAAACCATGCACGGCGGGCACCATGCACATAGCGGGCGTGTATCCGAACGGAAAGATCAGCAACAAATCGATGCCCTGGTCGCGAAAGAACTGGCCCGCTGCCGCGGCTTTTTCCTGCGTATCGACCAGCTCGCAGGCCACGACATCGCCCAGGGGATCGAGATGCCCTCGAAGCTTGGCATACATTCGCATGCCGGCCTCTTTGAGGCCAGGATACTGGTCCCAATAGTAGAAGTGACCCGTGGGCAAAAGGCCGATGCGCGGACGTACGACGCGGCCGAGCAAGCCGGACAGGCTCGGGTCTGACGTCAGTCCTGGATCGAAGCGTAAGCTCGTTCCCAACGCGGCGCGGGCTTCGCGAACGGTCGCGCCATCAATGAAGTCATGCAGGGTTCCGCTGCGAACAGTTTCGGTTTTCGTCGACATAGGACTCGCATCGCCGCAACGGCGACCTCTTAGGTTTTCTACAGTTTCGATCGATTTTAGGGCAGCGGATCGATGGCCGGCGCCATGGCGTCGCCGGATGTTTGTCCTTCGCTTTCGCTGAGCTGATTTCCGTAACCCATGAACATCGTCGCGGTCACGAGCACGACCAAGCCAGATCCAATCAATGACCGCGTGCGAATGCCGGTCCCCTTCCACTCGTTGAAAAGGAACCCCCAAACATTGCTGAACACTATGATAAACGCCAAGTGAATGGGCAGGTTCGTAAAGCTGTACTTACCCATCTGCGATTCGGCGATGGCATAGAAAAAAAACTCCGCGTAGGCAATCAGCCCTGCCAGCAGGCAGAGCGCGTAGTTGGCCGCCAGCGAGGCCCCGTGTGCGTTGCCGTAATCGTGCAGGGTGCGATTACGGAAGTTGAGCAGCAGACACCAGGCGATATTCGTCAGTCCACCGGCGGTGAGAAAGATCGCCATTGTGGCGCCGTTTTTCCAAAGTTGCGGCGCGCCGCGATCGTAGGCCAGGCGTGAGATCGGTTCGTCGTTCGTGATCGCGAAGTTGATGCACGCGCTGGCGACTCCCGCGACCAGAGCAACCGTTAGTCCCAGGACGAAGTTGTATTCGCGAACGCTCTCTTTCTTGACCGTATCGGGCAGTTCGCGTTCCTTCGACATGCCCGCCCAGCCGCACAGAGCGATGCCCGCCACACAAACGGCGACGCCTACCAAGGTCATCTGCCCCGAGGGACTTGCGAGCAGCGTGGGCAACGTGCCAGAAACGAGCGGCGGCAAGATCGCTCCGAAGAACGTGCAAAACCCCAACGACATGGCAAATCCAAGCGACATTCCCAAGTACCGCAGCGACAAGCCAAATGTCAGATTGCCGATGCCCCAACCCAAGCCCAGCACGATCGCCCTGACGATGCTCTCACGAGGCGCAGCCTGCAAAAGTCCCGGCAAATCCGGCACGCTTGCCACCGCCACGATCCAGGGACACACGATCCAAATGAACAGCCCCCCCACAAGCCAATAGCTTTCCCAGGCCCAATTCCGCACCCGCATGAACGGCAGGTAAAAGCTGGCTGCGCCAATGCCGCCCAACACGTGCAATAAAATGCCAAGTGGGATGTTGGAGGTCATGATCGGCAGGCCTTGGTTTCGCACGCGACGCGGGGCGTCGGCTTCCGCATGATTCGCATTCTACAACCGGTTTCAAAACCGGATTGGCATCCCATGTGTGCCATTGCTAGCTCGTCTAGCAGTGTTTTGCTGTGTGTCGCACTGCTGGACAAGCCAGCAGTGGCACCCAATTCAGTTTTGAAACCAGCTCAGTCACTTGGGATCCGCACATAAATAACCTGTTCAATTTGCCACGGATTGAACACGAATTAAACACGGACAAGACCATGTAATCGCGAAAGACAGAAAGTGCGAAAGTCCGAAAACAAAGGCGGTTTCTTCATTTCTTCTCGTTCCTGTCTTCGTGGTTCTTATCATCCGTGTCGATCCGTACTACAAACGTTGAATTTGCATGTGCGTTGCGCGGATTGTGGCGTCTGAGTTTTCACTAGCCCAGGCATTCATGCCTGGGAAATCGGTCGTCAAGGGATTCGTCGTACACGCCCTTCAGGGCCCAATGGCCACGGTGGAGGGCGTTGCCCGCTGCCGACGACGACTTTTTAGGGGTGTCGTAAACCCAGGCATAAATGCCTGGGCTAGGGAAAAGCGGCGATCGATGCACGAACATCCAACCATTTGGGTTGCCCGGGCGAAGCCCGCGCTGGGTTTGATCCGTGGCTAAAACACTGCTCAAGTTATTTCTGTACGAGTCCCCACAATCCGCTTGCGGTGTTGATGCGCACCTCGGAAATGTCACTCCACGGCTTTTTTGCGAACGAGGTTTCAAAACCCAGGGACTTTTGAAACGGCCCCCTGGGGCCCCTTAGCAGGGTTTCAAAAGTCGCCGACTTATGAATCAACCCGCCCCACAATCCCGCCAGCGCCGGATGGCGAGTGCAAGTGTGGCGCGATGCTAGAACGCCCATGTAGGTCAACAATCAACCGCATTGAGTTTCTCCGCGTCTCCGCGCCTCGGCGGTCCCTAATCGAATTGGCTTGTCGCCAAAAGTATCGAACGCGAATGAAGAATAACTTGAACCGCGGAGACGCTGAGGCGCAGAGGGATTGCGGGGGTCGTGCTCGGCGATCGGTTCTGGATTTCCCAACGTCTAAACGCCTCAGCGGCTCGTAATCGAATAGCACACCCATGACCGAACGCTTACTACCCACACGACTGTTGTTCCGCTTTTCCGTGCCTTGCCTGTATCGCGAGTCGCTGTGGACGGCCGAGGGCGCGGCGTTGGGGGCCGAGCATCGCCTGCCGAGTCTGACGCAGCTCGACGAAGGCCGCTCGTACGCCGATGTCCGCGCCGCGTGGAGCGAAGCCGGTCTGTCGTTTCGCGTGCAAGTCGAAGGCAAGCGGCAGCAGCCCTGGTGTCGCGAAGCGCGGCCCGACGAAAGCGACGGCCTGCGAATCTGGATCGACACCCGCGACACGCACAGCATCCACCGCGCCAGCCGCTTCTGCCATCAGTTCGTGTTTCTTCCGCTGGGCAGCGGCCGGCAATTGGCCGATCCTTCGGCCGAGCCGCTGCTGATCAATCGAGCCAAGGAAAACGCCAAGCCCGTGCGGCCGGGCGTGCTGCGAGTGCGCAGCGAGAAGCGGGTCGACGGTTACGTGCTCGATGCGCATATTCCCGCGGCGGCGCTCACGGGCTTCGATCCGGCCGAGCATCCGCGGCTGGGCTTCACCTACGCCGTGATCGATCGCGAGCTGGGCAATCAAACCTTCAGTTGCGGCGGCGAGTTTTCGTACCAGGATGACCCGAGCTTGTGGGCGAGCCTCGAGTTGGTGCGCGGCTAGGAATGGTCCCGGTCGGGAGACCGTGACATAACTGCGTTGGAAGTCTGTGCCTTCGCTGAGAGCGTGCGAATCAATTGCCCACGAGCAGGAAATATAACCATCGTGGTGCCATGCCTTCACGGGCGCTAGCCCGAGTAGGCATGCTGCGCAGCGGCGAGATGCAGGCATGGTTACCCGACGCAGGCGTCGTGAAAGCATGGCACCCGGCGTTCGCTCTCACAAGTTGCCCACTTGGCGAATGCGACAACGTCACTGCTAGCGAAGCGGGCCAGAAAACTTTCCTGTCGTTACGGAACTTTCGCGCGGCGCCGGCGTTTAATGGTCTCGGGGTGCAATAAAACGTGGCCTGGCCGCGTTTCTTATCTCAGTGCGCCCGAATCGATCGCATTGGCGTGCGATCTGGGGTGTCTCATCAACGGAAGGAGACCGGGGATATGTTGAGTGCTATTGCGGTGACTGCTGCGCTCGGACTGCGCCTCTTATCGACGGACGGTCCGATGACCATCGAGCCAGTGATTGCGGCGCTTCAGAACGCGGCGCACACGAATGCGGTTCGCGCCGAGCTTAGCGCTGCCGCCGACGAAAGCGCGACGGCTGCCAGCGACGAAGCAATCGCTCTAGCGCTCGCAGGCGATGAGCCGAGCGACGGCGATCGCAAAGAAGGTGACCGCAAGCAGGCAGGGCGCGGAGACGGTGGCCGCGGCGATCGTCGCGGTCCTCCAGATGCGCGGCGTGGTGGTGATGAAGTCGATCGTCGCGGCCCTCCTGACGCCCGTCGCGGTGAAGGCGAGCGTCGTGGTCCTCCGCCCGGGGCCAGGAGTGACGAGGAAGGCCGACGTGGCCCGCCCGATGCTCGACGTGGCGACAGTGAACGACGTGCAGACGGTGAACGACGCGAAGAAGGCGAACGTCGTGGCCCGCCGCAGGGCGGCCGTCGCGGTGGACCTGGACCCGACGGCGCGCGTCGCGGCCCGCCGATGTTTGGATTTGGTTTTGGACCGATGGCCCGCGAGGGAGGCGGACGTCCTGCTGGCGGTCCTCCGAAAGGGGATGATGCTGCGGAGAAACGTGACGCGGACAAGCACGAGGGAGGTCAAGACGGGCCTCGCGACGGAGAGAGACGCGAACGTCGTGGCCCACCCGACCTAGGACGCGGCGAACACCGTGGCCCACCGTCTTTCGGGCGCGGTCCCATGATGGGACGCGGTGGCGAGCGCGGACCTCATGGACGCGGCGGACCTGACTTTGCCGGCAGGCGAGATCGTGAAGGACCACCGCGCTCTGCGCGGGCACCCGGTGGACGACCTGGCGAGGGTCGGGGCGAGTTTGCACGTCGTGGTGGCGATCGCGGCCGACGCGATCACGGTCGCGGCGAACACGCACGCAGTGGACACGGTCGTGGTGAGCATGTTCGCGGTGGACAGGGCCATGGCGGTCCACAGTTTGCGGCGAAGTACCAAAACTGGCGGAATTTTGCGGGGCGTGGTTGGGTCGCAGGACGCGGTTGGGCTCGCGGTGGCGGTCACTTCCAAGGCATGCATCGCGGCGGCTCCCATCGTGGAGGTCCTCCGATGATGGCTCGCCACGGAGGCCCGCGACGCGGTCATGGTGGACACGGTGGACCGCCCATGATGGCGCGCCATGGCGGAGGACCTCACGGCCAAGACTTCCGTGGTGGGCCGCCAATGTTGGCCCGACACGGCGGACCGCAAGGTTGGTCGCGCGGTGGACAGGGACCGCACGGTCGCCCAGGTTTCGGCGGCGCAGGTTTCAGCGGACCCAGCTTCGGTCGCCAAGGCTCTGGCGGTCCCGGCAGGCCAGGCTTCGGTGGGCCAGCCTTCGACGGCATGCCAGGCCGAGGCGGACGCGGACCCCACAACACGCAGTTCGCGAGTCGCGGTCCGGTCGATCGAAGTAAAATTGCCGAAGCGATCTTCCAACACTTGGATGCCGACCACGACGGTTCGATCACCAAGGCCGAGTTCACCAGCGCGCACGGCCGCATGCACGGGCCCGCGGATGGGAAGGCTCACGGCGGCGGTCGCGACGGCGCCAAGAAGAAGGCCGACGGCAAGCAGGACGCCGGCAAAAAGGTCGAAAGCAAGAAGGGCGACAGCAAGAAAAAGGACAAGGGTGGCGACGACGAGGAAGATGACGACGATTAGTCGTGCCGACTGGTCGCCGAAGTGTCCTCCAAAGTGTCAACGAGTAAAGCCCATCCAGTGCGTTTGTCGCCTGGATGGGCTTTTTTGTTTGTCCCTGGCGTTGGGTCGGAAGGTGTCAGGAACCGTTGGCTCTTGGCATGCAAGGGTGTGGTCAGGTCTTCGCAGCCAACGGTTCCAGACACCACTGTTGACCACGCACCGTCACTCGCCCTGGCTTTCGATCACGCACAGCACCTGGCCCGTTTGCACGGGGTCGTCTTCGGTGACGAGCATCTCGGTCAAAACACCGCTGGCCGGCGCGGGAAGATCGACGGTGACGCTGTCGGAGAGCAATTCCACCACGCGGTCGCCCTCGGTCACCGCGTCGCCCACTTCGACCAGCCACAGGCTGATCGTCACGCGCCCCTCATCAAGTCCCAACTCGGGCATGACAAGCTCGTGGCGCATGGTGAAGAGTGAGAGCGTGTGAATCAATTGCCCACGAGCAGAAATATGACCATCGTGGTGCCATGCCTTCACGGGCGCTAGCCCGGGTAGGCATGCTGCGTCGCGGCGAACTGCAGGCATGCTTACCCGACGCAGGCGTCGTGAAAGCATGGCACCCGGCGCTTCACCCATCACTTCTCACTCCTCACGCATTCCACTCACTCCGCTTCCGCCATTTCCCGCGCGTGATAACTCGACCGCACCAGCGGACCGCTTGCCACGTGGACGAAACCCATCTGCCGCGCCGCCGCGCCCAACTCGTCGAACTCTTCCGGCGGAACGTAACGGACCACGGGCATGTGATCGGGCGAAGGCTGCAAATACTGGCCCAGCGTGAGCATGCGGCAATCGGCCTCGAGCAGGTCGGCCAGCGTGTCGAACAATTCCTGGCGGGTCTCGCCCAGCCCAAGCATCAAACCGCTCTTGGTGCGAATCGCCGGGTTCAACCGCTTCACGCGGCGTAAGAGCTCCAGCGTCCAGCGATAGTCGCTCTTGCGGCCGCGAACGGCAGCGTACAACCGCGGCACCGTTTCGGTGTTGTGATTAAAGACTTCGGGCGCGGACTCGACCACGCGCTCGATCGCGCCGGGCTTGCCCAGAAAATCGGGCGTGAGCACTTCCACCGCGGCGCCGGTTCGCTCGCGGACGGCCAGCACGCAATCGTGAAAGTGGCCTGCGCCGCCATCGGGCAGGTCGTCGCGCGTCACCGAGGTAATCACCACGTGGGCCAGCCCCAGCCGGGCCGCGGCTTCGGCCACGCGCTGCGGCTCGTCGGATTCGACGGCCTGCGTCTTTCCCTTAGCGACGGCGCAGAAGCCGCACGGCCGCGTACACACGTTGCCCAGGATCATGAACGTGGCGGTCTTCTGCGAGTAGCACTCCATGCGGTTGGGGCACTTGGCGTTCTCGCACACCGTCTCCAGCCGCAGTTCCTCGAGCAAGCGGGACGTAAAGTGGTTGGCGTTCCCCAGCGGCACGTTGCGCTTCAGCCAGCGGGGCAAGCGAGGCTGCACGGCAACGCCGGCAGTCTCGCTATCGCCTAAAGACATACCGCCCCCGCACGATCCCGCGGCGCGCGCCGCGGGGTCGATGGTGATGATCGGCAGGCTAACCGGCGCGGGCAGCGGATTCATGGGCGTCTCGGACACTCGGGGCCAGTAACACATGCCCCGTAAATAGGTGAACTTTCGGGCAATCGAAGGCCGCGGCCAGATGGCGGACCACGCCTTCGCGGACTGCGGTCATCTTAACGGGTTGCTGGCGTTCCGCAAAAAGGGACGACATGGGCTTTCGGTCGACCCCTGAACCAAGGCTTGCACCATCGCCATTGACCAATCGCAGCAGCTCTACGGGCGTGTCGACGTTGACCACTGCGCCGTGGTAGGCAATCCAATCCTTCACGGCCACGCCCAGCGCGGCGATCTGCCCGGTGCGACCCCACACGCCGGGGACGCCTGGCCGATCGTGACACGTCAAGTGTAGCTCGGTCACGGCCGCCAAAACGCCCTGTTGCAGCCGAGCGAGGTATTCGCCGACGCTCCAGCCGCGACGGGCCAGCGGCACGATCGGATAGATGGCCAATTGACCGGGCGCGTGCAGTACTGCGCCACCGCCCCGATTGACCCAGCGGATGGCCAGCCGGCGACTGGCCAGCCCGCGTGGCCCCAAGCGAATATCGGCCCGCGACCCCTGCCGGCCGACCGTGATGCACGCCGGGTGCTCGCAGAGCAAAAGTGAGATCTGCCCATCGGCCCGGCCGCCTGCCTCGTACACGAGGCGCTGCTGCAGGGCCAGCACGGCGTCGTAGTCGATCGTGCCCAAGAGATGGACCGCGACCGCGGGCGGTTGGACTTCGCGTTTTGGTTCGGATCCAGACATCGGCTTACATGATAGTATTCAAAAGGCCCAACATTTCGCGACGACACTGACATCACTCGCACTTAGGCCGGACTCTCGATAAACTCTAACAGGGGGCAAACGCACGGGAAAGCCGGATTGCAGGGCTGTCGCACTCGCGAAGGCGGAGCGCCTTGCAAGCAAGGCGGCTAACACCTTCTCCATCACCGCACGCAACTGCATTGCTGGCAAGCAAATGGCCAAACAAAAGCCCGTGTCCGATCGCGAGCACGATAATGAACGGCTGATCAGCCAGAATCGTCGCGCCCGGCACGAATACGAAGTGCTCGACACCATGGAGTGCGGCATCGTGTTGGTCGGCAGCGAGGTGAAGAGCCTGCGCTCGGGCAAGATCTCGCTCGAAGAGGCTTATGGCCGTATGAAAGCGGGCGAAGTGTTTCTCATGGGTTGCGATATTCCCGAGTATCGCGAGGCCAATCGCTTCAATCACGAGCCCAAGCGGCCGCGTAAGCTGCTCCTGCACCGTCGCGAAATCAACAAATTCGCCACCAAGGCCTACGAAACGGGCTACACGCTGGTCCCGCTCAAAATGTACTTCAAGGGGGGCCGGGCCAAGGTGCTGCTGGGGGTCTGCCGCGGCCGCAAGCTGCACGACAAGCGCGAAAAGCTCAAAAAACAAAGTGTCCAACGCGACATTCAGCGGGCCATGCGGCGAAATTAGTGGGCGGTAGGCAGATGGCGGTAGGCGGTAGAAGAACCCTCTTGGCACTTCGCTCGTAGTTACTGGAATAGTGGCGGTCTGCGCGCGAATCGTGGGGGGTTTACGCGGACGTATTCTCGCGAATGACGTCATTCCCGCGAAGGCGGGAATCCAGGGACTCGGGGAGAGATGTGGCAACAGAAACTTGTATCTGGTTGCAAGTCGCGGCTTGCGCGGCAATCGTGAGGTGTGAAATCAAGTGGAGAATCGCCAGTTTTTCCCTAGCCCAGGCATTCATGCCTGGGACGAGGCGACCCAAGAAAGTCGTCGTCGTGTCGGGAACCGTTCGTCGCCAGCGAACAAACCCGTGGTAAGCGGGTTGTCGACGAACGGTTCCCGACACGTACAACGGAGAAGGTGCCTGTCGATCCCCAGGCGTAAACGCCTGGGCTGGGGAAAAGTTTGCCCCGTGGTGAGTACACAAGCGGCCACACAAAGTACGATCTGCACCCGGTAAATCTTATGGTGCAGGGCCGACTTGCGGTTGACTGGATTCCCGCCTGCGCGGGAATGACGGTAGATGACCCCACGTTCCGACCGCCCCGACTGACCTTGTGATTCATCGGTAACTTGTTAGGATTCAAGGGCTTGGATGCTTTCTCCGCAGGACATTTTCCGGCCCGATTGGTCTGCTCACCGTCGCTTAACCCCGCGGTCCGTCATGCTGCTTCTGAAGGACGTTAAGAAGTCGTACATCGAGCCGGACGGAACCCGGTTGCCGATCCTCGATGTGGGCCACTTTCATGTCGCCGAAGGCGAGCAGATGGTGCTCGTCGGCCGTAGCGGCAGCGGCAAGACGACCCTGCTGCACGTGATCGCCGGCATTAGCCGACCCGATGCGGGCATGGTCCGCGTTGCGGGGCACGATATCACCCAGATGTCCGAGGCCCGGCGAGACCGCTTTCGCGCCCGGCAGATCGGCTACGTGTTCCAGACGTTCAATCTTCTGCCGGGCTTCTCGGCGCTCGAAAACGTCATGCTCGGCATGAGCTTTACGGGCGGCAAGTCCGATGCGGGCCGGGCCAGGAAGCTGCTCGAGCGCGTCGGCCTGGGGCATCGTCTGACGCACAAGCCGGGCATGCTTTCGGTGGGCGAACAACAGCGCGTGGCGGTCGCCCGGGCGATGGCTAACCGGCCGAAGCTGCTCTTGGCCGACGAACCGACTGCCAATGTCGATACCGGCCACCAGCAGCAGATCATCGACCTAATCCGGCAGTCGTGCAGCGACGAGAAAGTCGCGTTGGTGCTGGTGACGCACACGCCCGAGGTGAGTGAACAATTCACCCGCGTGGAGCAATTGGAACAACTGAACTCCGCGGTGTTGACGGCATAAGGATGACGGCATGAGCCTGTGGAAGATCGCCTGGCGGAGCATTCAGCAGCGCAGCTTGGCGTCGACGCTTACGGCCATTTCAATGGCCCTGGGCGTAGCGCTGGTCGTCACGGTGCTGGTCGTCCACGGCGTGCTGGAGGAGTCGTTCACGCGCGGCGCGCAGGGCTATCACCTTGTCGTCGGAAAGAAGGGGAGCCAACTGCAGTTGGTTCTCAATACGGTCTACCATCTGCAAGAGTCGATGGAGCCACTCCCGTACAGCTTCTATAAGGAGTTCACGGCCACCGGCTCTCACAAAGGCAAATACGCCGGCTACGTCGAGCTCGCCATCCCCTATTGCTTGGGCGACAACTACCAGGGCTTTCGTGTCGTGGGCACCGTGCCCGAGCTGTTCGACAAGCTCGAGTACAGCGGCGGCAAGCACTACGAGTTTCAGCCCGGCGGGCGAAACATCGACGCCGATCACTTCTTCGAGGCCGTCGTCGGCGCCGAAGCGGCCCGCAAGACGGGTTTGAAGGTGGGTGACGAGTTCCAGCCCACGCACGACCTGGGCAACGAAGGCGACGGGCATAAGCACGACGCCTTCCAGGTCGTCGGCATCCTGGAACCGACAGGCACGGCGAACGACCGGGCTCTGTTCATTAACATCGAAGGTTTTTACCTGCTGGACAATCACGCCAAGCCCGTGGAAGAAACTCCCGCGCGGCCGACGCCGAAGGTCGTGCGCGTGCATGCGGATGCCGACAAAGATCACGCACACGATCATGCCGCCGATCACAAGGCCGAACCGCACGAGCACGCGGACGATCATAAGGACCATCCGAAGGATAGTGCAGACGGTGAGGCGAACCCGCTTCGTCATGCCGAGGTTAAGCACGCTGGCGAGAAGCATGCCGACGACAAGCATGCCGACGAGAAGGACCGCGCTCACGAGCACGCGGACGACCCCAAGGCGGCGCCGGACGGCCATCAGGACGATGCGAAAGAGCCCGCCGCTGCCCCGTCCAATTCAGCCAAGCACGATGCGCACGAGCACGATGCGGCTAAGCCAGACGCCGATCACGAGCATAAAGCCGCCTCGCATGCTGACGACCACGATCACGCGGAACATGACCACGCTGGCCACGATCATGCCGCTCACGCTCACAAGGACGAAACAAAAGTCGGTGACCACGATCATAAGGCGGATTCGCATGCCGGTCACAACCACGCAGGCCATGACCATGCCGGTCACGATCACTCCGCACATGGTCACGATCACGCGCACCACACGCCGCTTCCCGAGGACCAGCGCGAGGTGACTGCCATTCTGGTGCTGGCCAAGAACGACATCTTCTCCCAGCAACTGCAGCGGAAGATCAACGAAGGGCTCGACGCTCAAGCGGCCTCGCCGATTAAGGTCGTCCAGGAGTTCTTCGCCCAAATGGTGAGCAGCATCAGCTATGTGCTGCTGGCTCTGACGATTCTGATCATGGTCGAAGCGGGGGTCGGCATCATGGTCAGTATCTATAATTCGATGAGCGACCGGCGGCGTGAAATCGCCGTCATGCGAGCCCTAGGCGCGGGCCGCCGCACCGTGCTGACCGTTGTGCTGCTGGAGTCCATTCTGCTCTCCGTCGGGGGAGGTGTGCTGGGCTTTTTGCTCGGGCACGGGCTGGTCGCCGCGGTGAGCCCCTGGGCCGTGGCGAAAACCGGCGTTTCGTTGGGATTCTTGCAGTTCGCGTGGTTTGACCTAACAATGGGTCGTGGGACACCCCTCATGATCCCCTATGAGGTAATATTGATTCCCGCGCTGGTGGTGCTGGCGTCGCTGGTCGGCTTCTTGCCGGCAATGAGCGCCTACCGAACCGACGTGGCCAAAGCATTGACCGCCAGCCCGTGATGCACGACCCCATGTGTAATGTCAGGAGACCCGCCATGAGCCGTCTGCAAACCCTCCGCCGCGTTGTCGTGGCAGCCGTGCTGGCGCCGCTCGTTGCGGTAATCGTATTTAATGGTGCAACGTGGTTGGTCACGGCTACGGCGCGTGCCTGCCCATTCTGCTCGGCGCAGTCGATGACCTTTGCCGAAGAAATGGCCAACTCCGACGTCGCGGTGATCGCTCGGCTGATCGTCAAGCCGGCGGCCCCCGCGGCCGAGCCTGGCGCACTCGGCACGCTGCCCCCTCCGCCGGCCAAAAGCACATTCGAGATCGTCACCGTCCTCAAGGGCGAGAAGCTGCTCGCAGGCAAGAAAAAGTTCGATATCTTGTTCTTCGGTCAGCAAGAGCCGGGGGCCGAGTTCCTGCTCTTCGGCATCGACCCCAAGGAGCTTGCTTGGGGAACGCCTACGCCGCTCACCGAGCAAGGCGTGAAATATCTCAGCGCATTGCCCAAGCTGCCCGAAGCGGCGATCGAGCGGTTGACGTTCTTCCAGAAATACTTCGAGGACTCCGATCCGCTGCTGTCGAGCGATGCTTACAACGAGTTTTCCAAGGCGCCGTACTCAGACATCGTCGCGATGAAGGATCGCATGCAGCGCGAAAAGTTGCTGGCGTGGATCAAGGATCCGAATGTACCGACGAGCCGTCGCCGCTTGTATCTCACCATGCTGGGCGTGTGCGGTCAGCCGGCCGACGTCGCCTTGTTGGAAAAAATGATCAAGGACGAAGACCGCCAATCGCGCACGGCTCTGGACGCCATGATCGGTTGCTACCTGAGTCTCAAGGGGCCCGCTGGCCTGCCATTGATCGAAGAGTTGTTTCTGAAGAACGACAAGGCCGACTACGTCGACACCTGGTCGACGATCCAAGCCCTGCGCGTCATGGGACAGGAAACCAAAGTCATTCCCAAGGAGCGACTGGTCGCGGCGCTGCGGAACATGCTCAGCCGCCCGCAATTGGCCGACCTGGTGATTCCCGATCTGGCCCGCTGGCAAGATTGGTCGGCGATGGACCGGCTGGTGCAATTGTTCAAGGAAGCCGACGACGAGACGTCGTTCGTTCGCGTCCCGGTCGTGCAGTTCCTCAGGCAATGTCCCGACCCGAAAGCCAAGGAATACCTGACAGAACTGGCCAAGATCGACCCCGACGCCGTGAAGCGTGCCATGAACTATCTGGCCGTTCCGCCGGCCGCGACACCAGCGGCGACGGCCCCAGTTGCGAAGTCCGATGGCGAAGCGCCTGCTGAGACACCTGCGGCCCCGAATGCCGTGCTCGCGGTGAGCGGATTGAAAAAGGACACACCCGCGCCGGTAGCGACACCCGGCGCGGCACAACCGGTCGCCCCGCCGGCCGCCGACCCGACCAGCTCCAAAGCACCAGCAGCGAATTCGCCGAGCAAAGCCGAGCCCAGTGCCAGTGCGGAGGTTCCAGCAGGCGCTGGTTCCACAGCATCTAGTTCCGCGTCCTCTAGTGCCGCAGAGCCCATTCCGCCAATCCCAGTTGCCGATCCCGAGGAACCGTCGGTGCAACCACGCGCGACCGTTTCCAAGAGCACGACGGCCAAGAGCGGCTCGTTCGACCGGCCGACGCGCGGCGTCATGCGCGGAGAGGCTCCACCTTCTGGCGACGGGCCCGCTGATGAAGAGGCGATTGAGGTCGCGCAAGTCGATCCTATTCGTTCCTCCTCGCCCACGCCGCCGATCAACCCGCCCGAATCGGGCAAGATGTTCCTCATCGGCGGCTTGGCTGTAGGGGCCGGTCTGTTGCTGCTATTGCTGGTCATCGTCCGCGGACGGAATGAACCAACCCGGGCGTAGGGCTCGTGCAAAAATAACTTGAGCAGTTTTATAGCCACGGATTAAACCCAGCGCGGGCTTCGCCCGGGCAACCCAAGTGGACGGTGGTCAGTGGACAGCGGGTAATGCATGGTAAATGGTGATTCGTGGTTTGATCGCCACTTTTCACTAGCCCAGGCATTCATGCCTGGGTTTTCGACACCGCTAGAAAGTCGTCGTCAGTTGCGGGCAAAACGTTCCACCGGGTCCATTCCGCCCTGAAGGGCGTGCAAAACGATAACCTTTACGATCGATTTCCCAGGCATGAATGCCTGGGCTAAGGATAACTCGGACTTCAAAATCCGCGCAAGACGCGTGGAAAATCAACGTTTGTAGTACGGATCGACACGGATGAAGATAATCACGAAATCAGGAACGAGCAGAAACGAGGAAACCGCCTTTGTTTTCGGACTTTCACACTTTCTGTCTTTCGCGATTGCATTTTCTTGTCCGTGTTTAATTCGTGTTCAATCCGTGGCAAATTGAGCAGGTTATTTATGTGCGGATCCTTAGTTGGGCAGGGAGGTAGCTGGGATCCGATATCGCCGGGCCTTCGCTCGGATTAAGTTAGAAACCAGATCAAAACCCTTCATCAATCTCCAGAATCAAGTGCGTCCATGAGCGTGCAATTGGAAACTCCTCCCAGCCCCACTTACGAATCCGACGAGATCGCCCCCTACCGTTCGCTCAACGCGTTGGCTGTGGTGAGTTGTGCCCTCGGTGCGCTCTCGGTGCTCGCCTTTCTGGATTGGACGTTGGCCATCGTTCCGCTTCTGGGCATGGTCGCCGGCGCCGTCGCCCTGGTGCGCATTCGCAAGAATCCCGCGGACATGTCGGGCGAAGGTTTTGCGTTGGCAGGCGTGCTGCTCAGCACCGCGCTGCTGGTCGGTGGGCTCGGTTGGCTGACGTACGCCTACGTCCACGAGGTGCCCGAAGGGTACCAGAGGTTGTCGTACGCCGATCTTCAGCCCGATGCCGATGTCCAAGGGCAGGCATTTCCGCCGGACGTCGATCAACTCGACGGACAGCGCGTGTTTATCAAAGGCTTCGTGTTTCCTGGCAAGCAAACCACGGGCATCAAAACGTTCGTCCTCTGTCGCGACAACGGCGATTGCTGCTTTGGCGGTCAGCCCAAGCTGACCGACCGCATTCAAGTCACGCTCAAGGGCCCCCTGGCCTTGAACTACTCGACGCGTATGCTTCGCCTGGCGGGCACGTTCCACGTCGAGCCGCGGTCGGCGGTCGACGGATTGGGCGGCGTGCTGTACCACCTCGACGCGGATTACATGAAATGACAACCAGCGTAATGAGTCGCCTGGGGTTCATTCTGTTGGCTGCTGCCTGGGCGTCGGCAGGTTGCAGCGAACAGCACGCGCCCGCGGCCACGAGCAGCACAAGCGGAGACGCCCTGAGCAAAGCCCAATCTCCGGTCGCCCCCACTCCGCAAGAAACCATCGCTACCGGTGCGGCGAAGCAGGGCGCAACTGGCGCCGGCGCCTCTCCCGACGTCAAGCGTGACCCGGAAAAATCACCCACTACGGCGGCGGACCCCTCGAGGCGACCCCTCGTCGCCGCCAACAACACGGCGGTGGCCACGACGAGCTCGAGATTGCCGAGCGGCGCGGGGGGCATGTCGAACGTGACGTTCGACACAATCAAGTTCGAGATGGAAAAGACGCAGCCGTTCAAGCCCGAGATGCTTACACTCGCGATTCGCGCCCTGGAAGGAAAGCGACTTCGCATCAGCGGCTACATTCTGCCCAGCTTCCAACAGTCGGGTATCACGCAATTCGTGCTAGTGCGCGACAACATGCAGTGCTGCTTCGGTCCAGGCGCCGCCTTGTACGATTGCATCGTCGTCGACATGGCGCCCGGCAAGTCGACGGAATTCAAGGTCACCCCCGTGACAGTCGACGGAACGTTTTCGGTGAACGAGCTGCTCGATCCCGAGACGGGCAAGCACCTGGCCGTCTTTCATCTGACTGGCGAGTTGGTCAAGTAGCCTGTCATACTTCGGCGACAGACGATCCATATCGGGGTAGCACGTCCGGCAGCGCAGCGAACGGCGTGGTGTGCCAGAGTAAGGATCCGCGCAAGAATAACTTGGTCAATTAGCCACGGATTGAACCCAGCCCGGCGGAGCCGGAACCAAATTGGACATTTTTACCGACCGCTCGGGGCGACAAGAATTCGAGCATCGCGCAGCCACGTTCAACCGCATCGCGGAGGACAAACACAAGGAAACGTGGACAGGATAACAGGATCGACAGGAAAGGAA
>Ga0163150_10001591_pt1 | contig 37658 bp, 36 predicted proteins | sample OliLakLV19P2IB_FD_148628 | JGI IMG/M metagenome (GOLD analysis project Ga0163150, IMG submission 148628) | Freshwater microbial mat bacterial communities from Lake Vanda, McMurdo Dry Valleys, Antarctica - Oligotrophic Lake LV.19.P2.IB | ecosystem: Environmental > Aquatic > Freshwater > Lake >... | reverse complement strand
ACCACCTCGCGCTCGACCGAACCGTCGACGTCATCGAAGCGCTCCTTCAGAATCGCGACGATCGAACCCTCGTCGCGCCCTGCCTCCAGCTCGCGGACCACGGCCGCAGCGGTGGGGTTCAACGTGAACACTTTCTCGGAGCGCGTTTCGAACAGCACGGCACCGAATTTTTCTTCCCGGAACTTCACGTATTTGGCAAGCCGCATGCTCAAGACCCATCCAAAAGTTTGATTCTAGCGAGAAACAGCCTCGATAAGGTCGCCGGTAGCGAAATCTAAAAGGTCGGACTCGACGCCGCGCGTTCAGGTGCCCATCATCCCATCACGTTGCCTGCCGAAAGCTGCACGACGTGGTCACCGGGGCCGGTACTTCTTGATCTGGAACAACATCCTGTACCGATGTCCCCGGGGGTTGCGCGCTGCGGCACATCCCGTCAGGTCCGCACCATCGCCTCGAGGACCAGTTCGGCCAGATCCCGGGTCGCGACCGCCTCGGCCTGCCCCAGGGTGGCAACCCCGTCCCCGACCATGATCGTGCAGTAGGGGCAGGCCGTAGCGATGACGGCGGGCCGCTGTGGCAAGGCCTGCTCCACGCGCGTCACATTGATGCGGCGGCCGATCGTCTCCTCCATCCACATCCGTCCCCCGCCCGCGCCGCAGCACATCGCCCTGTCGCGCGACAGCGGGAATTCAAGCGGCGTGTCGACGGTCAACGCCGCCAGCACGGCGCGCGGTGCCTCGTATTCGCCGTTGTGGCGACCGAGATAGCACGGGTCGTGCAGGATCACGCGCTCGGCCGTGGGCACCACCTCGATCCGCCCGGCGGACAGCAATTGCCCCATGAGTTGCGTGTGATGGATCACCTCGTAGTGGCCGCCGAACGCCGGATACTCGTTGCGCAGCGTGTTGAATGCATGCGGATCGCAGGTCACGATCCGCGTCACCGCCAGGCTGTTCAGCGTGGCCACGAGTTGCTTCGCCAGGGTCTGGAACAGCATTTCGTTGCCGGTGCGGCGGACGCTCTCGCCAGTGGAAGTCTCGGCGGCGCCGAGGATGGCGAACCGGACGCCGGCCTGCTGCAACACTTGCGCGAACGCGCGGGCGATTTTCTGTCCGCGCGGGTCGAAGGATTCGGCCGACCCGACATAGAACAGCCAGTCGAGCGCCTGCACCTGCTGCGCCGTGGTGGCGACGGCGACGTCGAGCCCCCGGGCCCAGGCGCCGCGCGTGCCCGCGTCGAAACCCCACGGATTGCTCTGCGCCTCGTACGCCTCGAATACGGCCTTCAGCTCATGCGGGAACGCGCCCTCCATCAGCACGCGCTGCTGCCGCATCCGGAAGAACTTGTGCAGATGCTCGAGCTCGATCGGGCAGGCCGACTCGCAGAAGCCGCATGTCGTGCACGCCCATAATGCGTCCTCGCTGATCACCCCGCCCACCAAAGCGGGAAGCGAACGGTCGGGCGTATCGCCCGCCAGAATGGTCTCGCGCTCCTCGAGCAGATGCTTCTTGAGGTTGTCGTTGACCCACTTCAACGCAAGCGGCTTGCCCGTGACATAGGTGGGGGGACAGGAGGTCTTGCAGCGGCCGCACTCGGTGCAGGTGAAGGCATCGTAGCCGTCTTTCCACAGGAGATCGCGCGCGGTGCGCACGCCGACGCTCATTTCGTCGCCGTCGGCGGCATTCATGAGGCGGTCGAGGTCGACGGTCGGGACGCGATTGGGCGGACCCGCCCGCGCGAAGAACAATCCCGGCAACGCCGTCACAATGTGGAAGTGCTCTCCGACAGGCAGCAGCACCAGGAACGAAAATACCGTCAGCATCTGCACCCAGTACGCCACGTGCAAACCGATGCGCAACGACTGCTCGCTCCAGCCGGAAAACGCCGCTGCGAGCGCTGCCCCGGCAAAGGCGAAGCTGCGCTCATGCGCAATGCCCGGATCGGTGGCCGCGAACAGCGCGAAGCGAAAGCCGTCGAAAGCGAGATCGGTGATCATGATCGCAGCGATCAGGCAGAGCACGAGGATCGCTTCCCGATTGGGTTCGAGCCGCGCCGGCTTCTGCACGAAGCGGCGATAAAACGCGTAGAGCACCGCCGCGAGCACCGCGAGCTCGACCACGTCCTTGCCGCTGGCGAACATTCCGCCGAGCCATCCCGGATAGACGAAATCCGGCATGTATCCGATGAGGATCAACTGGACCTTCCGGGCCAGCAACGCCATGAAACCCGTGAAGATCACGCAATGCATGATGCCGGCGGCAGGCTCGCCGTGGATCATCCGCGACTGCAGCAATCCATCGACCAGGACGCGCCGCAGTCGCGCCAACGGATGGTCCCAGCGCACCTCCGGCTGCAGGCGCACCACGATGCCGAGCTTGCGCCACGCCAGAGAGCCGAACCCGGCGAAGGCGATGGCCATGAGGAGCGTGATGCCGATCGGACTCATCGCGGCTCGGGTCAGGACCGCCGCAATCGTGCGGCTATTTGAGGCCCACACCGGCCATCTTGCGACGCATGAACGCAATCTGGGTCGCCAGCGGCAGGTCCTTCGGGCAGACGTCGTGACAGGCCAGCAGTGACATGCACCCGAATACGCCTTGGTCGTCGCCGATGAGCTCATAGAAATCATCGTCGGTGCGGGTGTCGCGCGGATCGATGCGGAAGCGTGCGATCCGGTTCAACCCGACCGCGCCGACGAAGTCCTCGCGCATCCGGGCCGTGCCGCAACCGGCCACGCAGCAGCCGCATTCGATGCACCGATCGAGCTCGTAGATCTTGTCGGCCAGCTCCGGCTCCATGCGCTCTTCCAGCCGCGACAGGTCCAATTCCTCCTGCTTCATATGCAGCCAGCCCTGCAGGTGCTCGCTCATCGCGCGCATCCACTTGCCCGTATCGACGGAGAGATCGCCGATCAGCTCGAACACCGGCAGCGGTGCAAGGGTGATCACGGTGCCGAGATTCTGCGTCAGCGTACGGCAGGCAAGCCCCGGCCTGCCGTCGATGACCATCGCGCAGCTGCCGCAAATGCCGGCGCGGCAGACGAAGTCGAACTGCAGCGACGCATCCTGCTTTTCGCGGATTTCGTTCAATGCGATGAACAGCGTCATCCCGTCGGCTTCCTCGAGGTCGTACGCCTGCATGTGCGGGACGCTGCCGGGCTCCTGCGGGTTGTAGCGCAGGACCCTGATCGAGAGTTGCCGGTGCTGCCCTGCCGCCGTGGCCTGACGCAGCGGAATCACGGTGCGGTCGCTCATCGTTGCCTCGCAGTCGCGGTCGCAGTCGATTGGACGCGTAGGCTCAACGGCTCGTCGATGCGTTCGTTGGGACCGCGAAAGCGCTCGGGCAGCAGGTCCTGAAACGGCATCAACTGCTCCTGCAGCGTCGCGCGCCTCGCTTCGCCGCCCTTCTCCCGGATCGCCGCCACTTCCGCGACGCGGACCGCGGTGGCGGGATGGTCGACGTAGTCCTTCGTGCCATAGCCACGCCAACCTGGGGGAAGTTCCATCTGCATCACGTCGAGGGGCTCCCACGCCAGTGTGGGCAGCGTGTCGTCCGCGTGCGGCCACGTGGCCAGCGTGCGCTTCAGCCACTGCTCGTCGTTGCGGCGCGGGAAGTCCTGCCGGAAATGGGCGCCGCGACTTTCGGTGCGGGTCAACGCACCGTAGGCGACGCACAACGCAAGTTTCAGCATCTTCTGCACGCGATAGGCCGCCACGAGCTCCGGATTGGCCCCACGCGCGCGGTAGCGCAAGCCGATGTTGCGGCTGCGGCGCAGCAGCGCCTGCAATCCCTCGACTGCCGCCGCCAGGTCCTCACCTTTGCGGAAAATGCCCACCTTGGCCGTCATCAGGTCCTGCATCTCGCCACGGATTGCATTGGCCTCTTCCTTGCCGCCGCCGTCGATGAACGTGTCGATCTTCGCCTGTTCCCGTTGCAGGAATTCGCCGATCAGGGCCGTCGAGAGCTGGACGTTGTTTTCCGGGCGATCGCAGAAGTCGCCGATGAACTCGCCGACGATCATGCCGCCGACCACCGTTTCAGCCACCGAATTGCCGCCCAGCCGGTTGAAGCCATGCATGTCCCAGCAGGCGGCCTCGCCGGCGGCAAAGAGGCCCTTCAGCATCGGACTCTCGCCGGTATGGTTGGTGCGGATGCCGCCCATCGTGTAGTGCTGCGAAGGCCGCACCGGGATCCAGTCCTTGATCGGGTCGATGCCGAGGAAGTAGCGGCAGATGTCCTTCACTTCGCGCAGGTTGCGATCGATGTGGGCCGCGCCCAAAAGCGTGATGTCGAGCCACAGGTGTTCGCCGAAACGGGACTTGACACCCTTGCCGCTCTGGATGTGTTCCTCCATGCGGCGGGACACGACGTCGCGCGACGCCAGCTCCTTTTTCTCCGGCTCGTAATCGGGCATGAAGCGCTTGCCGTCGACGTCGCGCAGCAGCCCGCCGTCGCCGCGGCACCCTTCGGTGACCAGGATGCCGGCGGGAAAGATCGTTGTGGGATGAAACTGGATGGCCTCCATGTTGCCGATCGTCGCCACGCCGGTTTCAAGTGCGATGGCGATGCCGGTGCCCTCGCAGATCACCGCGTTGGTCGTGGCGCGATAGAGCCTTCCGGCCCCGCCGCTGGCAACGGCCGTGGCCTTGGCGACGTAGGCAACCAGCTCGCCCGACACGAGGTTGCGCACGATGGCGCCATGACAGCGTCCCGCATCATGGATGAGTGCCAGCGCCTCCATGCGCTCGTGGACGGGAATCGCATGTGCGATCGCCTGGTCGCTGACCGCGTTCAGCATGGCGTGGCCCGTGCTGTCGGAGACGTAGCACGTCCGCCACTTCTTCGTACCGCCGAAATCGCGCTGCGCGACGAGCCCGTGCGCCTCGTCGCGTTCGGTGATCGTGGTCTTCGCGCCGTTGATGATGACGTCGCGATCGCCCTTCTGTACCCGGCTCCAGGGCACGCCCCATGCCGCGAGCTCGCGCACTGCCTTGGGCGCCGTGTTCACGAACATGCGCACGACGCGCTGGTCGGCGCCCCAGTCGCTGCCACGCACCGTGTCCTCGAAATGCACGTCCTCGTTGTCGCCCTGTCCCTTGATCACATTGCCGAGGCTTGCCTGCATGCCGCCCTGCGCTGCCGCCGAATGCGAACGCTTGGGCGGCACGAGCGACAGGATCACCACATCGTGACCGCGGCGCTTGGCGCCGATGCCCATGCGCAGCCCGGCCAGGCCGCCGCCAATCACCAGCACATCGGTAACGATGATCCTCATTTGGGCTGTCCGCCGGAATTGGCAGCAGGTACCGCCGACGCAGGCACCGCCTGCAGATATGAGGGCACGTAGGGCTCGCCGTAACGGTCGCGATGCTCGATGCCGATCTTCATGTAGGCCGCAAGCGTGGCAAAGCCCAGCAGCAGGAAGAACACCGTGATGGCCCACTTGAGTACCTTCAGCCGGCGCCGCAACACGTCCGGGTCGGCGCCTGCGAAGCTGCCCCACTTCACCGCAAGGCGATAGAGGCCGATGCCGCCGTGCACTTCCACCGCCAGCAACAGCACGATGTACAGCGGCCACATGTGGTCGGTCCACACCCGGTCGGCCGATTCGAAAGGGCCGATGCGGTCGGGCCGCGTGAGCATGATGTAGAGGTGCACGGACGCCAGGAAGAACAGCGCGAAGCCGGTGGCCACCTGCCAGAACCACAGTGTGGTGTCCTCGTGCTTCATCATGCGCATGTGGCCGCGAAACGTGCGGAACTGCTGGTAGTTGGCGGGAAACTTGCGCAAGGCAAGCATCGCATGCACGACCACCAGCGCGATGATCGCGGCGACCACGATTGACACAATCCATGGATACGACCGGCCGAAGATGAAATAGCCCTCGAAGGCCCGGGTGACGGTCCACATGGCGTCCTTGCTGATCAGGATGGACGACACGAAGAACATGTGTCCCCACATGAAGAGCGCCAGCGCCAGTCCCGTGGCGCTTTGCGTCAGGTCGAGCCTGGCGGGCCACCGGCTCTTGCGAGCGCGATCGGCCAGTCCGACGCCAACGATCAGCGGGCTGCTTCGCTCCATCGTGCGCTCCCCCAGGATTCAACGTTGGCGAACGGTCGACCCGTCGTTGTTGATGCCGACTCGTCGCTGAATTCCGTGTGCGCAACGAAATGCGCATGGCATCAGGACGCCAACGTATCCCCCACGGCACAAGGGAGTCTTGACTTGAATCAAAGTAGCCGGCGGCAATCCGGCCAGAATGACCCAGACGCGAGTGCATGCCATCGGCAGCGGCGTGGGGGCATCGCCCCCTTGATGGCAGCGAAAGCGCGGTGGGAGAGGTTCGATGTTCCAGATTCGTATCCATGGCCGCGGCGGCCAGGGCGTGGTGTCCGGCGCCGAGATGCTGTCCGTGGCTGCATTCCTCGAAGGACGTTACGCGCAAGCCTTCCCGAGCTTCGGATCGGAGCGCATGGGCGCGCCGGTGATGGCGTTCTGCCGCATCGACGACCGCGAGATCCGGCTGCGCGAACCGGTGCTGCAACCGGATGCGCTGATCATCCAGGACCCGACGTTGCTGCACCAGGTCGACCTGTTCGAGGGACTGGCGGCGGGGGGCACGATCCTGCTCAACTCCGCGCACAGCATCGACAAGCTGGGACTCGGCGGATTCGCGCGCGGCGTCCAGCACTATCGGCTGGTCACGCTTCCGGCCACCGAACTCGCGCTGAAGCATGTGGGCCGAGCCGTGCCCAACGCCGCGCTGCTCGGCGGCTTTGCCGCGATCACCGGCGTGATCGCGCTGGACTCGGTCATTGCCGCCATCCGGCAGAAGTTTCCCCCTGCGATCGCCGAGAAGAACGTGGCTGCCGCCACCGAAGCCTTTGCCATCGCAACCCAGGCCCTGGAGACCAGCGATGCTTAAGCAAATCGAGGGATCGCGTGCCGTCGCCGAAGCAGTCGCGCTCTGCCGGCCGCAGGTGATCTGCGCATATCCGATCACGCCGCAGACCCATATCGTCGAAGGCCTGGGAGAGATGGTGAAAGCCGGCGAGCTCGAGAACTGCGAGTTCATCAATGTCGAATCCGAATTCGCCGCCATGTCGGTGGCCATCGGCGCATCCGCGGCCGGCGTGCGCACCTATACCGCCACCAGCAGCCAGGGCCTGCTGTTCATGGCCGAGGCCGTGTACAACGCGTCGGGGCTGGGCCTGCCGATCGTGATGACCATCGGCAATCGCGCGATAGGCAGCCCCATCAACATCTGGAACGACCATTCGGACAGCATGTCGATGCGCGATGCCGGGTGGATCCAGTTGTTCGCCGAAAACAATCAGGAAGCTCTCGACCTGCACGTCCAGGCGTTTCGCCTTGCCGAGGAACTGTCATGCCCGGTGATGGTGTGCATGGACGGCTTCATCCTGACCCACGCCTATGACCGCGTCGACATGCCCACGCAGGAACAGGTCGACGCGTACCTGCCCCCGTACCACCCGCGGCAGATTCTCGACCCATCCGACCCGGTGAGCATCGGCGCGCTGGTGGGCCCCGAGGCCTTCACCGAGGTGCGCTACCTGCAACACCACAAGCAGTTGCGCGCACTGCACCTCATTCCCGAGCTGGCCGGGCAATTCAAGGAACAGTTCGGCCGCGACGCCGGCGGCCTGATCCGCACCTATCGCACGGACGGCGCGGAGACGATCGTCGTTGCGCTGGGCTCGGTCAACGGCACGGTGCAGGTCGTGGTCGACGAGATGCGCGAGCGTGGCGTGAAGATCGGCTCGGTCTCCATCTGTTCGTTCCGGCCCTTCCCGCTCGCCGTGTTGCGTGAGGCACTGCAGCAGGCACAACGCGTGGTCGTGCTGGAAAAGTGCCTGGCGGTCGGCATGGGCGGCATCCTGTCCGACGGCGTGCGGAAGTCGCTGTCGGGCATTGCGCTGCGCGGTTACACCGTCATCGCAGGCCTGGGCGGGCGGGCCATTACCCGCACCTCGCTCACCCGGCTGTTCGAGGAAGCCGGACGCGACGAATTGGAGCAGGTCACGTTCCTCGACCTCAATGCCGACGTGGTGAGCTTCGAACTGGAGCGCGAGAGCAGGACGCGCCGAACCGGTCCGACGGCCGAGGCCATTCTGCGCCACATCGGCACGGTCGCATCGGGCATCGGCTGAATTGCGGAGATCGATCGTGGAAGCGCAAATCAAGTTCTACCAGACCGGCACCTTCACCGTGGGCAACCGGCTTCTCGCGGAGGACCAGCGCACCGTGCAGGCCGACATGCACCGCACCAATTCGCTCAATTCCGGCCACCGTGCGTGCCAGGGCTGCGGCGAAGCGCTGGGCGCGCGCTATGCAATCGACGCCGCGATGCGCGCCACCGACAACAAGCTGATCGCCGTCAACGCCACGGGCTGCCTCGAGGTATTTTCGACCCCCTACCCCGAAACCTCATGGCAGCTGCCATGGATCCACTCGCTCTTCGGCAACGCCGCCGCGGTGGCATCCGGTGTCGCCGCGGCGCAGCGCGCGCTGGGGCACAAGGGCGTGCGCGTCATTGCCCAGGGTGGCGACGGCGGCACCACCGACATCGGCTTCGGCTGCCTCTCCGGCATGTTCGAGCGCAACGACGATGTCCTCTATATCTGCTACGACAACGAGGCGTACATGAATACCGGTGTGCAGCGCTCCAGCGCGACGCCACCGGCAGCGCGCACCGCGACGACCCCGGCGGTGGGACCGCATCCGGGCAACGTCTTCGGCACCGGCAAGAATGTTCCGCTGATCGCCATGGCGCACAACATTCCCTACGTCGCCACGGCGAGCGTGTCCAACCTGCGCGACCTCGAACGCAAAGTGACCTACGCGATGAGCATCGAAGGTGCGCGCTACATCCACATCTTCGTCCCCTGCCCGTTGGGCTGGGGGTCGGCGCCGGAAGACACGATCAAGGTGGCGCGTCTCGCGGTCGAGACCGGCCTCTATCCGCTGTTCGAAGCCCATCACGGTGAAATCACCGCGCGCACGCACATCCGTCACCAGGTGCCGGTAACCGAGTATCTCAAGTTGCAGAAACGCTTTGCCCACTTGTTCGGCAAGACGCCGGACCATGAACGCATTGCCATGATCCAGAAGATGGCCGATCACAACATCGCCAAATTCGGCTTGCTGCCTTAAGGCCGCTTGGTATCAGGAGACTTCGTGGATAAGCCCTATGCAATCACGCTGGATGCCGGCTCCAGCCTGGCCAACAAGACGGGGGCATGGCGCACCAACCGACCGCTGTATGTCGACTTGCTGCCACCTTGCAACCATGCGTGCCCCGCGGGCGAGAACATCCAGGCGTGGCTGTATCACGCGGAGTCGGGCGACTACGAAGCGGCTTGGCGGGCGCTGACACAGGACAATCCGCTGGCGGCCATCATGGGCCGCGTGTGCTACCACCCATGCGAAGGTGCGTGCAATCGCGGCAAGCTCGACGAGGCGGTCGGCATCAATTCGGTCGAGCGCTTCCTTGGTGACGAGGCCATCAAGCGCGGCTGGAAATTCGACGCGCCGCCTGCCGCCACCGGCAAGCGCGTGCTGATCGTCGGCGCCGGTCCGTCCGGACTCTCCGCGGCCTATCACCTGCGCCGCTTCGGTCACCACGTCCGGATCGTCGAAGCCGGTCCATTCCCCGGCGGCATGATGCGCTTCGGCATCCCCAAGTATCGGCTGCCGCGCGACGTGCTGGATGCCGAGATCAAGCGCATCCTGGACCTCGGCGTCGAGCTCGAACTCGATACCAAGGTCACGGACATCCTCGCGACGATGCGCGCAGGCAAGTTCGACGCGGCGTTCCTGGCGGTGGGCGCGCACATTGCCAAGCGCGCCTACATTCCGGCCGGCGAGGCTGCGCACATGCTCGATGCAGTCGCGGTGCTGCGCAGCATGGAGAACGAGGACAAGCCGATGCTGGGCCGCCGCGTGGTCGTCTATGGCGGCGGCAACACCGCGCTGGATGTCGCGCGCACGGCCAAGCGCCTGGGCGCGTCCGAAGCCATCATCGTCTACCGGCGCACCCGCGAAAAGATGCCCGCGCACGACTTCGAGGTGGAGGAGGCGCTGCAGGAAGGCGTCCTGATCAAGTGGCTGTCGACGATCAAGAACATGGCCAACGAAGGCACGTTGACCGTTGAAAAAATGGCATTGGACGAGAAGGGGTTTCCGCAGCCGACCGGGGAGTTCGAGACGCTCGAAGCCGATTCGCTGATCCTGGCGCTGGGCCAGGACGTCGACCTGTCGCTGCTCGAAGGCGTGCCCGGACTCGCGATCAAGGAAGGCACTGTGCAGGTCGCGCCGAACATGATGACCGGCTACCCCGGTATTTTTGCCGGGGGTGACATGGTGCCCTCCGAGCGCACGGTGACCGTCGGCGTCGGCCACGGCAAGAAGGCGGCACGCAATATTCACGCGTGGCTTTCCGGCGCCGACTACGCACCGGCACCGAAGCACGCGCTGGCCACGTTCGAAAAGCTCAATCCCTGGTACTACAGCGACGCGCCCAAGACCGTGCGGCCGATGCTCGAGCTCGCCCGGCGCACCTCCACCTTTGATGAGGTGGTGAGCGGGCTGGACGAAACCAATGCGCTGTTCGAGGCGCGGCGCTGTCTGTCCTGCGGCAACTGCTTCGAGTGCGACAACTGCTATGGCGTGTGTCCCGACAACGCGGTGATCAAGCTGGGACCGGGCAAGCGCTTCGAATTCAACCTCGACTACTGCAAAGGCTGCGGCATCTGTGTGTCCGAGTGCCCGTGCGGAGCGATCAAGATGATTCCCGAAGTCGTTTGAGAAACCGGGCGGCCGCCGCTGCGCCGCGTACCGGAGCAATCAAGAGAGGACGCCACATGCGGCACAAGGAAACTGGAGCATCAACGCCGGCAAAGCCGGAACTTCGAGGCATGCAATTGCTGCAGGACCCGGTGTTCAACAAGGGCACCGCGTTCACCGCCGCCGAGCGCGACGGCCTCGGGTTGCGTGGACTGTTGCCTCCACGGATCTGCTCGCAGGACGAGCAGGTGGCGCGCGTGCTCGAGAATTTCCGGCGCAAGACGTCGGATCTCGAGAAGTTCATCAACCTGACGGCCTTGCACGACCGCAACGAGTCGTTGTTCTTCCGCATCCTGATGGACTATCCGGACGAGACGACACCCATCGTCTACACGCCCACCGTGGGTCTCGCCTGCCAGCAGTTCGGACACATCTTCCAGCGGCCGCGGGGCATCTTTGTCAGCGCCAACGATCGCGGACGCGTGGCCGAGGTGCTGGCCAACTGGCCCCGCCGCGATGTCGCGATCATCGTGATCTCCGATGGCGAACGCATCCTGGGCTTGGGCGACCTCGGCGCCAATGGCATGGGTATCCCGGTGGGCAAGCTCTCGCTGTACACCGCCTGCGCAGGCGTCGCACCCACGGCCTGCCTGCCGGTGCTTCTCGACGTCGGCACCAACAATCCGGCGCTGCTCAAGGACCCGATGTATCTCGGGCTGCAGCAGCCCCGCCTGCGCGACGCCGAATACGACGCACTGGTGGATGAATTCATCACCGCGGCGCGCGAGGTCTTTCCCGGCGTCGTGATCCAGTTCGAGGATTTTGCCAACCACAATGCGTTCCGGCTGCTGCAGCGCTACCGCGACAGGATCCCGACCTTCAACGACGATATCCAGGGCACGGCCGCGGTGGCATTGGCGGGCATACTCTCGGGATTGCGGATCACCGGCAGCAAGCTCGGCGAGCAAACGCTGCTGTTCCAGGGCGCCGGCGAAGCGGCCACCGGGATCGCCGAACTGGTCGTCGCCGCCATGGTGGCTGAAGGCCTCGATCAGGCGTCGGCGCGCCAACGTTGCTGGCTGTTCGACTCGCAGGGACTGGTGGTCGCGCAGCGGTCCGGACTCGCGGCCCACAAGCTGCCGTTTGCGCACGCGCATGCACCGGCCGGCACGCTGCTGGAGGCCGTGAAGGCCCTGCAGCCCACGGCCATCATCGGCGTCGCCGCGGTGGGTGGCGCATTCACCGAGGAGATCGTGCGCACGATGGCGGCGATCAACACCCGGCCGATGGTATTCGCGCTGTCGAATCCCACCTCGAAGTCCGAGTGCACGGCGGAACAGGCTTACCAGTGGTCCGACGGCCGGGCACTTTTTGCATGCGGCTCGCCCTTCCCGCCGGTTACGCTCGGCGGCAAGACCTTCGTGCCGCGCCAGGGCAACAACTCCTACATCTTCCCGGGCATGGGCCTCGGCGTGATCCTGTCCCGCGCGTCGCGCGTGACCGAGTCGATGTTCATGGCTGCGGCACGCACGCTGGCCGCGCAGGTCACGGCCGCGGACCTCGCGCAGGGCAGCCTGTTTCCACCGCTGAAGAACGTGCGCGACGTCTCGGCGCACATTGCGGCCGCCGTTTTCACGGTCGCTCTGCGCGAAGGATTGGCCGGCGTGCCGGAGCCGTCCAACCTGGTCGAATTCGTCAAGTCGCACATGTACGAACCCGGATACGCAAACTACAACGCGGACTGAAGCGGCACATCGGCCTCACGGCCAGGTACACGAAAGGATGGTGGGCGGTCATGACGGAAGCAGTCGTAACACTGCTGCAGCGACATCCATTCCTGGAGGAGTTCCAGCCCCAGCACGTGAACAAGCTGGCGGCGATGGCCACCCGCGTCCGGTTCGAACGCGACCAGCTCATCTTCCACGAAGGCGACGAATGCGGGGAGTTCTACCTGATCCTGTCGGGACTCGTCGCACTGGAAATAGCCGCGCCCGACCACACGCTGCGCGTGCAGACACTCACCGCCGGCGACGAGCTTGGCTGGTCGGCCATTCTGATGGGCAAGCGCAAGCACTTCCAGGCGCGCGCGCTCGAGCGTGTCGAGGCGCTGGCCTTCGATGGCGGCGAGCTCTTGATCGCCTGCAAGCAGGACGCGCAATTCGGCTATGTGCTGATGCACCGGCTGCTAGGCGTCGTATCCGAACGGCTGCAGGCCACGCGCCTGCAACTGCTCGACATGCACTCGCCGGTGGCGAAGCGGGCCGGCAACTGAGGCAAGTAGTGGGGATGGCATGGGGCACGGCCCCATGCAAGGAGCGACACCAGGGGCACGGGGCTTGACCCCCTGCCTTTCGCATCAGGCTGGCAACGGTCCCTGCATCAGAACTGCCCCATCACCCACCCGGGAAACACGGCCACCGCGATCGCTGCGAGCAGGCAGAGTCCGCTGGCCCCCAGGGCCGCACGATTGAAGACCGGCCGTGGCGCCCCCGCGGCATCGGGGGTCATGAACATCAGCTGGATCACCCGCAGGTAGAAATAGATGCCGAGGTAGCTGCCGACGAGGCCCAGCACCGCATAGGTCGTGTACCCGGCCGCCATCACGTTGCTGAAGATCAGAAACTTGGCGACGAAGCCCGGGAATGGCGGGATTCCGGCCAGCGACAGCATCGCCATGCCGATCATCAGCGCGGCAAACGGACTGCGCTGGAAGAGGCCCTTGAGATTGTCCAGACGGTCGCGGGCGGCATCGTCGCGCCCGCTCGGCAGCGACGCGAACGCCAGCAGGTTCAGGAGACCGTACGCCACCAGGTAGAACAGGACGGCCTGGAAGCGGCCTGCGCCATCGCCCAGGAACGCGTAAAACAAATAGCCCGCATGCGCGACGGACGAGTAGGCGATCATCCGGCGGAAGCTCTGCTGGCGCATGGCCGCGAGATTGCCCCATACGATCGAGACCAGCGGCAGAAACGCCAGCAGGTCGTCCGTGGGCCGCGATACAACCTCGGTGCCGAACAGTCGCAACGCCGCCAGCAGCACGCCCGCTTTGATGATCGTTGCCATGTAAGCGGTGACCGGGATGCTCGCGCCTTCATAGGCATCCGGCGCCCACGCATGGAACGGCACGATCGCGCCCTTCAGGAAGAAGGCCAGCAGGATCAGCGTCACGCCCGCCGTGGCCATGATGTCGGAGGACCGCAAGGCCGCCGCGAAGGTCGAGACGGCCAGCGTCCCGCTGCCGCCGTAGAGCAGCGATATGCCCATCAGGAACATCGCCGTCGCCGTGCCCCCCAGGATCAGGTACTTCAACGCCGCCTCGGGGCTTTCCGGCCGCTTGAACGCCAGCAGCACCAGCACGTACACCGGCAGCGCCATGATCTCGAGGCCGAGGAAGAGCGTGAGGAAGCTGTCCGACGACAACAGCAAGCAAAGGCCGTACAGCGACGCCAGTACCAGGATGTGGAACTGGCCATCCTCGGCAAAATCATCACGCGATAGAAGCAGCACCGGCAACGCCAGCGCCAGCACGATGGCCTTGGCGAGCGATCCCGCCGGCGCGATCGAGTAGTGGCCGGGGAACGGCGTGGCCGCGTAGCCGCTAGTGAACAGCAACGTGGCGGCGCCGGCCGCGGCGGCCACGACGACCAGCGCAATCGCCAGTGCGCCACGCGTGTGGCGTGCAAAGATCTCGGCGCCGATCAGCACGATGATACCCGCCAGCAGCACATTTTCCGGCGCCAGTGCGGTCAGGACGGCAAGCCAACTCATCGTGCTCCTCCGGGAATGGCCACGCTCGTCACCCGCTGCTGGAACTCCTTCGCCGCAAGTTCGGTCTTCGACAGCGGCTCATTGGGAAAGAGACCCAGCGCGAATACGGCGACGACGATCGCCGCGAGAATCAGCTTTTCCCGCAGGTTCAAGTCGGTGACCGGTTCGTGCGGCGCCTTGGCCTTGCCGAACAGGAAACTTTGCGCGAACCGCAGCATATAGAGCGCGCCGAGCACCACGCCCAGCACGGCGCTGCCCGCGAGCACCAGCGGCAACGAGTCACCCGCGACATGCAACGGCCACGACGCCTTGAACGCGCCCAGCAGCACCAGGAATTCGCCGGTGAAGCCGCTGGTGGTGGGCAGGCCGATCGATGCCAGCGTCAGGATCATGAAGAACACCGAATAGACCGGCAACAGTTTGGCCAGCCCGCCATAGGCCGATAGTTCACGCGTGTGGCAGCGCTCGTAAATCATCCCGACCATCAGGAAGAGTCCGGCCGCCGTGAGGCCGTGGCTGACCATCTGGATGATCGCGCCCTGGATACCGATCAGGTCGAGGCTGATGAGTCCCAGCATCACGTAGCCCAGGTGGCTGATGGACGAGTACGCGATGATCTTCTTGATGTCGTTCTGCACGAGGGCCAGGCAGGCACCGTAGATGATCGAGACGACGGCCAGAGTCATGAACAACGGCGCCAGGTAGCGCGTGGCGTCGGGAAAGAGCGGGAAGCCGAGCTTCATGAAGCCGTACGTGCCCATCTTCAGCAGCACGCCGGCCAGGATGACCGAGCCCGCGGTCGGCGCCTCGACGTGGGCGTCGGGCAGCCACGTATGAAACGGCACGATCGGCACCTTGATCGCAAACGACAGCCCGAATGCGGACAGCAGCACGAGCTGCACCGACAGCGGCAGTTGCGTGCGATAGAGGTCGGCAAAGGCAAACGACGTCACGCCGCTTGTCGTGCGCAGCGAATAGACGAGATAGATCACCGCCGCCAGCATCAGGATGCTGCCGAACGCCGTGTACAGGAAGAACTTGATCGTCGCGTAGATGCGCCGCTCGCCACCCCAGATGCCGATGATGAGGAACATCGGGATCAGCATCGCTTCCCAGAACAGGTAGAAGACGAAGAGATCCTGCGCGACGAAGGTGCCCAGCATCGCGAACTGAATCAGGAACACCATCGCGTAGAAGAGCTTGATGTCCTTCGTGATCGCGCTGAACGCACCCGCCACCACCAGCGGACCGAGGAATGCGGTCAGGAGCACCAGCAGGATGTTGTAGCCGTCAAGCCCGATCTGGTAGTACACGCCCCACGCGGGAATCCACGGGATCCGTGTCTCGAACTGCAGCCCGGAGACCGTCGCGTCGTAGTGTACGTAAAGCAGCGCCGTTGCGGCGAGCTGCACGACCATCACCCAGAACGCCACCCCGCGAATCGTGCCCTCGGACCGCGCGGGGACGAGCACCAGCAGCGCGATGCCCGCGAGCGGCAGGAACAAGACGACGTTGAGCAGCGCCGCATCAGACAAAGCGGAAACTCCACGCCAGACCGGCGACGATCCCCGCCACCACGAGGAGCGCATAGAGATGCAGGTTGCCGGACTGCACGCGTGAGAAGGCGCCTGCGGTGCGTCGCGCCAGGCCGGCAAGCCCGTGCAGCGTGCCATCGAAGAGCATCCTGTCACCGGTGCGCAGGAAAACGTGCTCCGATATCCAGCAGAGCGGCATGCCGAGCAACCGCTCGTAGAGCTCGTCAACGAAGTATTTGCCGGCAAGCACACGATGCAGGCCGGCGAAGCGCTGGCGCATGCGTTCCGCGCGCACCGCGCCATTGCCGAAGAACCAGGCGGCGCCGGCGAGGCCCGCGAAGGCGATCACGATCGAGCCGATCAGCAGCGGCGTTTCCAGAGGGTGCAGGTGCTCCGGTACCGCCGGCAGCGGCAGCATCGGCTCGAGGAAGTGCGGCAGGGAGAGGAATCCGCCGACTGCCGACAACGCAGCCAGTACGGCAAGCACGCCGGTCATCGACTTCGGCGACTCATGCACATGATGCTCGACCTCGGGCGTCATCCGCGACTTGCCGAGGAACGTAAGCCAGACCAGCCGGAACATGTAGAAGGAGGTCAGCAGTGCCGCGAACGAGGCCACCGCCCACAAGAGCAGTGAGCCGCCCCGCTCGCTCGCAAAGGCGAACCAGAGGATCTCGTCCTTGGAAAAGAATCCGGCCAGCGGCGGAATGCCGGCAATGGCGGCCGTGGCCACGACAAAGGTGACGAAGGTGACGGGGATCTTCCGCGCCAGCCCCCCCATCTTGCGCACGTCCTGTTCGCCAGAGAGCGCGTGGATGACGCTGCCTGCGCCAAGGAACAGGCAGGCCTTGAAGAAGGCATGCGTGGTCACGTGGAAGATCGCGACGCTGTAGGCACCCACGCCAAGCGCCACGAACATGAGGCCGAGTTGCGAGATGGTCGAGTACGCGAGCACCTTCTTGATGTCGGTCTGCACGACGGCAATCGTGGCAGCGAACAAGGCGGTGGCGACGCCGATCACGGCGACCACCTGCGACGCGCCCTCCGCATGCATGTAGATGCCCGACATCCGGGCCACGAGATAGACACCGGCAGTGACCATCGTGGCCGCGTGGATCAGCGCGGACACCGGCGTGGGTCCCGCCATGGCATCGGGCAACCAGACATGCAGCGGGATCTGGGCCGACTTGCCGGTGGCACCGATGAAAAGAAGGATACCGACCAGGCTGGCCGACACCACCGGCGCCTTCGGGCTCATGAACGCCGCGTTGATCCGATCCATGTCGAGCGTCCCGGTCGCCCAGAACAGCAGGAACATGCCGAGCAGGAAACCGGCGTCGCCGATACGGTTGGTGATGAAGGCCTTCTTGCCGGCGCGCGCGTTGTCGGCCTCTTCGAACCAGAAACCGATCAGCAGGTAAGACGCAAGCCCCACGCCTTCCCAACCGACGAACAGCACGAGGAGCGAGCGGCCGAGCACCAGCAGCAGCATGAAGAAGAGGAACAGGTTGAGATAGGCAAAGAAACGCGCGTAGCTCTTGTCCTGCTTCATGTAGCCGGTCGAGTAGATGTGGATCAGCGAACCCACGCCGGTGACGATGAGCACCATCACGGCGGAAAGGCGATCAAACCAGAACGCGATGTCGAAGGATTGGCCGCCGATGCGCGCCCACGTGAAAACGGTCTCGACGATGGGCGTGCCGCCGCCGGCCAGCAAAACGAGGAACGACTTGATCGCGAGGACGAACGCGATGATGGGCAGGCCGCAGCCCACCACGGTGACGAATGGCTTGCCGAGACGGTCGCCCAGGAGGCCGTTCGCAAAGAATCCGGCGAGCGGCAGCAGGACGATCAGCGTGAGCACCATTGCGGCTATCCGTGCAGGTCCGTGTACGCGTCCGCGTCCAGCGTGCGGCGCTGCCGGACGAGCACCAGCACGATGGGGATGGCAATGGCGATTTCCGCCGCGGCCACGACAAAGATCAGGAAGACGAGCACCGCGCCGGCCGTCGTGCCCGTCTGCTGCGCGAAGGTGACGAGCGACAGGTTCACGCCGTTCAGCATCAGCTCCATGCACATCAGCATGACCAGCAGGTTGCGCCGGACAATGACGCCGATGAGTCCCAGCGCGAACAGCGCCATGGCGACCAGCAGCAGCATCTGCATCCTATCCACGTTGGCGCCCCTTGCTGCCCTTGATCACGGCCAGCGCCGCGACGACCGCGACCAGCAGCAGCACCGAGGTGAGTTCGAACTGCAGCCAGTATTCGGTCAGGAATGCGGCGGCGAATTGGGCGAGTCCGAACGATGCGGGGGTGTTCGCCACGTAGTCGACACCCAGCACGACCCCGTAGCCGAGCACCGCAAAGAGCAAAACGCCGAAGACGACCCCGGGCAGCACCCACAATGAGAAGCGGTGCGTGAACGACGCGTCGCGTGTATCGAGCAGCATGATCACGTACACCATGAACACCATCACCGCGCTGACGTAGATGAGCACCTGGAACGCGGCGATGAAGTGCACGCCGAGCAGGCCATAGATGACACCCAGGGAAACCATCGTCGAGATGAGCGCCATCGCCACCTGCATCGGGTGCCGCAGCACGAGCATCAGTACCGCGCCCACAAGGGCCGACAGCGCAAACACGTACAGCAACGCTGTGTCGAGGTTGGCCAGGATGGAGTCGATCATGGCGCAGGCCCCGTCTTGCCGGCGGCTGCAGGCACTGCATAAGGACTGGCCGCCTCATCCCGCCGCCCGCCGGGCATGGCCATCGCATCGCGCTGCGGATGGGTACTTCCCACCGCGTCACGCGGCGGATAGGGCTTCGCGACATCGCTCTGCGGGTGCCAGTTGATGAGTTCGGTGAGGTTGAGCCACATGTGGTCGCGATTCCCGGACGGCAGCGCAGGCGTTTCCTTCACCATCCGGATGGCATCCTCGGGGCAGGCCTCGATGCACAGTCCGCAGAAGATGCAGCGCGAATAGTCGATCTCGAACCGGGACGGATACTTGGGGTGTGCCAAGTCGCCGGCGTCGAACGCCGCGTCGATTTCGATCACCTTGGCGGGACACACGGTGGCGCACATGTTGCAGGCGATGCACTGCGGCCGGCCATCGGGGCGCTGCGTCAGGATGTGCTTGCCGCGATTGCCGGCCGCATAGTCCGCGCGCGTCTCCTCCGGGTAATACGTCGTCAGTGCGCCCTTGCGGCCGGTCATCCACTTGCCCATGTTGCGCAGAAATACCCCGCCGGTGATCAGGAGGCCGCGCAGGATCTCGAACAGGTACGCCCGTTCCCACCACGTCATCGTGGGCGCGTTCCAGTACACCTTGCGCACGTGCGGCTTGCGGGTCATGGCGTGAGTGCCCACACGGCGACGGCGGTGACCGACAGGTTGGCAACGGCCAGCGGCAGCATGAATTTCCACGCGAACACCAGCACCTGGTCGTAGCGGAAACGCGGCAGAGACCAGCGGATCAGGATCTGGAAGCTCGACATCAGCAGTACCTTGCCGAGGAACACCAGGAGCTGCGTCACGACCACCAGGCCATGCGCCATGGGCACGACATGATTGCCGGGGAACGTGAAACCAGCGTCCGCCATGAACGGCAGGTTGTACCCGCCAAGGAACAGCGTCGTGAAGAGCGCTGACACGATGGCGATCTCGATGAACTCGGCAAACATGAAGAGCCCCATCTTCATCGCGCTGTATTCGGTGTAGTAGCCCGCGATCAATTCCGACTCTGCCTCCGGCAGGTCGAACGGAATGCGCTTGTTCTCGGCAATCGCCGCGGTCATGAAGAGAATGGCGGCAAAGGGCTGGTAGAACACGCCCCATGCGGGGAGGAAGCCCAGCAGGATGCCCGACTGCCGCTGTACCATCACGTTGAGGTCGAGCGTGCCGTAGATCAGGATCAATCCCAGCACGGTGAGCCCCATGACCAGCTCGTACGAAATCATCTGCGAGCCGGCGCGCGATGCGCCCAGCATCGAGAACTTGTTCGACGACGACCATCCGGCCAGCATGGCGCCGATGATCGAAATGCCGCCGAACGCGAAGACGATCAGCAGGCCGGCATCGAGCCGAGCGATCTGCATCGGATAGGTGTGGCCGTCGAACCACGCCGCCGCGGCGGGCATTGCCTGCAGCAGGTTGCCCGGGTCCAGCGTGCCGCCGAACGGAATCACCGCGAACACGAGGAGCACCGGCGTGAACACGACCCACGGCGCCACCGCGTAGGCGTACCGGTCGTAGGTCCGGGGCCGCCAGTCTTCCTTCAACAGCATCTTGAGTCCGTCGGCAATGCCGTGGAACAGGCCCCACCAGACCAGCTTGATCTGCGTGAACGGGATTCGCACATAGGCGCGATTCGCGCCGATGCGGTCGGACATGACGGCAGCCTGCTTGCGCTCCACCCAGGTGAGCACGGTGCCGAAGGTCAGCAGCACACCCAGCGCGTAGCCGATGTAGACGAAGTGGACGACCAGGTCCTGGATCATGACGTGACCGCCGTCCCCACTGCCAACCCGGCAAAGAGCTCCTGTGCGTCCGCCACCGAGGGATTCTTCGCGAAGCAGCGCTCGAACCGGCTCACCACACCGGCAAAGTTGGTGTAGTGCCCTGCCCGCTCGGTCTGGATGCTGATCGGAATGAAGACGTCGGCGTGACCATTTTCGGGCTGCAGATACGAATTGAGAAAGACGACCTTGGCTGTGGCGGGAAGACGCGCGAAGTTGCAGCCCTCGCCCCATACGAGCACGAGGTCGGTGTCGGCCGGGAAGGCCGGCTCACCCGTGCTGGACTCGCCGAGGATCGCGCGTGCGCCGGCAGTGTTCGGATTCTTGTCGGGACGGATCAGCAGATCGTCCTCGATCCGCTCACCCGGCATCGCTTCATGGTCGCGCTTGACGAACGTGGTGAAGCGACCGGCCAACGCCGTCTTGAACGCCGCAAGTTCCTCGTTGGACCCCCAGCTCGACACCAGGGCTACCGCGTGCCTGGCTTCACCGACTAGCTTGCGCGCGGCAGCAATGGCCACCGCCAATTCGACCGGCTTGCCCTTCAGCAGCGCGTGATCGGCGCGCGGGCGCTCGAACACCTGCGCCAGGTCGCGCCCCTTGTTACAGATCCACGGCCCGTTCACGGCGGGGTTCTCGAGGGGCGTCACGCGCGCGATGCTGGTGTTCTGCGCCGGATCCAGCGCGCGCAGGCGCCACTGCGCCTTCCGATGCCAGATGCTGACACTGCAGCCGCGCTCGCAACCCGGGCACACCGACGGCGTGGGCTGCAGATACCAGACGCGCGCCTTCTGCAGGAACGGTTTGCTCAGCAGCGCGCCGACCGGGCAGATGTCGACCACATTGTCCGAATACGGGTCGCCGTCAAGCGGCGAATCCTCGGCGGCGCGAACCAGCGATACGTCGCCGCGATTCTTGATGCCCAGCGCATTCGACTTCGAAATTTCGCGGGTAAAGCGAACACAGCGCGAGCAGAGAATGCAGCGCTCGTTGTCGAGCAGGATCCGTGCGGACAGGTCGTGGTACTTGGTCGCGTGCACTTTCGGCTCGCGCGACACCGACGGCGAACCGTTGTACGCAAAGTGATAGTCCTGCAGCGTGCACTCCCCGGCCTTGTCGCAGATGCCGCAGTCGACCGGATGGTTGAGCGTGATGAACTGCATCGTCGCTTTCCGGTGCGCCCGCACCAGGTCGGAATCGGTCAAAATATGCAGGCCTTCGGACACCGGCATGTTGCACGCGATCTCGACCCAGCTGCGGCCTTCGACCTGCACGGTGCAGATGCGGCAGTTGCCGGCAATGGAAAGCTGTGGATGCCAGCAGAAGTAGGGAATGTAGAAGCCGTTGGCCAGCGCCGCCTGCATGACGGTCTGGTTCGTTTCGGCCTGCACCGACTGCCCGTTGATGAAGATCTCAGGCATGCACGGCTCCCTCGAGATTGCCTTCGAGCTGCGAGTGCTTTTCGCGGATCCAATACTCGAACTCGCTGCGATACTTGTCGAGGATGCCGACGGTCGCGTAACCCGCGGCGTCGCCCATCCCGCAGATCGTCATGCCGTCCTGCAGCCGCGATATCCGGTACAGGCTGTCGATGTCCTCGGGCTGGCCCTGCCCGGCGACGATGCGGTCGATGATGCGATGCATCCAGCCCATGCCTTCGCGACACGGCGTGCATTGGCCGCAGGACTCGTGGTGGTAGAAGCGCAGCATTACCTGCAGCAGGCGCACCATGCACGTGCCTTCGGCGATCGCGATCATCCCCCCCGAGCCGAGCGACGACCCGGCGCCCGCGAACGACTGGTGATCAAAGGTCAGCGGCTCGACTTCCGCGGCGGTAAGCACCTTGGTGGAAATGCCACCGGGGACGATGCACTTCAATGGCTGCCCGGGCAGCATGCCGCCGCAATCCTCGAACAGGAATTTGGCCATCGGATAGCCGTACTCGACCTCGTATACGCCAGGTCGCGCGATGTGGCCCGAAATGGAGACCAGCTGCGTGCCCGGGCACTTGGCGGTGCCGACTTTTTTGTAGGCCTCGGCGCCGTGCGCGATGATGCCGGCGATGTTGGCCAGCGTCTCCACATTGTTGACCACCGTGGGCCGCTTGAAGAGTCCCTGCACGGTCAGTCGCGGCGGCCGGTTGCGCGGGTAGCCGCGCTTGCCCTCGAGCGACGACAGCAGCCCGGAGGCTTCACCGCACACGTACGACCCCGCGCCACGGTAGACGACGACGTCGCACGAGAATTCAGTGCCGAGGATGCGTTCGCCGAAGTAGCCGTCCGCATAGGCCTCCTCCACGGCGGCGGCCAGGCGCCGGTACGGCAGGTCGAATTCGCCGCGGATATATACAAATGCATTGCGCACCTGCAACGCATAGGAAGCGAGCAGCATCGACTCGAGCAGCAGGTGCGGCGCATTTTCGAGGATCCAGCGATCCTTGAAGGTGCCCGGCTCGCCTTCGTCGGCGTTGGCGCACAGGTAGTGCGGCTGGTTATCGTTAAGATGCACGACGCCCCATTTACGACCGGCCGGAAACGCAGCGCCGCCGTGGCCGAGAAGCCCCGATGCGGTGACTTCCTTCGTGACGTCTTCTGGCTTCATCGTCGCCAGCGCGCGCCGCAACGTCGCGTAGCCGCCGCGGGCAAGATACGCCGCCAGGGTATGCGAGGTGGCCGTGACGGGAAACGTCATCAGCAGTTGCTTGCCGGGCATCTAGCCAGCCCTCCGCGCCATCGTGCACTGGTCGGGGCGCCGCATCACGAACCCTTCAATTCGTCAAGCAACCGGTCGAGTTTCTCGACGCTCATGTTCTCGTGATAGGTATCGTTGACCATCACCACCGGCGCGGTGCCGCAAGAGCCGAGGCACTCGGCCGTGGAGAGCGTGAAGACGCCGTCGGGCGTGGTCTGTCCGGGCGCGACACCGAGCCGCCGCGACAGGTGATCGATCAGGCGCTCGGCGCTGCGCATCGAGCAGGTGACGTTGCGGCATGCCTGGAGGTGCCAGCGCCCGATGGCTTTGCGGCGAAACTGCGTGTAGTAGGACAGCACTTCCTCGATCTGGATGCGGGGAACGCCGAGATACTCGACCAGCCCGTCGATATCGGCATCGGCCACGAAGCCGCGGTCCTCCTGGATGCGGCGCACGCAGGGCAGCACGAGCGAGGACTCGAAACCCGCGGGGAAGCGGGCCTTCAGCTTCTCGAATTCCGGGATCAGATGCTTCATGGGTTGCCCGCCGTCCATGCCGCGAGGGAGCCATCGGTCCTTGTCGGAGCGCTCATCGATCGCACTCCCCGCCGATCATGTTGATCGAGCCGAAGGTAGGCACGATGTCCGCGAGCTGGTAGCCGTCGAGCATGCGGTGCACGCCGCCCACGTGGACGAAGCTCGGCGCGCGGACGTGCACCTTGGCCGGGACGCCGCCGCCCGTGCTGACGATGTAGAACCCCAGCTCGCCGTTGGGCGATTCGTGCGCGGCATAGGCGTCGCCCGCCGGCACCTGCGGGCCATCCATCACCAGCTTGAAATGGTTGATCAGCGATTCGATTTCGGAATAGACGAGGTGCTTCTCGGGCAACGTGAAGCGATGGTCGTCCACGTTGATCGGGCCCGCCGGAAGCGTGTCGATCAGCTGCCGGATCATGTGCACCGACTCGTCCATCTCGCGCATGCGCACATAGTAGCGGTCGTAGTTGTCGCCGTTGATGCCCACCGGCACCTCGAAGTCCAGGTCGGCATAGGCGAGGTAGGGCGTGTCCCGGCGCAGATCCCGTGGCGCGCCGGTGGACCGGAGGATGACGCCGGTGTATCCCCAGCTGATCGCGTCGGCCGTCGAGATCACGCCGACGTTGCGCATGCGGTCGATGAAGATGCGGTTGCGGTCCATCAGGCCATGCACGCGGCCGACGAAATCCTCATACTGGTCCAGGATGACTTCGAGCCGCGCGAGCCAGCCGTCGGGAAGATCACGCGCCAGTCCGCCGATGCGGCCGTAGGTATAGGTCACGCGCGCCCCGGTCAGGGCCGCGAGATGCTCGTACATGTAGTCGCGGACCATGACGAGGTACAGGAACGCGGTCATGGCGCCCAACTCCATGAGCCCGGCTGCGATGCAGGTGAGGTGGTCGACGATGCGCGAATATTCCGACAGCAGCGTGCGCAGGTGCCGGCAGCGCGGCGTGATCGTGATCTCCGCGAGCGTCTCCACCGCCTCGCAGTACGCGAAGTCGTTGATCAGCGCCGATACGTAGTTAAGGCGGTCGACATAGGGAATGAGGTTGTGCCAGGTGTGGGTCTCGCACTCCTTCTCGAAGCCGCGGTGCAGGTAACCGCAATGCACGTCGGTGCGCACCACGCGCTCGCCGTCGAGTTCGGCGATGATCTGCACGGTGCCGTGCGTGGCCGGGTGCGACGGGCCGATGTTGACGATGACGTGGTCGTCGTGCCCGGTCGTATCGAATGCCGGACGCACCGGGTTGGGCAGCGTGAATTCGGGCAACTTGGAGTCGAGGGGGGCCATGGTCGCTGTCGCTTGCTGTCGCTGATTTCCGCTCATTTCCGCTCATTTCCGATACGGAACCAGCGGCTGCTCCTGGAGCTTCGGATAGTCCTTGCGCAGCGGATGCCCGACAAAGCCCTCGTAAAGCAGGATCGGCCGCATGTCGGCGTTGCCCTGAAAGCCGATGCCGTACATGTCGTGGCACTCGCGCTCCATGAAGCCTGCCGCCCCGTAGAGCGGCACCAGCGAAGCGACGGCGGGATCGGCATCAGGGACCACCGTCTTCAGCCGGATACGCACGAAGTGACTGGTGGAGTAGAAGTGATGGACGACCTCGAAGCGCGGCTCCCGCGGAAGCCAGTCGATCGCAGTGACGTCGAGGAACAGGTCGAACTGGAACTCATCCTTCAGCACCGTCACCACGTCGAAGAGACGCGTCGGCGGCAACGACACCACGGGCACGCCGTGCGCCTGCGTCACCTCGCATTCCAGTGCAGGCAGGCGCTGCCGCAGGCGCTCGAAGATGGCCGCCATCAGAAGTCCCGCGTGATAACGGGGTGCCGGGACCGGGCGATCTTGTCCTGCAGCTGCATGATGCCGTCGATCACCATCTCGGGACGCGGCGGGCAGCCGGGAACGTAGATGTCCACCGGGATAATCTTGTCGATGCCCTGCACGGCGGCGTAGTTCTGGTAGAACCCGCCGCTGGTGGCGCAGACGCCGAACGCCATCACCCATTTCGGCTCGCACATCTGCTCGTAGACCCTGTACAGGACAGGCGCCTGCTTGTGCGTCACCGTGCCCACGACCATCAGGAGGTCGGCCTGGCGCGGCGAGAACCGCGGCAACGCAGCGCCGAACCGGTCGGTGTCGTACGGCGACGAGCTGACCGCCATGAATTCCATCGCGCAGCAGGCGGTGACGAACGGATACGGAAACAGCGAAAACTTGCGGGCCCAGCCCACCAGCTCATCCTTCTTGGTGGTGAGGTATTCGAATGCGGCGGACTTGCCGCCGGTGGCATGGATCGGGATGGGTATCGGAGTGAATGCCATGGCTACTCCGTGACCGTCTCGAGCAGCCGTGCCTTGTAGACATAGAGCAGGATCAGCACCAGCAGGAAAATGAAGATGCCGAACGTCGCCAGCATGAAACCTGTCAACGGCTGCGCACCCAGCGCCCAGATGAAGAGGAACACCGTCTCCAGGTCGAACAGGATGAAGGCGATCGCCACGCCGTAATACTTGATTGGAACCGCCTTGATGTTGCGTGTGTCGACGGGCGTCGCGCCGCACTCGAAGGGTTCCATCTTCAGCGCGGAGCCGACGGGCTTGGGTCCGAGCATGTAGTTCATCGCCAGGGTGATGGCGACAAAGGACAGGATTGCCCCCAAGTAGAGCAGGAAGACGACGTAGGGATTGACCGAAGTGTCCATGAATGCGCGTAGCACGTCCCTCTGTTCACGGATCGAGTCACCGGCGTCTTTTGCGCCTTGCCGGGTTTGCGTACAGTAGCCGCGTCCATCCCCGGCCCGTTTGACTTGGATCAACGCACGTCAAGACGCCGACGGGCCGCGCCCGTGCTCGCGCGCGACCTCCCCTCAAACTGCAAGCCAGGTTCAGTACCTGCCGTGCTGCTTGTAGATGTAGTTGGCGAGTTCCACCGATTGCATCGACAGCCGGCGCTGGATCTGGTGCACGGTCCGGATGATCGCCCGCATCACCTGATATACGATCTCCGGATGGACCTGCAGCAACGACTCCAGCTTCTCGCGCTCGAGCCCGAATACCCGCGTGGGGCCGGTCGCCACCAGCGAAGCATAGTGCTGGGATCCATCGATGAAACCGAGTTCGCCGACCAGGTCGCCCGCATCCAGCGCAAGCAACGTCACCTCATTTTCCTGGCCGGCGTTGCGGATGACTCCGAGCACGCCGCTCACGATCACATAGAGGTGGTTGTCGGAGGTGCCTTCCTGCACCAGCACGGTTCCGGTCGGCAGATCACGAAACGTGACGATGCCGGAAAGCGTGCGCACCTGCTCGTCCGTCAGCTCGGCGCCGAGGCGGGAGGTGCGCAATGCATCGAAATCAACTTGATTGGTCATGATGACACTCCATCGTCGGGTAAATTGCCACGCGCAAGCGGTGGAGGACTGGCCACCAGGACCCGGTCGGCGCGCACCACGAACGCATCGATCATGGTATGGGCTATGCCGTCGAACACCGGCGCCGCAAATCGGCCGACCAGCCGATGGTCGAACTCGTAGTGCAACGCGAACTCAACCTTGCAGGCACCGGGCGCCAGCTCCAGCAACCGCCATTCCCCCTCGAACGCGCTGAACGGACCGTTCTCGAGGTGAATGGCCATCCAGTGCGGACGGCGCTTGGGATTGCGGGTGGTAAAGCTGAACGCAATGCCGCGATACTTGACCGCGATGCGCGCGACCACCACCGTGTCGTCCCGCTCGATGATCGTCGCACCCGTGCACCAGGGCAGGAAGGCGCCGTAGTGTTCGGCTGCTTCGATCAGATCGAACATCTCGCCGGCGGAATGTTCGACCAGCGCCGACTTGCGCACATCCACAGGCGTTCCTCGAGACTCGCTTGTGGGAAGTATCCTAGGCGCCACTTGCCAGCGCAAGGTCCGGTGCGCGATGCGCGGCGTTCGCCCCGACCCGGTCACGCGGCATTTTGACGCACCCACGGCCAATCGCGCGCCGGACACCGGACTCCTGCCAACCGAAACCGGACTACATGCGTTAACATCAAACGTACGCAAGACGAACGGGCACACGCCCAAGACCAACCAATCCGCGCAACGGAGACGCAACCATGGAATTGAAACTGTTGACCAGCATGATCATCGCGGCCTCGCTTGGCCTTGCTGCCGCCGGTGAGGCCAACGCGCAGGAAGCCCTCGCGAAGAGCAGCGGCTGCCTCAATTGTCACGCTGTCGACTCCAAGAAGTTGGGGCCGTCGTTCAAGGACATCGCCGCCAAGTACAAGGGCAAGGCCGATGCGGAAGCCACGCTTGTTGCCAAGCTGACCGCGGCAACGGCCCATCCGGCCGTCAAGGCCGGCCCCGACGACGTCAAGGCGATCATGAAGTGGGTTCTCGCGATGTAGTCGACTTTTCAATGCGGCAATGCAATGGCACAAGGCTGGCTCGATGCCGGCCTTTCCCATTGGCGCCATCGTAGCGCGCGCTTGATCGAAATCAATGTCGCGCGGGCGTCCCTCCGTCATGATCCATGCGGAACTGTGGCAATCGGCCGCAGGCTTGATGAAGCAGGTTGTCGGGTCCGATGATGACAGAACCGCGTCGATGCAATGTTCTGGTGGTTGACGACGACGAAGCCTTCTGCGGCGACATCGCGCGGGCCCTGGCCGACCGCCGCTTTCTCGTCAGCTGCACCGCAACGATCAGTGCCGCGCTGGCGCAGGCCGACCGGAGTCCGCCGGACCTGGTGCTGGTCGAGTTGAAGATTGCGGGGGAGTCGGGATTGAAGCTCGTGGCCACGCTGCACCAACGCCACCCGGACGCCCGCATCGTCGTCCTGACTGGCTACGGCAGCATTGCGACGGCCATCGAGGCCATCAAACTCGGCGCGGTGTATTACCTCTGCAAGCCGGCCACGGGCGACGAGATCGTCGCCGCCTTCCATCACGAAGCCGGCAATCCCGCGACGCTGCCCAGCGTCCGGCCGATGTCGCTGAAGCGCATGGAGTGGGAGCAGCTCACCCGGGTGCTGCGCGCTCACAACGACAACATTTCGGGGGCCGCCCGCGCATTGTCGATGCACCGGCGCACCCTGCAGCGCAAGCTTGCCAAGCACCCGGTCAGGCGCTGACGAGGCTTACTCGTCGGGGGCCTCGTGGCCCACACCTTTGTGGCAGTCGATGCAGGTCGCCGATCCGTCCAGAAACTGCTTGTGCATCGGTTGCACGAAGGGCTTTTGCTTCGCGACGATCTCGGGCGTGAGCTTGTGGCAGGTGCGGCAGTTCGCGGAGTTGGTTTCCTTGAATTCCGCCCAAACCACCTTGGCCATGCGCAGCCGTTCCTTCTTGAATTTTTCCTCGGTGGAAATGACGCCGCTCGCCTCGGCGATTGCGTCCTTGATTCCGGCTTTGGCCTTGTAGTACAGGATGGCCGGATACTGGTGTGGGATATGGCAGTCCTGACAGCCGGCCTGTACTCCGGTGCGGTTGACGTGATGCGTGCTGGCCTTGTGTTCGGTGGCCACCCACGTCATCGAATGGCATGCGCCACCACAGAATTCATCGGTGCCCGTGGCCGCCACCATCACCTGCGTGCCGATGGTGGCGGCGGCGCCGACGACCAGGCCAAGCAGGACCAGCGCCAGCACCGACCATCGTGCGCTGGGCGTGGCAAGGCGCTGCCAGCTGCGCGCAAAAAATCCACGGCGGGGGTTGCCACTTTCGTCGGCTTTCAATGCCATTGCTCCTTGATTGCTGTGCCGCCGGGACAAAAAGGCGTTGCCATTGGCGTGCGCTCGAAGCGCCACGATACGGCAGCGCGGCGCCAGGCCATTTGACACAGGTCAAACCACCTTCGCGACATTCCGGGCAGACCCAAGCCTCACCGGGGTTGACGCCGATCAAGCCCACTCCCTCGCTCCACGCTAGTATGGACGCTTGGCGATGCGCATTCTCGCGCACGTCGCGTCCGCGGATCCTGATGTGCCGACGAATGATCTCCCTGGCGTGATTTCACCGCGAGCAAACCCGTCGCCACGCACGGGCAATGCGGCCAGCGCCGGGCAGGATCGCCTCGTCGCGGCGCTTGCCGACCCCGCAGTCCATGGACCGGGATGTGCCAGTGTCAGAGTGCTGGAGACCCACATCTCCTACGTGCTGCTGACCGGGGTGCATGCGTACAAGCTCAAGAAAGCGGTCAACCTCGGATTCCTGGATTTCACGACGCTAGTGGCCCGGCGTCACTTTTGCGAACAGGAACTACGGCTCAACCGTCGCCTTGCGCCCGCGCTCTATCTCGACGTCATCGCGATAACCGGCACCCCCGACGCGCCTGTCCTCGGTGGCAGCGGGCCGGTGCTGGAGTACGCGGTAAAGATGCGCGAGTTTCCCCAGCATGCGCTGGCCAGCGAGGTGCTGGCACGCGATGAGCTTGCGCCGCACGACATCGATGCGCTGGCCGGTCGGGTTGCGGACTTCCATGCGGCCATCGCCGGCGGTGTGCCCCCGCCGGCATGTGGCACGCCCGAGTCGATCCTGGAGATCGCGCTGGCCAATTTCGACCACCTCGGCTCCGCCATGGCCAAGCCGGAGGGACAGGCGGCTCTCGCCCAACTGGAGTCGTGGACCCGGCGCGAACACGCCGCGCTCGCACCGGTGTTCCGCGAGCGGCGCGCGCAGGGCTTTGTCCGGGAGTGCCACGGCGACCTGCACTTGGGCAACATCGCCGTACTTCCCGGCGAGGTCGTGATCTTCGACTGCATCGAATTCAACGATGCGATGCGCTGGATCGATGTGCAAAGCGAGATCGCGTTCACTGTCATGGACCTGCACGAGCGCGGCCACGCCTGCCTGGCGCACCGTTTCCTCAATGCCTATCTCGAACGCACCGGCGACTATGCCGGGCTGCCGGTGCTGCGTTTTTACCTCGTTTACCGCGCATTGGTGCGCGCCAAGATCGCGCAGTTGCGTGTGGTCCAGCTTTCGTCCACCGATGACCCGGCGGCACTGCTCCGCGAACGCGATGGATACCTGCGGCTTGCACAAACCTTCGACCGCGCATCCGCCCCTGCACTCGTCATCACGCACGGCTTTTCCGGCTGCGGCAAGACGGCGCTGTCGGGAGTGCTGCTGGAGCACATTGGCGCCGTGCGCATCCGCACGGACGTCGAGCGCAAGCGTCGCGTCGGCGTGCCCCCGATGCTGCACACCGAAGGCGTGGGCGCGGATGCTCTTTACAGCGCCGCCACCACCAGGCAAACCTATGACCACGTGCGCCGGCTGGCAGCGCGCGTTGCAGCGGCCGGCTTCGTGACCATCATCGACGGTGCATTCCTGCAACGCTGGCAGCGGGACACCTTCCGGGATCTCGCCGCCGAACTCCAAATCCCGTTCGTCGTACTTGCGTTCACCGCGAGCTACGCCACGCTGCAACGTCGCATTGTCGAGCGCAACTTGCGCGGAACCGACGCGTCAGATGCCGATGTCGCAGTGCTGGACCAGCAGCTGCACACTTGCGACGAATTGGCGGCCGACGAGCAGTCCTGGACGGTGCACTATGACGCCGAGGCACCGCTCGCCCTGGGCCGATCGCCGCAGAGCTGGACCGGCATTCTTGAGCACCTTGGCCTGGCGGTGCCCGCAGGGCCTGCGGACCGCAGGGCACCGGATCAGTAGCCGCAGGGGCGTCGACTGTTTGCGGCGGGCAGGAAGGCACCGCCTCGGTATGCTCTAATCGGGCGATGTTGACTCCGATTTCCGGCCGGCAACACGCCCTCCTGGTGCTGATCATCGCCCTGATCGCGGCGACTGTGGCGCTCGGTATCGCGGCATGGTCGCACGATGGCTGGCGCCCGGAAATCCTGCTCGGCGCGGGCGTCCTGGGCACGACGGCAGCGATGGTCGCGGCATGGGTGCCCTTTGCGCAGATGCAACAGGAACCGTCCGCGCCGCCGACGGTGGTCGGACTGGAAGCTGGCCATCGGATTGAAGTACGCGTCCGCGACATCGTCGAGTCGGCGATGGACCCGATCATCACCGTGGACGAGAACCAATGCATTGTCCTGTTCAACACGGCAGCCGAAAATGCGTTTCTCTGGTCGCGCGAAGCGATGCTGGGGCAGCCGCTCGACAAGCTCATTCCCGCACAGTTTCAGGCGGCGCATCGCGCGCACATCCGGCATTTCGGTGAAACGGGCACGACCTCGCGCAAGCTCGGCCACCAGACCGTGCTTGCAGCAATCCGCGCCGATGGAACGGAATTCCCCGTCGAAGCCTCGATTTCGCAGCACGTCGAGGACCACCGGAAGTTCTTCACGGTGATCCTGCGCGACGTCTCCGAACGCCTGCAGACCGAGTCCATGCTGGTACGCAGCGAAGCGCGTCTGCAGGGCATTCTCGACTCCGCGATGGATTCGATCATCATCGCCGACACCAACCAGATCATCGTGTTGTTCAATGCCGCGGCGGAGGCGATGTTCGGCTGCCCGCGCGAGACGGCGGTGGGTATGCCGCTGACCGAATTGATGCCCACGCATGCGCGCGCCCATCATCCCGACCACGTGCGTCGCTTCGGCGAGGACGGCACGGTGTCGCGGCGGATGGGTGGCTTGCGTACCGTCACGGGCAGGCGGCACGACAATGGGCTTGAGTTCCCGATCGATGCCTCCATTTCGCAGCTCACCGATAGTGGGGCGAAGTTCTATACCGCCATTCTGCGCGATGTCTCCGCGCGGGCGCGGTCCGAGGCGGACCTGCGGCAGTCGAAGGAAGATTTGCAGAAACTCTCCGCCGCTGCCGATCTCGCCGGCGAGCAACAAAAAAATCGTATCGCGCGCGAGCTCCATGACGAACTGGGGCAGGCACTGACCATGCTGCAGATGGACGTCGCCTGGTGCCGGGAAAAGATGCCGGCGGCCGAGGCGTCGCTCGCGCAGCGGCTGGACAGGATGGCCGCGCTGCTGGGCGTCACGGTCGCCGCCACGCGGCGGATTGCCGCCGACCTTCGCCCGCTGCTGCTCGATGACCTCGGCCTGGTTCCGGCCGTAGAATGGCTGGTGGAAAATTTCATGCAGCGGGCGGGAATCCCGTGCGAACTGGCGATCAGCAACCCCGGGATGCAGGTGCCGGAGGCGCACTCGACAGCAGTCTTTCGCGTGGTGCAGGAGGCGCTCACCAATATCACCAAGCACGCGGACGCGAAGCACGTCGAGGTCGCGATCAATCTCGATTCGAGCGCAATCATGGTGAGCGTCCACGACAACGGCAAGGGCTTCGACCAGAACGACCCGCGCAAGGCAGGATCGTTCGGGCTGATCGGCCTGCGCGAGCGCGCCTACCTGCTGGGTGGCCATGCTGCAGTCAACAGCGAACGGGGCAAGGGCACCGTGATTGAAGTGCTGCTGCCCATCGCGAAGGCCGCGGAGAAATCATGATCCGCGTATTGATCGCCGACGATCACACCATCATGCGGGAGGGGCTGAAACAGCTGCTGTTTGCGGCCGGCGATCTTGAGGTGGTGGGCGAGGCGAGCGACGGCACGGAGGTGATGCGGCAAGTGCGCGCGCTCGATTTTTCGGTGCTGCTCCTTGACATGTCGATGCCGGGGCGCAGCGGCGTCGACCTGATCAAACTGGTGAAGGCCGAAAAACCGCGGCTGCGGGTGCTGGTGCTCAGCATGCACCAGGAACACCAGTACGCTGTTCGCGCGATCAAGGCCGGCGCGTCGGGCTACGTGACGAAGGAAAGCGCGGCCACGCTGCTCGTGACCGCGATTCGCAAGGTGGCCGGGGGCGGTGCCTTCATCAGCGCCGAAGTCGCCGAGCAACTGGCGCTCGACGCCATGCCGCACAGCGACGGGCCACCGCACACCACACTGTCCGACCGGGAGTACCAGGTGTTCAACCTGCTGGTGTCGGGCAAGTCGGTCACCGACATCGCAGCACAGTTGAACCTGTCGGGCAAGACGGTCAGCACCCACAAGGCGCGGCTGATGGAAAAGCTGAACCTAAGCAACGGCGCGGAGCTGATCCATTACGCCTTGAAGCACCGGCTCGTCGACGACTCGAGCGCGCCCGCCTGACGCCGGCGTGCCGCCGCGGGTAGGGCGCCCCCTACCCGCGCACCTGCACAACCCTACGCCGCAATCAGCATTGCCCTAGGCGTCCGATCAGGCACGCCTGATCGACGGTCGCATCCATGGTGCGGATACTCGAACCCCATGAGCACCGCCATCTGCATCAAGGTTTTCATCGTCGAGGACTCGCCACCGATCCGGGATCATCTGGTGGAGATGCTCCATGAGCTTCCCGGCGTCTGCGTCGTCGGCTTTGCGGAGTCGCCCGCCGAGGCCATCGCCGGCATCCAGCGAACGAGTCCGGATTGCGTCGTGCTCGACTATCAGCTCATCGGGGGCACCGCCGTCGACGTGCTGCGCGGCCTCCACCCGCTGTCGCCCGCCACGACTTACCTGGTGCTGACCAACCACCCCATTCCGCAGTATCGCCGTGTCTGCCTCGAAGCAGGCGCAAGCCGCTTTTTTGACAAGAGTCTCGAATTCGGCAAGGTCCGTGACGTTGTCGCCAATCTCGATCCGCTTCCGCACTGATGTAAACGTATGGACCTACTCGAAGGAAGGCCCGCCATGCCTGCAACCACTGCCGCGCAAGCCCCGAACGCGTCCACGCATGGGGCCAATACGGTTCCTAATTCGAACCTGCGGGAGTTTCCGCGCACGTCGTCGCCGTGCTCGCTGTGCAGCGTGAGGAATCGATGCATGCCCAACGGGCTCGACGCCGCCGAGATGCGGCTTCTGGACCCACTGGTGGCGCGGCGAATCCGGATGCGCAAGGGCGATGTCCTGTTTCGCGCCGGTGAGAAATTCACGGCGCTCTATGCCATTCGTTCCGGCTCATGCAAGACCGTGCTGCCCGGCGAAGACGGCCATTGCCAGGTTGCGGGTTACCACATGGCGGGGGATGTGCTCGGCACGGACGGCATCGCCGCAGACAGCCACGACTGTGAAGCGGTCGCCCTCGAAGACATGGAGGTCTGTGCCATTCCCTTCGACCGTATCGAGACACTTGCACGGCAAAACGCCCACTTCCAGCACAGCCTGACGCGTCTCCTGTCGAAGGACATCGCACGGGAGCGCCATTCGATGCTGATGCTGGGCACGATGCAAGCCGACCAGCGGCTCGCCACCTTCCTGCTCGACCTCGCGCAGCGTTACCACGAGCGAGGCTACTCGTCTGTCGAGTTCGTCCTGCGCATGACGCGGGAGGAAATCGGCAGCCACCTGGGTCTGAAGCTCGAAACGGTCAGCCGCCTTTTCTCCCGCTTTCATGAGGAAGGCCTGATCCAGGTCCACGGCCGCGTGGTGAAGGTGCTCGACCGCGTAGCCTTGCGCAAGGTGGTGGGACACGAGCGCGTGGAATCGCCGGGCCCCGGCGGCGCCATCAAATAACCGCCGCGCCTCACGCGGCGTGGAACACCGCGAAGTCTCGCTGCGGATCCTGCCAGCACTGCACGCGATCGAACCCGGCGCCGCGCACCAGTGCCGTGAATTCGGCCGGCGAGTACTTATATGAATTTTCGGTGTGGATGCGTTCGCCCGCGGCGAACGTGCGCTCCACGTCCGGCCAGCGCACGCATTGCGCGGTGATCGCTTCGAGATGCATTTCGATCCGCTCGGCCGCTTCGTTGTAGAAGCCGCGATGCGCAAAGGCCTCCGGCCGGAAGTCGCTGCCCAGCACCCGGTTGACGTGATTCAGCACATTGCGATTGAACGCGGCCGTGACGCCCAGCGCATCATCGTAGGCGGCGTCGAGCCGCGCCTTGTCCTTCTTGGTGTCCACGCCAATCAGAAGACCGCTGTCGTCGCGGCCGGCGCAGTGAAGCTTCACCGCCTGCAGGAATGACGATGCGCCCGCCGGGGTGAAATTGCCGATCGACGAGCCGGGGTAGAAGAACGTGACCGGGGCAGCGTCGAGATCCTGTTCGAGGTCGAGGCCGCTGGTGAAGTCGGCCACCACGCCCAGCATGTCGATCTCCGGAAAATCGGTTGCCATCTTCGCCAGCGAATTGGCAATCTCGGCACCCGCGATATCGACGGCGATATAGCGCGACGGCGCGAGAAACGGCAACCACGCGAGCGCCTTGCGGCAGTCCCCTGCCCCGAGGTCGACGAACTGATGGCCGCGTCCCACCGCATTGGCGATATCGTCGCGATGGTCGCTGAAGATCGCGCGTTCGGTGCGGGTGGGGTAATACTCCGGCAACTCGCAGATCGCGCCGAATAGCGCGCAGCCCAATGCATCGTAGAAATAGCGCGGCGGAATCGCGGCTGCCGGCGCCTGCAGCCCGGCGGCCAGCGCGTCGCGTTCGGCCGCGCCATCGCGGACCAGTCGCTCGACAATTCGGTAACCCGGCATCCTGTGGTCCGTTGGTTATACTTCGAGGCCGCGATCATAGCGCGAGCCCGTCCCGGCGCGCGTGGTGCGCAACTCCACATCCAAGGAGCCTGTCCATGTCGAAGTCAATCTATTCGCGCACATTGCGCGGCGCGCAGTGGGCGTTTCTGGTCGGAACCGTCCTCGGCATGAGCGCGCTCGCCTCGGCCCAAACCGTGCTCAAGGTGTCCGCCATCCCCGATGAGGCCCCCACCGAATTGCAACGCAAGTTCGCCCCGCTGGGCAAGTATCTCGAAGCCAAGACCGGGACCAAGGTCGAGTTCACGCCGGTCACCGACTACGCCGCCACCGTCGAGGGCCTCGCGGGCAAGAAGCTCGACATGGTCTGGTACGGCGGCTTCACCTTCGTCCAGGCCAACAACCGCACCAACGGCGGCGCCATCCCGCTGGTGCAGCGCGCCGAGGATGCCGAGTTCAAGTCGGTGTTCATCACCAAGGCTGGCAGCGGCATCAAGAGCCTTGCTGATCTCAAGGGCAAGAATTTCGCGTTCGGTTCGGTGTCCTCGACCTCCGGGCACCTGATGCCGCGTTCAACCATGCTGCAGGCGGGACTCAATCCGGACAAGGAGATGCGCGTGGCCTATTCCGGCGCGCACGACGCGACCGCATTCCAGGTGGCGGGCGGCAAGGTCGATGCCGGTGCGCTCAACATCTCGGTGTGGAACAAGTTGCTCGAGGACAAGAAGATTGATCCGAAGGAAGTGGTGGTGTTCTACACGACGCCGCCCTACTTCGACTACAACTGGACGGTGCGCAGCGATCTCGATCCGGCGCTGGTGGCGAAGATCCGTGCCGCGTTCCTTGCCCTCGATCCGGCCAAGCCCGAGGACGCCGAGATTCTCAAGCTGCAGCGGGCAACGAAATTCGTGCCCACCAAGGTGGAGAATTACAAAGGCATCGAGGACGCCGCGCGTTCCGCGGGTCTCCTCAAGTAAGCTGCTGTAGAACCGCCGTATCGCCATGCGCTTGCCGGTGCCTGCGCCGCTGCCGCCATCGTCGTTGACGGCGGTCGCCGTCGCCTACGCCGACGGCAGCATGGCGCTGTCCGGGATTTCGCTCGCCCTGGCGCCGGGCGAGCAGGTGGCGATCATCGGACCTTCGGGCGCCGGGAAGACCACCCTCCTGACCACGCTGGCCTGCGCGCTGCGGCCGACCGCAGGCAAAGTCAACCTCTTCGGCAGCGATCCATGGTCCCTTTCCGGCAGCGCACTGCATGCGTTGCGCGGCGAACTTTTCCTCGCGCCACAGGCACCACCACTGGCGCCGCGCCAGCGGGTGGTCAACGCCGTGCTGGCCGGGCGCCTGCCGCAGTGGACGACGAGGGACCGCAAAGCCTCCCAC
>Ga0163150_10001590_pt1 | contig 37671 bp, 38 predicted proteins | sample OliLakLV19P2IB_FD_148628 | JGI IMG/M metagenome (GOLD analysis project Ga0163150, IMG submission 148628) | Freshwater microbial mat bacterial communities from Lake Vanda, McMurdo Dry Valleys, Antarctica - Oligotrophic Lake LV.19.P2.IB | ecosystem: Environmental > Aquatic > Freshwater > Lake >... | reverse complement strand
GAAAAGTTCCGCCACCCCGACTCGCAGCCAAGCTGCTCCGTCTTTCGAGTCCCCACGCACAGTGCGCAGCACTGTGCTCCCTGGGCCAGCTTTCACTTTGTTCAATCTGTGCGCAGGGGGGGACTCGGCCACGGATACTTTTCTGTTGAAAAGTTCCGCCACCCCGACTCGCAGCCAAGCTGCTCCGTCTTTCGAGTCCCCACGCACAGTGCGCAGCACTGTGCTCCCTGGGCCAGCTTTCACTTTGTTCAATCTGTGCGCAGGGGGGGACTCGAACCCCCATGCCTTTCGGCGCTACCACCTCAAGGTAGTACGTCTACCAATTTCGCCACCTGCGCATTTGTTTCCGCGAGCATTATAGCGAGCGTAAGAATTCCTTACCACTTCCGCTTTTCTTCTTGACGCGCCTCTGTCCGTGTGACGAACGCTTTACTGTAGACGAGAACGAAGGGTCGATACGGTTTCGTTGTCCGGTTACGTCCCGAATCATGTTCTCGCAATCTTCGGCCAAGATTGGCAGTCATACCTACATAGATGTAGTTCCGACTTCTACTCTGCAAAGCGTATGTCACGAACATAGTAGTCTACCAACCTGCCTGCCAGCAGGCAGGTTTCGCCACCTGCGCGTGCGGGTATCATAGCAAAGCAAAAATAAATCGCGAGTTACGAAAAAGAATGCCGGCCTAGTGGCCGGCGAGTCCCTTGATGCGCTCCGATATCTGGTGCGGCAGTTTATCGAGGCACTGACTATCGGAATAGTGACACACGCAATCCATCCAAGAATACAGATCCTCGACCTTTCGCTTCTTTGCTATCATGCGCGAATGGCTCTCTTTACGGGAAAAGGGGATGGTGGATCGACCAAACTTTTTGATACGGAACCGGGTAAACGCGTTACGAAAACATCTCCGATATTCGAAACCCTCGGTATGCTCGATGAGCTCAACACGCTCGTCGGATGGTGTAAGGCAGCAAGCCCAGAAGATTTTATAGTGCAGGAGCAGAAGCTGAGCCTGGTATTGCACGATGTGCAGAATCATCTCTTTACTCTGCAAGCTGAACTGGCCGGTGCTCAAAAATCCATACCGCTTTCGAGCGTCGAGAACTTAGGGGTATTCATCAATCGTATAGAGGCCGAGATGCCTCCCATCACGACATTTCTGATTCCCGGCGCTACGGAACTCTCGGCGCGTCTCGATATAGCAAGAGCCGTCTCACGTCGAGCCGAGCGTCGACTTGTTCAGCTGCATGAATCCGGAGAGCGTCTCGTGAGTGATTCGAGTAGGGCATATGCCAACAGACTCTCGTCGCTTCTGTATGCGCTCACGCGCCTTGTAAATCATCGATCCGGCGCCGAGGAGCTTCCTCCGGCATATCTCTCATGATACGGCGCTATTTGCCAAAGAATACCGAGGAGCTCATTCATTGGTATGAGCGGTACATTTCTCCGTTCGCACTCGTAGCGGGATTCCTGCTCGATAATTTCTTCTTTCTGGATCGCATCGATTCGCTGCAAAGCTACCTCATACTCACGTCCTACATGGTCATCGCCGCACTCGGTATTGCGGTCATACATCTTATTGAGACAGGCCGATGGCGCCATGCGCTCATCCTGAAAATCGCTCCCTTTGTGCCGGTCGTCATACAATTTGCCTTTGGAGGGCTCTTTAGCGGATTCTTGAGCGTCTATAGTAGAAGCGCGTCGGTCGCGGTAAGTTGGATATTCGTGCTGGTTATCGCAGGTCTACTCATCGGCAACGAGAGATTTCGCAAGAAGTACATAGAATTTTCCTTTCAGGTGAGCGTGTATTTCATTGGACTCTTCTCATTTTTCATATTCTTTTTGCCGATAATCTTCCATCGGATAGGCTCTCTCATGTTTCTTCTCAGTGGCATCGTGAGCTTGGTATTGATCGCAATATTCCTCTATATGTTGCGTCTGATCGTCCCCGAAGTGGTGAAGGAACAGAGAGCCCGAGTCGCGCGCTCGATAGCGGTTATCTTCGTCGTCTTCAACGCACTGTACTTCACCAATGCAATTCCGCCGCTTCCCTTGGCACTCAAGGATGCGGGCGTGTACCACAGCGTCGCTCGCGAAGGGGATGCGTATGTTCTCCAGGCCGAGCCGGTACCGTGGTACAAACGCTATCTTCTCTACAATACGCAATACCACCGCACTGCGGGTGAGAGTGCATTCGTATTCACGGCGATTTACGCGCCCTCGGGACTCAATACGGTGATTCTTCACGAATGGCAAAGCAAAGACCCAGAGGATGGTTGGGTGACTCAGAGTGTCGTCCCGTTCACTATTTCCGGGGGGAGAGATGAGGGCTATCGCGGATACTCCACGAAAAGTGCTCTCCATGAGGGGAAATGGCGGGTAAACGTCCTGACTTCCAACGGCCAGGTCATCGGCCGCGTGGCTTTTACGATATTCAACGCCTCTACGACGCTGGAACTGAGAGAGGTGCGGCGCTGAAGCTCATCCACGCCCCCGTCTTGACTGTATTTTCATGAACCTTACAATGGGGCATCAGAGGTCGAAAGCATCTTAATAATATTTTGTGCGCATAAATCAATTCAAAGTATGATTCAAAAAATAGCATGGGTCTTCGGGGTCGCGTTTATCGCTGCTGGTGTGGCTGGTTTCATCCCAGCACTTACCCCGGACGGTAAGCTTCTCGGTCTTCTTCAAGTCAATACGGTAGAAAACATAATCCATCTTCTCGGTGGTGCTCTCGGCGTATTTGCTGCTATGAGCTCTGAGATGATAGCGCGTCGATACTTCCAAATCTTTGGCGTTGTGTATATGCTCGTTGCGATCGTCGGATTCGTACAGGGCGATACAGTGCTCGGCTTGTTCCCAACGGACATGATCCTCAACACGTTCCACCTCGTCGTGTCTGCAGCGATGCTGTACGTGGGTTTTATTATGAAGTCCGCAATGGGCTCCATGTCGAACTCCGGGGGTGTATCGTCGACCTCGGCGATGTAAAAAGGTTTTTTTGCCGGTACAACGCCGCCCTGTGGGGCGGCGTTGTCGGTTCTCGCGAAAAGCGCGCCCTTCTGGTATATAGTAAAGGTTCGTTTGATGGCGACTGTGGTGTAACGGTTAACACTGGAGCTTGTGGAGCTCTCGATCAGGGTTCGATTCCCTGCAGCCGCCCCCGTACTGTATGGATATCAGTCTCATTATTCCTGCGTACAACGAGGAAAAATATATAGCCGCATGTCTGACCTCGGTCTTCAAGCATGCAAAGGGTAAATTTAAAGAAATCATCGTCGTTGATAATGCTTCTACCGATGGCACATCTGCCGTGGCGGCAGGCTTCGCTTCGGTGCGGGTCATCAAGGCACAAAAAAAGGGTCTGACCCACGCGAGGCAAGCGGGTTATGAGGCAGCATCTTCGGAATTGATCGCGTATATTGACGCGGATTGCAGGCTTACCCCAGGGTGGTTCGGTATCGTCGAGCGACATTTCGAGGAGCATCCCGATAGTGTGTCCCTCACGGGATCAGTCACGTATTACGACGGCCCGCGACTTGCTCGCGCTGTTATTGTCGCTCTGGAATGGATCGTCCTTCCTCTCGTGTACTTTGTCGTGGGGTACATAACGATAGGGGGGAATTTTATTGCAAGGCGCGATGCCATAGAGAAAGTGGGTGGCTTCGATACCAATATATCTTTTTACGGAGAAGATGCGGACATAGCCCGGCGATTGGCGACCGTCGGACCGGAGCATCTACGCATGGACCTCGTAGTATCGACTTCTATGAGACGGTTCTTGCACGAGGGATTCATTGGCACGTGCGCTACTTACACGATGAATTTTCTCTCGCATACCCTTTTCAAAAAGTCGTTCACGCACGCCTATATTGATAGACGTTAGCGTACGGGAGTCCAGTCTTTCGACATCGACCGGTCGAAAAGTACGACGGAGATGGTGTCGCGTAACCACACCCATAGAAGCTTCCGCCACCCCCATGCGTGCTCTCTGCGCCCTGCGTAAAGTATGAATAATTCTTTATCGAAAACGACTTCTCCCTGGGTTTTCAATCGCACGAATAGGTCACCATCCTCGCGGGTCATGAGTTCTTCCCGGAAACCCCCGACCTTTTCATACGCGGATCGCCGTACGAGCATGAATTTCCCGGAGCCCATTTTTTGAAGCCTGAGCATACGATTTGTCATGGAAAGGAAAAATCTATCAGAAAGCGAAGCGCACTCGGGATATATCCACTGCGGCACGGCAAGCGCTACGATGCGACGGTCTTCGAAGTGTCGCAATGCTCTTTCAATAAAGGGTCCGATGTTGGGCAATAAAACGGTGGTGTCCACGAAGAGTAAGAGTTCTCCCGTGGCGATGTGGGCACCGCGATTGCGCTGTCTCGCGGGAAAACGTGCGCCGTCGCGATTCTCAACCACGTGCGCCCCGGCGCTGCGCGCTGTCTCGATAGTTCGATCGTAACTATTACCATCGGAAACGATGACTTCGTGGGGAATAGCGAGATTCTTAAACTGGCGCACGGTCTCTGCTATAGCACGCTCTTCTTCTCGGGCGGGGATCACGATTGAAAGCATCATGATACTTTTTGCGTTATGCGAGAGCGCACGAACCTACCGAAACCAAAGAGTGCGATGACCACGATAATCATGATCGCGGCAGTGGATACGAGTCCAAATACGTGATCGAGCGAGGTGTAGAGGTCGCCGAGATAATATCCCACAGCGAGCAGTCCGCTCGTCCAGATGATTTGTCCCGCAGTATTCAGCGCCATGAATTTACCGAAGGGGATACGTGTCATACCGGCCGTAAAGAGTGTCGCGCCGGGAAAGCCAAGTCCCATCGTGAGCTTTGAAAAGAGCAGGATCGAGGTGTGATAACGCTGAAATATCCTCTCTACCGTGGCGACATTGGTCTCCGTGATAGAAACATATGTGCCGAACCTTGTGATGAAGGAGTGGCCATATGTTCGACCAAGCCAATACCAGAGCGCGTCACCCATGAGGTCGCCAACGGCGAGGGCGAGGAAGGTGGGCAGTAGGATAAGCGCTCCTGTGCTGACAAAGAAGCCGCATATCATGCTGAGTATGGGCCCCTCGATGACAGCGAGGGGGACCAGAAGCGCGTATTTATACTGTAGGAGAAGTTCCGTGGCTACGGATATATCCATACCGACATAGTATACTCCCGATAATAGAGAAGATATGAGCGACGAAACCCGCATACCCATCTACCATCATAGCCGTCCGCATGCGGAAGTATGGCGGCGTTACAAGGTCTACGGAGCCCGCCCGGGCTTTGCGCTGTCCATCGTGGCTTCGATAGGGCTATTTTTTGCATCCATCGTCACGAACTATGTTGCGTCTTCGTATGCGACTAAAAAAGCGAGCAATTTCGTGGAAGATATCATTCTTTCGAACACGCCTGTCTACAATGTAGACGGGTTCTTCGTGTATGGGGCTCTCGCTATCATCGGATTTGTGTTTCTGCTCTGCGTGGCGCACCCCAAGAGAATTCCATTTGTGTTATATAGCCTGGCACTTTTTTACTTCATCCGCGCCTGCTTTATAGTCCTCACGCATATCGGGCCATTTCCTGATCAGACTGAAGCAGACCTCACCTCCAGTATCGGAATATTCGTAAGCCAGTTTTTCTTCGGGGATGATCTTTTTTTCTCAGGGCACACCGGCGCGCCATTTCTCATGGCGCTTGTCTTTTGGCGCGAAATCATTCTTCGGTATATTTTTATTCTCGCATCAGTCTTGATGGCAGCGGTCGTGCTCCTCGGTCACTTGCACTATTCCATCGATGTCGCGTCCGCGTATTTCATTACGTTCGCTGTGTACCATCTGGCGATGTGGCTTTTTCCATCTGCGCAGGACTCATTCATACGCGATGAGATACAGGATCCGATATGAGGTGCGATTTTTGTGATGAGAAAGAGGTACGAGAGCGCGAGATCCTGCGGACCTCGCTGGTGCGCGCATTTCCTTCCTACATGCCCATAGTTCCCGGACATCTCCTCGTGTGTCCGGTGCGCTGTGTCCCGACTTTCAACAAACTCACCGACCTCGAAGTTTCTGAGATACTGACCACTATGGAAAGATTGAAGGATGCACTGAAGGAAGTTTATGGAGCTGATTCATTCCACATCGCGTGGAACGAAGGTAAGCGCGCCGGCCAGACAGTACACCATTTCCATATGCACATCGTGCCTCGCGCCCCTGGGGACACCGGTATTGTTGACTATGAGCCGCGCGTATTCCTGTATCGTCCGTCTGGTCGCCAAACATCACCCGGGCAAGAGCTCCGTTCTGTGGCCGCCGAAATCCGGCTCGCACTTGAAATATGAAGAAGGGTGAAGACTACATAGCGGTTACGGTTTCTTTCCTCTGCCACGACGGTAAAGGCAACGTATTTCTCTCGAAACGCAGCGTGAATGCGCGCGACGAACATGGCAGATGGGATTGTGGCGGCGGGGGCGTGGAATTTGGTGATTCGGTGGAGCAGACACTCCATAAGGAAATCTTTGAGGAATATCGCGCAAAAGTGAGACAGGCCGTCTTTCTGGGGTACCGCGATGTTTTTCGAGAGCAGAATGGAAAAAAGACACACTGGATATCATTGGATTATCTCGCGCTCATTGATCCGAAAGAGTCGGGGAATGGTGAGCCGCATAAGCTCGAGACGGTCGGTTGGTTTCCGTTCTCGGAGCTTCCCGAGCCTATGCATTCCCAGTGGCCGAATTTTCTCAAAGCGTACGGTGAGAAGCTGCTACACTTGATGCATGGATGAGGAAATCAAGCGTCGGCTCGATTCACTAGAATTAAAGCTAGAAGCCACCTATCAAAGTGCGGAAAAGACGCGCCGTTACCTTTTGTGGACACTCATTATAACGATAGTAGTTCTCGTCTTGCCACTTTTCGGGCTACTTTTCGCCATCCCGTCGCTCCTCTCTTCATATAGTGAGTTTCTCACACTGTAAGAGAAGAAATCTCCAATCGTCACAGTGGTATACTCAAGTTCTTAACGGACTCTTCATAATTACGTATGCCTGAAAAATCTACCATCGACGCTGTGCAGTCCAATTACTGGTTTCGCGTGACAGCTCTCGCGGTCCTCGCACTCCTTGCACTGTATCTATTGGTGCAGATCTTCAGCGAATTCAAAAGCATGCGCTATATCGGGAGTGGTGTAAGCGCGACAAATACCATCACCGTTTCCGGTGAGGGAGAGGTGAGCGCCGTACCGGACACCGCGACTTTTAGCGTGACAATTCAGGAGCGCGCTCGAGAAGTCAAAGACGCCCAGAATAAAGCGACTGAAAAAGGCAATGCGGTCATCGACTATCTCAAGGAGCAGGGAATAGAAGATAAGGATATCCAGACCGCCGATTACAGCGTGTACCCTGAGTATGAATACTCGACCAAGGCATGCGAGCCGAACGTCTACTGTGTTCCGGGAAAACAAACATTGACCGGATATCAGGTATCACAGACGATCACGGTCAAAGTCCGCGACACCGAACAGGCAGGTGAACTTCTATCGGGAGTCGGCGAACGGGGAGCTACACAGGTGAGCGGACTCTCCTTTACCATAGACGACGAAGAGGCGCTTCAGCAGGCGGCGCGGGATGAAGCGATCGCGCAAGCAAAAGAGAAGGCTGATAACCTCGCGTCAGCGCTCGGCGTAGATGTCGTGAGAGTCGTCGGATTCTCAGAGGATGGCAACTACCCGATGCCATACGCGTACGGTCGTGGCGTCGCGATGGATACGATGAGTGCGGAGGCGAAAGTCGCGCCTTCGATTCCCACAGGCGAGAACAAAATCATTTCCAACGTTACGATCACGTACGAGATCAGATAGGCGATTACTATGGTCTCCAAACCCACCCGCTCACGGGCGCTGCGCGCCGCCCGCACTCTTAAACTCGCATCGAGTGCATCGAGAGCGCATATTTTGCTCGCTCTTTCGTGGCGCGGTAGCCAGCCGGTCCAACATATAGCGGACATGGTGGGCATGACGCACTCTGCGGTCAGCCATCAGCTCGGTCTCTTATCCGCCGCAAAAATAGTCTCGTCAAAGAAAGAGGGCAGAATTGTGCGCTACTCCATTTCCGGGGCGCCGGAAGCCAAAGCACTCGTGAAATTCATCCAGTCCGTGGCTTGACTTTTGCCTCCAAAGCGATATTATCCATATATTAACCGCCGCCAGGCGGTTTTAAAATGGAAGAATAATCCTATGGCACTCGGACAATATTTGAAAGATACACAGGCAGAGCTCAGGCACGTCGCATGGCCAACGCGCAGTCAGACTATCATTTATACGGTCATGGTCGCTCTTGTTTCTATCCTCGTTGCTATTTACCTTGGTTTCTTCGACTATATTTTCACGACGGGACTTTCACGGTTTCTCACCGTTCTTCCGACCACGAACCCGATAGAAGTGACGCAGAATCCTATTGGTACTTCGACACCGGAATTCAACGTCACTCCCGTAACAACCGAGATCCAATAATCAATATGGCAAAACAGACGCATGGAGGAGATAGGCAGTGGTACGCGGTACACACGTACTCAGGCTATGAGGATGCGGTAGCTCGAAATCTCAAGCAGCGCATCGATTCATTTGGAATGGGCGAACAGATATTCAATGTCGTCGTGCCCATCGAGAAGAAGATAAAGATCAAGAATGGCCGCCGCACCGAAACCAAAGAGAAGATATTCCCGGGCTATGTACTCGTGGACATGATCGCGACCGATGATGCCTGGAGCGTGGTGCGCAATACGCCGCAGGTCACCGGATTCGTAGGTACCGCCAATCAGGCAGTCCCACTTTCGCCCGAGGAAGTCGATAAGATATTGAAGCGCAGCGAGGGGGACACGGTCCGTCACGCAATAGATCTTGCCCCTGGAGATGCTGTGGTAATCGTCGATGGTCCGTTCAAGGACCTCGAAGGAAAAGTGGGCGAGATTGACGAAGAGCGCGGAAAAGTTAAAGTGCTCGTACCTATGTTCGGCCGTGAGACCCCGGTGGAGCTCGAAGCAGATCAGGTACAGCGCGTCTAAATTCATAATATATGGCAAAAGAAATCACAAAAATGATCAAGCTGCAGATAGAGGCGGGCAAGGCTACGCCAGCTCCTCCAGTGGGAACCGCTCTTGGACCTGCGGGCGTCAACATCGGAGAGTTCGTCAACCAGTTCAATACTCAGACACGTCCGATGATGGGTTCCATCGTGCCGGTAGTCATGACCGTCTACAAGGACAGAACGTTCTCTTTTATCGTGAAGAAGCCGCCGGCTTCTCGGCTGATTCTCAAAGCGGCAGGAATCGAGAAGGGGTCTCAGCGCCCGCACACCGATAAGGTTGCTAAGCTCTCGCAGAAGCAGCTTGAGGATATCGCCACGGAGAAGATGGAGGATCTCAACGCCAACGACCTCGAGCACGCAAAGAAGATTATTGCGGGCACCGCCAGGTCGATGGGGATCGACGTGCAGAAGTAACGTCGTTCGACTTGCAAAATAAGCCTGTCTGATCAAGAGCCCCCGGGAACCCCGGGGTTTCTTTTTTTACTTGCGCTTTATTTCGTCCGCTGTTTAATGCAGGGGATGAACAAACTTATCGTCTTCGAGGGTATCGATGGAGCAGGCAAGGCGACGCAAGTGGAATTGCTCGCAAAGAAGCTCCGCAGAGACGGTAAGCGTGTGACCGTCTTCGTTTCACCTCGGTATGAGACTCCTACGGGCAAGATCGTGAAGCAGGCACTGAGTGGCGCTTACGGCGATTTTGTCGGTCTTTCGCCACATCTCTCCGCGCTCCCGTATCTACTCGACTTCGCAGCTTCGCGCGATGAGATCCGAGATGCCCTAAAGAAAGGTGTCGTCATTTGTGACCGCTATGTACCGAGCACGGTCGCTTATCATAGTGCGAAATTGTCCGGGAAAGCCGCAAAAGACTTTATCAAATGTATCGAGAAGATCGCTTTTGAAAAGATCCGGATGCCGGTGCCAACGTGTGTCGTGTATCTCAAGGTCCCGGTCAATCAGGCACAAAAGCAAATGGCCGGTAAGAAGAAAGATCAGCACGAAAAGGATCTTCCGTATCAAAATCGTGTGGCGAATGTGTATGCACTCTTGCGAAAACGGAAAGGTTGGAGCACAGTTGACTGCTTTGGAGCGGGAACCATGCGCTCCCCCAGGGAGATCCATACGGAGATCGCGGCGCTCATCGGATAGTTCGGCCTTGCTACAATACGCGCATGAATGTTCGTGAATCTATCAGGGAGCGTACCTCAGAGGTGCTACTTTCTCTCGGCATATCGAGCCCCGAGGTTTTGGTAGAATTCCCTGCGGATATTTCGCACGGTGATTTCGCGACGAGTGCGGCGCTCCAGTACGCCAAGCAATTGCAGATAAGTCCCCGAGCACTGGCGGAAAAGCTCGCTTTTGAGCTTGGCACCATATCAGGGGTATCAAAGATCGAGATAGCAGGGCCGGGATTCATCAATTTTTGGATAGATCCGGTCGTGCTTTGGGAACATCTTTCGGTCGGGCGATCACACGGGGCCGCATGGGGGAGCGGAACGAGACTCGCGGGTACAAAAATGATAGTTGAGTACACGGACCCCAATCCTTTCAAAGAATTCCATATAGGGCATCTCGTGACCAATTCGATAGGCGAATCCCTTGCACGTCTTCAGGAGTTCGCAGGAGCCGAAGTGAAGCGCGCGAACTATCAGGGAGATGTGGGCAGACACGTGGCGCGAGCCATCTGGGGGCTACTTCGGTCAGGCGAGCTCGCCACAGATGTAAAAGCCCTCGGGCGTGCCTATGCAGCGGGTGCGGCGGCGGACATCGAGAGCTCTTCCTCTGTGGCAGAGATCACGGACATCAATAAGAAGATATACGCACGGAGCGATGAAGTAATAAATGACCTCTATGACCGGGGTCGCGCGGCGTCCTTGGCGCACTTCGAGGAGCTCTATGCCATTCTCGGTACCAAATTTGATTTTTATTTTTTTGAAAGCGAAACTGGCCCGTATGGTAAAGCAGTTGTCGAATCGCACATAGAAGACGGTGTTTTCAAAAGAAGCGAGGGGGCGATCGTGTACGAGGGTGAGAAAAAAGGTCTACACACGCGCGTATTCCTCAGTTCCGAAGGACTTCCGACGTACGAAGCGAAAGAGCTCGGTCTTTCGAAGATGAAATACGAGAAATATCCCTATGACATCTCAGTCATCGTCACGGGCAATGAAATACGTGAGTACTTCAAGGTGTTGCTGGCCGCGATGGGAGAGATCTTCCCGGAGCTCGCGGCAAAGACTCGGCATGTGCCGCATGGGATGATGCGTCTTGCCGCAGGTAAGATGTCATCCCGCACGGGCAATGTCATAACAGGTGAATCTCTGATCGACGACCTGACGACTGTCGCCAAGGATCGTGCAGCGCAAAGTCACGCGGACGATACTGAGAAGCTCGCCCGCGATGTAGCCGTGGGTGCGATCAAATTCCAGATATTGAAAGGAGGAACGGGGAAGGATATTATTTTCGACCGCGAACGCGCACTCTCTTTGGAGGGCGATTCTGGCCCCTACTTACAGTACGCGCACACGCGCACGAGGGCCATACGGGAAAAAGCAGAAAGCTCTGGGATTGACGCGCAGTTCGATACAAATCTTGATGCACCGGAACTTGCGCGCCTCGTCTACCGATTTTTCGATACGGTAATGCGCGCGGGCGAGGAGAAAGAACCTCACCTGATCGCAACGTATCTCATACAGGTCGCTGCGTCTTTCAATAGTTGGTATGCCCAAGAACAGATACTCGATGGAACGGCCGCCGCTGGCCACAAAGTAGCGCTCGTGGATATCGTGGGGCACACCTTACGAAACGGCCTGTTTTTGCTCGGTATTCCGGCTCCAGAGAAAATGTAGTCGTTTCCGACTCTCGTCGCAGTGGTAGAGGTTTTTTGCTACGATACGCGGCATGGCTGAGACGCTGAAATCAGACGCTGCGCGTCGCGAAGAAGAAATACTCGCGCTCTGGAATGAGCGGCAGATATTCAAGAAATCACTTGAGAAGCCCTCACCGATGGGAGAGTACGTTTTCTATGACGGCCCGCCTTTTGCGACGGGACTTCCGCATTACGGGCACATCGTAGCGTCTGTGATCAAAGACATTATTCCGCGCTATCAGACCATGCGAGGCTATCATGTGCCGCGTGTGTGGGGCTGGGATTGTCACGGTCTTCCCATCGAGAATATCGTGGAGAAAGAGCTGGGCTTCAAACATAAGAAAGATATAAAAGAGATGGGCATCGCGAAATTCAACGAGCTCTGCAGAGCACGTGTGCTCACCTATGTGCACGAATGGGAGAAAGTAATACCGCGCATCGGACGTTGGGTAGATATGGAAAACGCGTACCGCACAATGGACAAGCCGTTCATGGAGTCGGTCTGGTGGGCGTTCAAACAGCTTTGGGATAAGGGTCTGGTATATGAGGACTATCGTTCGATGCATATATGTCCGCGATGCGAAACGACCCTCTCTCAGCAGGAAGTGTCGGAGGGTTACAAAGATGTGAAAGATATCGCCGTTACAGTGAAGTTCAAGATCCATGACCCAGAAAAATACAACTTGCCAGCAAATACGTACTTTCTTGCATGGACAACGACTCCCTGGACTCTTCCGGGCAATGTAGCACTCGCGGTGGGAAGCGATTTCACGTATCGCATGCTTCAAGGTGCGGGGGAAGATATCAAAGAGGAGGAGCATTTCATCGTGTCTGACCGCATTTTCCAAGATCGCAAGGCGCCACTAGAAGATGGCGCGTGGGAGTATCTCAGTCGCCCCGTAAAACCTACAGAACGGACTTTTTTGGGTAGTGAACTCGTAGGAATCGAATACGCGCCCCCGTTCGACTATTACCAAAGCGATTTGTCTCTCAAAGATCGCGAGAATGGTTGGAAGGTGTATGCGGCGGATTTTATTACGGAAGAGAGCGGGACCGGCATTGCACATGAGGCTCCTGCATTCGGTGCGGACGATTGGGAGCTGGCAAAGAAAGTACATCTGCCTTTTGTGCAGCACGTGCACATGGATGGTACTTTCAAACCCGAAGTGACCGCGTTTGCAGGAATGGATGTGAAGCCGAATTCTGAAGAGGATGCAGTGAGATTGAGTGCGGATATCGCAGTGCTCAAGCACTTGCAAGACAGGCACAAACTGTTCGCAAAAGAGAATATCGTGCACGCGTATCCTCACTGCTGGCGATGCGACACGCCACTTCTCAATTATGCTACGAGCTCATGGTTCATATCGGTGACGAAAATAAAATCGGATTTGCTTCAAAATGCACGAGCTATCAATTGGTCTCCCGCGCACATCAAGGAGGGACGCTTTGGGAAATGGCTAGAAGGAGCGCGAGACTGGTCCGTCTCAAGACAACGTTTCTGGGCAAGCGTTATACCGGTGTGGGTCTGTACCTCTTGCAAAAAACAGCGAGTTTTCGGCAGTGCTACGGAACTCGAAGAGGCGAGCGGGCAATCAATAGACGATCTCCATAAGCATGTCATCGACCAAGTAGCAGTGCCCTGTGATTGTGGCGCTCAGATGCGGCGCGTGCCGGACGTTCTCGACACGTGGTTCGATTCGGGCTCGATGCCCTATGGAGCTCGGCATTATCCGTTCGAGAACAAAGAGCGGTTCGAAAAGACGTTCCCCGCGCAATTCATTGCAGAGGGTATCGATCAGACGAGGGCGTGGTTCTATTATCTCCACGTACTTGCTGGGGCGATTCGGGGCACCCATGCTTTCCAGAATGTCATTGTGAACGGGATCGTGCTTGCCGAAGATGGCAAAAAAATGTCCAAAAAGCTCAAGAATTACCCCGATCCGATGGAGGTCGTGGAGAAATACGGTGCTGATGCGCTTCGTATGTATCTCCTTACTTCTCCCGTAATGCAAGCTGAGAACCTGAGTTTTTCAGAAAAAGGAGTCGATGAGATGGCGAAAAAGAATCTCGGCCGATTGGGCAACGTGCTCGCGTTCTATAAGCTCTATGCAGACGATACGGTACGAGATTGGAAGAGCGAGAACGTACTCGACACATGGATCATTGCGCGCCTCGACGGTCTCATCCGCGAAATTACGGGAGGTTTCGAAAAATACCAGCTCGATGTGGCGACTCGCCCCATCACCGGATTCATAGACGACCTCTCGGTGTGGTATCTACGCCGCTCACGCGATCGGTTCAAAGAGGAGGGTGAGGACAAGAAAGCAGCTCTTGCCACGATGCGCTTCGTTCTGCACCGACTCTCCTTGGTGATGGCACCGAGTATGCCTTTCTTTTCTGAGCATCTCTTCCAGGCGGTTCGGGAGGGAGAAGACGAGGAGAGTGTTCACTTAGCTACGTGGCCGACCGTTTCCTATCAACCTACCTTCTGGAGCAAGATATTCGGTGGAGATAATGCACGTGATGTTCTCAATATGATGGAGGTCGCGCGAGCAGTAGTTACGCAAGCCCTCGAGGCAAGAGACAAGGCGGGCATCAAAGTGCGGCAACCCCTTGCACGTCTGAGTGTGCCGACCACCCTCAGGCTCACGGAAGATTTTCTATCGATAATCGCTGATGAAGTGAATGTAAAGCGAGTGGAAAAATCGGGAAGCGAAATAGCGCTCGATACCTCTGTCACCCCGGAGTTACAGGAAGAGGGTTTTGCGCGAGACACGATCCGCTCCATCCAGTCATTCAGAAAAGAATCGGGTCTCAAGCCTGGGCAGCATGCCATATATGAGCTTCGTGCAAGCGAGGAAGAGCGTCGCATTGTCGAGAAGCACCGCGCACAGATAGAAAAAGCAACTGCAACGACGATCACGTTCTCGGCCTAGCCATGTATCAGAAATATCATACCGAAGCGCTGGTACTTGGGAACCGTGAGAGCGGTGAAGCCGACAGAACCATATTTCTATTTTCGCGCGACTTCGGTCTCGTGCGCGCACGAGCTTCTGCGGTGCGCGGGGAGAGGTCAAAGATGCGATATGCGCTTCAGAATTATTCGCTCACGAACGCATCCCTCGTAAAAGGGAAGAGGGGCTGGCGAGTAGCAGGAGCGACAGCCCTCAAGATAGCGCGAGGAGATGAGCGCGGCATCGCAGTATTTGCTCGTGCATCGGAGCTCGTGATGCGGCTTGTGCAAGGAGAGGAACGGAACGAATATCTCTATGCGGCGCTCTTTGAAGCGCACGAGGCACTCGTACGCGAGAAAGTTGAGGCTTTCGCAACTATTGAGATCGTGTGCGTGGCGCGCATCCTCTACGCGCTCGGCTACATTTCGGCAGAAGCGCTCGAGACCGCACTCTTTACCCATACTGCCTATACTGGTGAACACCTGGTCGAAGCTGAGACTATGCGCGACAGACTCCTCCTGTCTATCAATAAGGCGATTGCGGAGACGCAACTCTAGAGCTAGGCTCTTTCTATGATCACCATCTCTCTGTTATCCGAATGTTCCGCAGTAATCGCGCAGGAGCTGGGGGCGCTTGCTGGGGAATTGAGTCAAATTCCGCGGTCGATCTCTGAGAAGCAACTCGAGCGTATTGTTGCGGACCAAAACATACTCGTTATGGTCGTTCGAGATGATGAGAAAATCATTGGTATGGCGAGTGTATACATCATGCCGCAAATAGGAAAGATGAGTGCTCAGATAGAAGATGTCGTCGTGAGTGGTTCCTACCGTGGGCAAGGGCTCGGAGAAAGACTAATGCGCGAAGTGATACACGTGGCAAAAGAGAAAGGAATCTCATCGCTTTCGCTCACATCACGTTCTTCACGCGTTGCGGCGAACAAGCTCTATCAGAAATTGGGATTTGCCGTGCGAGAAACCAACGCTTACAAGCTTTCCCTCTAACATGGCTCGGGTAAAGATAAGCGAATATCGCGCAAAGAGGATCATTCTAGGGGATACGTATGCAGGTATCCAGATTCGATCGGGGGATTCCGTCCCCTCGGGATCCTGGGTCGCAAAAGTCGATCAGGGCGTCAAAAAGCGCTTTAAACAAGGACTCCTGGTGATTGATAAGCCGAAAGTCGCTATCGAAGCAGCGATACGCGAATGGGAAAAGAAAGGATTTTCTCAGTTCCTGCTTGAGCCACTTTTTCCGCACGATGCGAGTGAAGAGCAGTATTTTTCGCTCGAGCGAGTACGCGATGGTATTCGTATATTGCATGCGAGAGATGGTGGTGTCGATATAGAGGCGCATCCGGAGCAGGTGTATACAGGGACGTATGCAACCGATGCGGATATCGCGCACATCGCGAAAGACACCGCTCTGCCGGAAGAATTTCTCAGACAGATGGTCGCAACATTTGAAAAGCAATTCTTCGCGTTCGTCGAGATAAATCCTCTCGTGGTAAAGGATGACGCGGCACACCTTCTTGATGCGGCTGTTCTCGTCGATAGCGCGGGGGCGTTTTTCGTCCGAAATGGTTGGACGGACGATGACATCATAAAAGCTCCATCGAAGCATGCCGCAGAAGCTGCCGTTGAATCGCTTTCTCAGACCACAGCTGCATCGCTCAAGCTATCTGTGATCGATCCGAATGGATCTCTTTTCTTTCTTCTTTCGGGCGGCGGCGGCTCTATTGTCATTGCAGACGAAGCGCAGCTCGAGGGCGCGGGAGACCTCATAGCGAATTACGGGGAATATAGTGGTGGCCCTACGACAGAGGAAACATATCTGTACGCCAAAGAGATCGTGCAACTCATGTTGGCTTCTAAAGCACAGAGGAAAGCCCTCGTTATAGCTGGCGGGGTCGCGAATTTTACGGACGTGAAGATTACATTTCGCGGCATCATTGATGCGCTAAAAGTTGCCTCGCCAGCGATGCGCGAACAGGGGGTAAAAGTATTTGTACGCCGCGGCGGACCCAACGAAGAAGCGGGGTTGGATCTCATGCGAGAATTTCTTGGTGCAGAAGGGCTGCTCGGATCGGTCCATGGCTCCGACACCGTCATCACAAAAGCCGTCGAAGACGCGATTGCCTTCATACGATCATGACGATACTTGAACAGGTGAGAAATGGTGCGACCGGTATACTCGTAGCCGGTAACCATGCTCGGATAGTCCAGGCCATACTGGATTTTGATCACCTTGCGGGGAAAGAAGCACCGTCTGTCCTCGGCCTCATTGCTGCGACGCGTAAGGCACAGAAATTCTTTTTCGGATCTAAAGAGATACTCGTACCATGTTTCAAGAGTTTTACAGATGTGCCGCCGTCGATAAGCGGTGAAGTGAAGTGGCTCTTGAATCTTCAGTCCGGTCGTCGCACGTATGCCACCACTTCGAGCTTTTTCGAGCATTTTCCCAATGCGTTGGGCGCGCATCTATTTGCCGAGAATGTACCCGAATTGCACGCGACCTTACTCGTACGGGAGTATGGGAAAAAGTATGTTATCGCAGGTCCTTCAGGAGTGGGCGTTCTCGTTTCGGGGCATCTCAAGCTGGGTGCCATTGGGGGAGTGGATATGAGGCAAATAGACGCCGGTAAATTCGTGACACCGGGTGCTGTCGCTGTCGTATCGACTTCTGGAGGTATGACCAACGAGCTCATACGCGCGGTAGCCGCCGCCGGAAAGCGGGTATCATTCTCGATCTCGATCGGAGGAGATCGCTTTCCGGTCACGTCTCTCGGGGATGTACTGGCTCATGCTGAAGCAGACTCGCAAACTCAAGCGATCGTATATTTTGGAGAGCTGGGCGGAAGCGATGAATACGAGATAGTGGAACTTCTGCAAAAAGGCAAGATTACGAAACCGATAGTGTGCTATATAGCAGGCGTCATCGATGAGGCATTCGATGAGCATATGCAGTTTGGGCACGCAAAAGCACTCGTTGCTTCGCAGGATCAAAGCGCGCGTTCGAAAAGAAGTGCGCTTGCTGCTGCTGGCGCGATAGCACCAGAAACATTTCCAGAATTCCTTGAAAGTATGGAGCAGCTGCCGGCATCGAGCGCCCATGATAGGGTGGTGGATATAGATAGTGTTATGAATCGGCAAAGAAGCATTCTTTCTACGCGAGAAATAGTCGATCTGGAAAACGTACCGGTATTCGTAAAAGACGGTCAGCTTGTGCCGCAAAAAGAGAATGGCTTTGCTTCCGCCGCTCTTCACGCACTGCTCGGGTCGGATGTAAAACCCATAACCGCTGCGTTCGTATCGAATATTTTCGAGCTCCTTATCGATCATGGAGGTCATGTGTCGGGCGCGGTCAATACGATGGTGACTGCTCGAGCAGGCAAAGATATGGTCTCATCGCTCGCAGCAGGACTCCTCACTATTGGTCCGCGGTTCGGAGGAGCAGTGAACGAGGCTGCGCGCACGTGGCATACCGGTGTGATTTCCGGCGCCGAAGCTGCTGCTTTCGTCGAAGCCAGGACGCAAGGGGGACAGCTTCTCGCAGGGATCGGACACAGGAAATATCGCGTCGGCATTCCCGATCCGCGTGTGGAGGCGCTCTCGGAGTTCGCGACGCTTCTCAAGAAGCATCCGCACTATGATTTCGCACGGGCGGTAGAAAATATTACAACCGGCAAAAATGGCAATCTCATACTCAACGTCGACGGAGTTATGGCCGCGCTCCTCTTAGATGTTCTCGCTGAAGAGGAGGGGTATTCTGCCAGTGAGCTTGATGAACTGCTGGAAGCGGAGTTTTTCAATGCACTCTTTATCATCCCTCGCTCGGTAGGATTCATCGCACATTTCATCGAACAGAAGCGAAATGACGAGGGGCTTTTCCGGTTGCCCGACGAACTCCTTTTCGAGAAGAAAATAGAGCCAAAAGATACGAAATAAGCATACGCGTGCGTGGTATTATTTTGAAGTGGAAGGTTCTGAGCACGAGCAGGAAAAAATAGAGCGTTTGCGCCGCGCGATGTACTCGCGATCCCTTTCCGATAAGCTCAAAGAAAGGCCGCGCAGGGACCTCGACGGAGTTCGCCCTTTGGTGGGTGAAGATTGGCAGGACGATGCGACGCCTCTCGCGGGTTCATCTGTCGCCCCGCGAGTTATAGGATATACGAGGACCGCTTTGTGGTGGTTTCTTTCTGCATCAGTGATTTTTTTCGTGCTCGCCTTGTCTTTTTTCATCTATTATTTCAGTTTCGGCTCGGGAAGTGCGGCAGCGGCGCCTGACAACATAGAGATAGGGGTATCCGGTCCAGCCCAGATCGTGGGAGGAGAGCCGACGAAGCTACAAATAGTTGTCACCAACCGCAATAAAGTCCCACTCGAGTTGGCAGACCTTGTAATTACGTATCCCTCTGGGACGCGTTCGTCCACCGACTTCAAGACGGATTATCCTTCCGAGCGCATCTCCCTCGGCTCCATTGAGCCCGGAGGTAGAAGGCAGGGCACCGTTTCCGCTATATTCTCCGGAGAAGGCGGCGCTGCATCGAAAGTGAATGTAGAACTAGAGTACCGCGTTCAAGGATCGAGCGCGATTTTTGTCGCGTCTTCGGATTACGACCTTGTACTAAGCACGTCTGCGCTCTCCGTATCGGTCGACGGGAATACGCAGACCACCTCTGGTCAGCCCGTACAGTTCACTATAAGCATCTCCTCAAATGCAGCAGCACCGATAAAAGATGTACTCGTCGAAGTGGCGTATCCTTTTGGCTTCAAGTTTTCGAGTGCTTCGCCCGCACCGGTCGGTCTTGGTTCGTGGGCCATTGGCGATCTTTCTCCTGGTGAGAGAAAGACCATTCAAGTGAGTGGGTCGCTCTCAGGTGAATCGGGAGATGAGCGTGTTTTCCGAGTACAAGCGGGAACGAGACCGACGTCGCAATCACCATCCATAACAACGGTATTGGCTAAGAGTTCGCATCCGATGCAGATATCCCAAGCATTCCTCGGCCTCGCAGTCGCTGCCAATAAGCAGTCCGGCGCAGCTGCCATTGCCGCACCCGGAGAAAATGTGCTTGTGACCGTTTCGTATCAGAATAATCTCTCGACCGAAATAACTGACGCCATTATTGTCGCGCGCCTCTCGGGGCTGTCTATCGACGGCGGATCAGTCCACTCGACCGACGGATTCTATCGCTCGACCGATGAGACAGTGCTTTGGGACAAGACGACGACTGGCGGGGCATTCGCGTCGCTTGCTCCCGGGGCAAAAGGCACAGTAGGCTTTTCATTCCAAATGCCGAGTTCGGAAAGTCTCAAGGGAATCGTAAATCCAAAGTTATCGATCAGTATAAATGCTGCAGGGAAGCGCGTGTCCGAGAGTGGCGTACCGCAGAGTCTCCAGTCAGCGGTGCGACAGGAGGTCAAACTCGCGACTGATCTTCAGCTCAATGCGCAGGCACTTTATTACGCCAACCCGTTCGGTTCATCCGGCGTCATGCCGCCGAAAGCTGGCTCCGAGACTACGTACGCGCTTATATTCACGATCACGAATACCACCAACAAACTGAGCAATACGAAAGTGACAGCGAGCCTGCCTTCGTATGTGCGATGGATCGGTACGTTCGCGCCAAAATCAGAAAGACTGACATTCAATCAATTGGATGGCACCTTTACCTGGGATGTGGGAGAGATCGCGGAGAATGTCGGTGTTGCGGGAAATCAGCCGAGACAAATTGCTATCGCGGTAGGTCTCACTCCATCGACCAGTCAGATAGGACAGCAGCCGGCGCTGGTGCGAAATGTGACACTCACCGGGACAGATGTCGCTACGGGAGTAAGCGTGACAAAAAAGACCACGCCTGATGTCACGACGAATCTAGCGCAGGTCTCGAAATCCTCTTCTGACAGCATCGTAGGAACTGATCCGGGCTTTTCTCCCGGAAATGCTACGGTCGTCAAATAGCTCGTTTTTAAGCCTTAATAGGGGTGCCTGGCACACTCTTCGCCTTTCGTTCTACCGCCGAAAATCTGCTACACTCACCCCATGAACGACGGCAGAATGGAAAAGATCGTATCACTCGCGAAGCGACGCGGCTTCGTCTATCAGGGTTCCGAGATCTACGGCGGTCTTGCAGGTACATGGGATTACGGACCTCTCGGAGTAGAACTCAAGAACAATGTGAAGCAGTTATGGTGGCGCATGTTCGTCCAAGATCGCGACGATATGTTCGGCGTCGACGCGGCGATACTTATGAATGCAGAAGTATGGAAAGCTTCCGGCCATGTCGATGGGTTTCAGGACCCACTCGTCGAATGTAAGAAATGTAAGCGTCGTTTCCGTGCTGACCAAGTAGGAGAAAATTGCCCCGAATGCAGCGGGGATTTCGGAGAAGTGCGACAGTTCAACATGATGTTCCAAACTCAGGTCGGTGCTACCGACGGAGAGGGGACGGTGTCATATCTGCGACCGGAAACAGCGGGTGGTATTTTCGTCAATTTCAAGAACGTCGTCGACTCCTTTCATCCGAAGCTTCCCTTTGGCGTTGCGCAGATAGGAAAGGCTTTTCGCAACGAGATAGCTCCGCGTGACTTTGTCTTCCGCTCAAGGGAGTTCGAACAAATGGAGGTCGAATATTTCGTGAGTGAGGGAGAGTGGGAATCGGCTTTTGAGATGTGGCGACAAAACGTCCATGCATTCAATGAAGCAGTAGGTATTTCACCAGGATCAGTTCATGAGCTTGAAGTTCCCGATGGTGACAGGGCACACTACTCAAAACGTACGATAGATTTCGAGTTTGATTTTCCTTTCGGCCGCAAAGAGCTCTACGGGTTAGCCTACCGGACGGATTTTGATCTTACGGCGCATGCAGCAGCCTCACGCGTCGATTTGTCGTATCTCGACGATTCCACGAGTGAGCGTTTTGTGCCACATGTCATCGAACCTTCGTTTGGAGTTGATCGGACGGTGCTCGCGATACTTTCCTCGGCATACACCGAAGATGAGCTTGGAGGAGAGACTCGTACCTATTTGAAGTTCAATAAAAATGTGGCGCCTATCAAGGCTGCGGTCTTTCCGCTCCTGAAAAATAAACCAGAATTGGTCGCCAAAGCTCGCGAAGTGTATCTGGCATTGAAGAAGTTGACTCCGCAGATCATGTGGGATGACAACGGAAATATCGGCAAGCGTTATCGAAGACAGGACGAGATAGGCACGCCTGTCTGCATCACTATCGATTTCGACACGCTCGGCGAGAATCCAGATCTCATAGATACCGTGACACTGCGGGACCGCGATACGGGTGAGCAGGAGAGAGTAGCTATTCCCGACCTTTTTTCTCGCATTTAAGCCGCGAAACTAGCCTCCGAAGGCACGTGTGTTACGATTCGCCACATGCACGACAGGCTCGTTAATATCTCTTTTTCTACGGGCACGGTCCTCAAAACACTGGTAATTCTCGCGCTTGCGTGGCTCCTGTGGGTGCTTCGCGACGTGGCGCTCATAGTGATTACCGCGATCGTCATAGCCTCCGCCGTAGAGCCGGGAATACGAGGGTTCATGCGTCGTGGTATACCGCGCGTCCTCGCCGTTCTCAGCGTGTATGTGATCATGTTCGGGCTTTTTTTCGTGCTCTTCTATTTCTTTTTTCCCTCGGTGTTGGAGGATTTTGCAACGTTCGTTTCATCGCTGCCGACATACCTTGAATATCTGACGAGCGCCGGCGCGTTCGATACCTACACAAGTATTTTGGGATTGCCTTCACCCTCAGAGCTGTCGGCGGGAAATATTATGGAGAGCGTGCGCACAGCGCTCAGCGGAGGATCCACCTTCGACAATGCATTTTCTGCAGCGAGCCGCATATTTGGTGGGGTCTTTTCACTGGTCCTTATCATTGTCTTCTCATTCTATTTTGCAGTGGTGGAGACCGGAGTCGACGACTTCCTCCGCATTGTGACCCCAAAGACACATCAGTCGTATATGCTCGGCCTCTGGCGACGTTCGCAGAAGAAAATAGGTCTGTGGATGCAGGGCCAACTCTTGCTCGGCGTCATAATCGGTGTCCTTGTCTATCTTGGCCTCACTATCCTCGGAGTTCCTCATGCACTTGTCCTCGCGGTCATTGCGGCATCTTTCGAGATCATTCCCGTATTTGGTCCTATTCTCGCGGCAGTACCGGCGGTGATGGTGGCATTCGTCGCAGGCGGCCCGACGCTTGGCTTCCTTACCGTCGCGCTCTACGTGATAGCACAGCAGTTTGAGAACCATCTCATCTATCCGCTCGTCGTGACGAGGGTAGTGGGTGTGCCACCGCTTCTGGTGATACTTGCGCTCATTATTGGCGCTGAGCTCGCGGGATTTCTTGGGGTCATACTTTCCGTCCCTGTAGCGGCGACGCTCCAAGAGTTCGTGAGCGACCTAGAGGCGGGGAGACTTCCGAAACGTGAAGCATAATATGGGCAAACCTCTCTATCTCTCGACAACGCTCCCGTATGTAAATGCCGATCCGCATATCGGCCATGCACTTGAATTTGTTCGCGCAGACACTATCGCGCGCTACCGTCGCCTTTTAGGTGACGAAGTGTTCTTTAATACCGGTACTGACGAACATGGTCAGAAGATCTTCGAGGCTGCGCAAAGTGCAGGCGAGGACGTGCAGTCGTATGTTGACCACTATTCGGAGGAATTCAAGAAACTTGGAACGTCACTTAATCTGTCTTACGACGCGTTCATTCGCACCACTGATGAGAGACATATCAAAGCTGCTCAGGAAATTTGGAAGCGTTGCGATGCCGGGGGCGATATCTACAAAAAGTCTTACGAAGGACTCTACTGTGTTGGTTGTGAGCGCTTTCTTACCGAAAAGGAGCTGATTGGTGGGAAATGTCCGATCCATATGAAGGAGCCGGTTCCCTTAAAGGAAGAAAATTATTTCTTCAGATTCTCCAAGTACCAGGATGCGTTAATGCGCTATCTCTCCAAGGACAATGCCATTGTTCCTGCTTGGCGTAGGGAAGAGGCGTTGCAATTCGTAAGCGGCGGTTTGGAAGATTTTAGTATCTCGCGTGAGAAAGCGCGGCTCTCGTGGGGAATACCCGTGCCTGGCGATGACAGCCAGGTGATGTATGTGTGGTTTGACGCGCTTACCAATTACATCTCGACACTGGGTTGGCCGGAAGACGCACATGGCGATTTCGCAAAATTCTGGGAAGGGGGGGAGGTGATGCAGGTCGCTGGTAAGGATCAAGTGCGCTTCCAATCCATTATGTGGCAGGCAATGCTCATGTCCTCTGGCATAAAAAATACGGATACTATCGTATACAACGGCTTTATCACGAGCGGCGGACAAAAAATGTCGAAGTCGGTGGGCAATGTCATTAATCCACATGAACTCGTTGATGCGTTCGGTACTGATGCGACTCGCTATCTCTTGCTTCGCCACGTGCATGCATTTGAGGACAGTGACGTGACCATGGAGCGGTTCCAAGAGGCATACAATGCCGATCTAGCCAACGGAATCGGCAATCTTTCCGCCCGCATCATGACACTCGCCGAGAATCATATTGAACCCGTCGCACGTCCAGAGCCTACGGGTTTCGACGCGGCATATGTCGATGCTCTTGCGAAATATGACTATCCATCGGCAATAGCGACGGTGTGGGAGCGCATTGAGAAACTGGACCAGCGAATGACGAAGGAAGAGCCGTTCAAACTTGTAAAGTCTGATCCGGATAAGGGTCAAAATGTCATCAAGGAGATGGCAATTGAGCTTTACAATATCGCGTGGACGTTGCAGCCATTTATGCCTGCGACGAGCGATGCTATCAAATCGACCGTCCTCGCAAACAAAAAACCCGCGACGCTTTTCCCGCGTAAAGATTAGGCATGAAATATTTCGACGCGCACACGCACGTGAATTTCGTTGCGTACGACGAAGATAGGGAAGCGACGATACTGCGCTCTCATGGTGCTGAGACAGGCATGAATGTTGTCGGCACCCAGTACGACACATCAAAGTCTGCGGTTGATCTCGCTGAGAAGTACGACCATGTGTACGCGACCATAGGGCTGCACCCCATCCATACGTCCAAGTCTTACCACGATGAGAAGGAGCTGGGAGATGGAGGAAAAGAATTTACGTCGCGCGGCGAAGTATTCGATACAAAAGCGTACGAAGAGCTCGGACAGTCAAAGAAGGTGATAGCGGTGGGCGAGTGCGGACTCGATTACTATCGTTTGGACGAGCAAACGAAAGGGGTACAGGAAGAGGCGTTCATTCAACAGATAGAGCTCGCCAATACGTTGAATAAGCCACTCATGCTCCACATTCGCCCTGGCCGGACAGGCAATGCATATGACGACGCACTCAAAATACTAAAGGCGCATGCAAAAGTCCGAGGCGACGTCCATTTTTTCGCGGGGGATTGGAATATCGCGAAAGAATTCCTTGATGAGGGGTTCACGCTCTCTTTCACGGGGGTTATCACATTTACCCGGGACTACGACGAAGTCGTACGGAATGCGCCGCTCGATATGCTGCTGAGCGAGACCGACGCGCCGTATGTCACACCTGCGCCGTATCGAGGCAAGCGCAATGAGCCCGCGTATGTAGAAATGGTTGTGCGTCAAATATCGGAAATACGCAATGAGTCCTTTGAAAAGGTCCAGCGGCAGCTTCTGGACAACGCCGTGCGCGTGTTTGGGATTGCGATATAGTATCGATATATGGGAAAAATTTGGGCAGGCATTATCGTTTTACTTTTAGTCATCGTGGGCGCAGTGTGGCTTATCATGACTCCAGCACCGCAAAGCAATGAGGTGGCAAGTGAGAAGGTCGGCTTTACATGGAAGATCACAGAACTGGGGGAACAGTCGACTGTACCAGGCGTGCCGCGTACTGGTGTGACCCTTGCTTCAGGCGGTAAAACGTACGATGTGGGCACTTTCGACGGCTCGTGTGCTGAGATAAATGGCACGTCGTGGTCTCTCTATGAGGGCGAGAAGACAGGTGTTATTTGCTGGTGGGCAGGGGGAGGGAGTGAAGCGGGCGTCTTTGAAGAAGGTGGAAAGCTTGTCCTCAAGGTCGGAAGCCTCGATGAAGGAAGTGCTGAAACACCAGGCTTCCGCGGTGATTTCAGGACTATCACGACGCTTGAATAGCCTGAAGGGTTAAAAAACCCTCGGTTTCTTGCAGCCCCTATGGTGCCGTGATAGAGTGCGCCCACAATATGGCTGAAGATATAGTTGTCTCAGAGACTGATACCTCGGAAAACGAGGTCGTTTCGCGCGTCTACGAAGTCGGTTACCTTGTCATGTCTACGGTCGCAGACGATCAGGTAGAGAAGGTGGTCGGCGATATTCGCAGCGTCATCGAGAAGGCGGGGGGATCTTTCATTGCAGAAGGAGCCCCTGTTCTTACGAAACTCTCATACGGAATGGATGCACGTGAAGGAGATAGACACGTGACACACGACAAGGCGTATTTTGGCTGGATAAAATTCGAAGCACCTACAGCTGCGGTCCAGATGTTGAGCGACGCTCTCAAGGCTCACGCTTCTGTCCTTCGTAATATAGTCTTCCAGACGGTGCGTGAAGAGACCCGCGCCCGAATAAAGGCCCCGACTCTGCGCGAAGTAAAGCGCACAGATACCATTCGCTCCTCACCGAAGCGCCCTGATGAGGAAAGCGCTCCGGTATCCGAAGCCGATCTCGAGAAAGCTCTCCAGGACATCACCGCTGAGTAGTGTTAAGCTTTTTATATGTACATCAATAAGGCGATACTTTTCGGTAATCTTACCCGCGACCCTGAGCTCAAGGCTCTCCCGAGCGGCATGAACGTCTGCAATTTCTCAATCGCGACCAACCGTGTCTACAAAGACCGCGACGGAAAGAAGCAGGAGCAGACGGATTTTCATAATATTGTTGTCTTCGGCAAGCAGGCCGACACCGTCTCGCAGTACCTCAAAAAGGGAAGCTCCGCGTACATAGAGGGACGCATGCAGACTCGCAGCTGGGAACAGAACGGAGAAAAGAAGTATCGTACGGAAGTCGTTGCTGACTCGGTACAATTCGGTCCGCGAGGTTCCGGTTCGGGAGGAGGTGGGGCTCGCAAGAGCGAAGAGATGGCGGACGAGCCGACCGCCTCGAGTGGTACGGGAATCGATTATCCGAAAGACGATATTAATCCGGACGATATTCCGTTCTAAAAGATTTATATGGCAAATATACTCACACAAAATGATATCCAGCACGTCGATTACAAGGACATCGATCTCTTGAAGCAGTTCGTCAATCCGCATGGTCGCGTCATGGCGCGAAAGCGAACGGCATTGACTGCAAAACAGCAGCGCGCGGTGGAGGCGGCGGTCAAGCGCGCCAGGTTCATGGGTCTTCTCCCGTATATACAAAAGTAAGCAAAGGAAAGCGCAAAAGCCCCAGAGATGGGGCTTTTGCTTTATACTGTATACAAATGGCACGTCTTCATGACACGCGCTCACGCGCTCTGCCGGTCTCAAGAGAGGTCTCGCTGGATGCGTGGCTCGTTGTGATTGGAATCATAGTTGCGATTGCGCTTGCGAAAACAGACGTTGTCGCATATTTAGCGTCTATCACTTCTGAATTTACGGTGGCAACGAGCTTCATTATTGGCCTATTCTTCACATCCGTCCTTACGACTACTCCGGCCATTGTCGCAATAGTAGAATTTTCACAGCATGTTTCTCCACTCATTCTGGCGTTTGTCGGGGCAGCGGGAGCAGTGTGTGGAGACCTCCTCATATTCCGATTTGTGCGCAGTCCGCTCGCGCGCTACATCGTACGCCTAGCATCACATACGAGGCTCCAGAAGATTGGTCGTGCACTCGATCGGAGCCCGCTGTGGTGGCTTGTACCGGCGCTTGGGGCGGTCGTGATAGCATCTCCGCTTCCGGATGAGCTCGGGCTCCTTATGATGGGGCTATCGCATATTCGCATCTCTCAGTTCATTGTACTTTCGTACATCATGAATGCGATAGGCATCTTCTTTATTGCCTCTGCAGCGCAGAGCGTGCTGTAAAATCTATACGCGTTCTACGTATTCACCTGATTCGGTGTTGATACGCAGGACGTCGCCCTCTTCGATGAACATGGGGACTGTGACCGTGGCACCGGTCTCGAGTGTAACGACTTTGTCGCCGCCTTGTGCAGTATTACCGCGAACGTTGGGGGGCGCATCAGTGACCTTGAGTTCTACTTTTACCGGTAGCCTTACCTGGATAGGTTCTTCGTCGAACCATCTCACTTCCACTTCTGTATTTGCCCTCAGCCACTTGCTCTCGTCGCCAATTCGCTCTGCGGTAAGTTCAAATCGCTTGGACTTGTCGGTCGCTTCGTGGAAGAACCACTCTCCTTTGCGCTCGTAGATGAACACTGCGGTGCGTGTCTCCACGTCTGCTTCCTCGACTTTATCTGAGACATGAAAAGTATGTTCCGCCATTGAACCCGTCTTTAAGTTGCGCAGCTTTACTTGATTGACCGGCTTGCGCTGCTGTTTGCGGAATACCCATGCGGAGAGAACCTCGTACGGATCTCCGTCGATGATTATCAGCCTTTTCGGCAGCACTTCGTTGTATGCGAGCATCGCCATGTGGGGCGTATCTTATAGGCTCAAGGCTGATATTGCAAATGAGACTATTCCTCTGAAGCCGAAGCTTTCGACGACATTCCGTTGTCGTTGAGGCTTTTCTTAATATCTTTCAGCAACTGATTGAGCACAGGCTTATTCTCCCGCAGGAAAGTGCGCGCAGCGTCGTATCCACGGCCAAGCTTCGTTTCTCCGATGGCATAAGAGCCACCCGAAGATTTCTCGACAAAGCCCAGTTTTTCACCGAGCGCCAGAGCTTCACCTTCGCGTGAGATTCCTTCTCCGTAGAGCATATCGAACTCGACTGCTCGAAAAGGTGCAGCTACTTTATTTTTGACTATTTTTACTCTGTGGCGACCGCCCATCGTCTCATCACCTTTCTTTATCTGTGCGATGCGACGAATATCAATGCGGACCGATGTATAGAATTTAAGCGCCTTTCCGCCCGGAGTTGTCTCAGGGTTACCGAACATCACGCCTATCTGCATACGTATTTGGTTGATGAATATGACAACGGTCTTTGTCTTACTGACGATCGCAGTGAGCTTGCGAAGTGCCTGGGACATAAGGCGGGCTTGCTTGCCCACATGACTCTGCCCCATGTCTCCCTCTATCTCGTCTTTCGGGGTAAGCGCGGCAACCGAATCGATCACAATCACGTCTATTTTTCCGCTTCGCACGAGCGATTCGACTATCTCGAGCGCCTGTTCACCGGTATCTGGCTGCGAGACGAGTAGAGTCGAAATATCGACACCTATCTTTTTTGCGTACTCAGGGTCAAGCGCATGCTCTGCGTCGATGAATGCACAGATGCCGTTTTTTTTCTGCGCTTCTGCGACGATGTGTAACGAGAGAGTCGTCTTTCCGGAGGACTCAGGACCGAATATCTCGATGATGCGGCCACGGGGGATACCGCCGATACCGAGCGCCCAATCGATACCTATGGAGCCGGTCGGGATCGCGTTCACGTCGACTTTCGGCTGTGCGCCCAGCATCATGATGCTGTCGTCACCAAACTTCGTTTTGATATCCGAGAGTGCCCGCTCGATATCTTTGTCCGAACCGGTGCCAGTAGTTTTGGGTGCTGCCTTTTCTTTCTTTGTGAATGCCATATGAAAAGCAGTATATCCTACGGTGTTTCGGGCGCTACCGGGGTGGTTGTTGCAGTCGTCGGCCCGTTCTTTGTGGGTACGGTATCCATATGCGCCGGTCGAACATAGACCACCTGGATTATCTCTTGCCGGCTGCGACCGTACTTATCTCGAGCGTCAAAGACGATACGGTTGATGCCTTCCGAAAGCAGGTACGGTTCTTCGAATGCGCCGTCTTCGGTGACAGAAATGACCTTTCCGTTCATCGAGAGAGAAGCAATTCGGTCTGCGCGTCCTTTGAGGGTAATGAATGGCTCGTGTACTTCGGTTATTCCTGCTGGTATTGAAATCTTGGGTCCAAAGAGCATGCCGCGTGCCTCAAAGTACGCATAGCCGGCGACGATCGCAAAGAAAATACCGATTGCGATCTTTGTAAGTCTCGAATCGCGATAGGGCAGCATAGCTAGCGCTGGTCGGGTTCCTCCTCGGCCACCTCTGGCGGCTCAGCGGCAAGTTCGTCGGCATTGCCACCGCCGATGATATCTCGCGGTTTAGCTCCATCTGCGGGACCGATCACGCCCCGATCTTCTAGAATATCCATAAGTCGGGCTGCGCGCGCGTATCCGACCCCGAGCTTGCGTTGGAGGTACGATGTCGACGCTTTTCCTGCCTCGATGACGGTACGTTTGGCATCAGCATAGAGCTCGTCATCGTCATCAGTTTCGTTTTCCATCGAAGCGAAGATGGCGTCTGTTCCGCCGTTCTGATTCCTGTTCTCGGTAAAGTCTATTTCACTCGGTAGCATTCCTTCACTCGAGCGAGCGATATGCGCGACAACACGCTTGACCTCGGACTCGCTGATGTAAGGAGCCTGAATACGAATAGGCTTGGACATTTCCCCTGAAAGGAAAAGCATGTCTCCCGCTCCGAGTAGATTTTCTGCGCCGCCCATATCCAAAATGGTGCGCGAGTCTATCTGCGAGGAGACCTGGAGGGCGAGTCGTGCAGGGATATTGGCCTTGATGAGGCCGGTGATCACTTTTACCGAGGGGCGCTGAGTCGAAAGTATGAGGTGGATACCTACGGCTCGGCTCATCTGAGCAAGACGCACGATGCCGCTCTCAAGCTCGCGTGGATACGCGGTCATGATATCTGCAAGCTCGTCTATGATAAGCACAATATAGGGGAGCGCTTCGGGCAACGCTTCACCATCCTTTGCGCCCTTTTTGATAGCGGGGGCGAGGATGTTCTCGTGATATGAGGAGATGTCGCGAACCTTTTCTGTCTCGAGGATGTTGTAACGTCGTTCCATTTCTTTGGCCAGCCACTTGAGTGCAAGTATTGCTTTCTTGGCGTCGGTGATGACAGGTGTGTAGAGGTGGGGGATCGAATTGTAGAGAGTGAGCTCAACTCGTTTCGGATCGACCATGATGAATCGGAGTTTTTCTGGACCGCAGCGATATAGAAGCGATACGATGAGGTCGTTGATAGTCGCCGACTTACCCGCACCAGTAGTACCGGCAATGAGCATGTGCGGCATACGCGCCAAGTCCGCATAGTGAGGCTGACCGTTGATCGATCTACCAAGCGCCATCAGGAGCGGCTTTTCAGAGCTGGTGAACGCTTGATCGGAAATGAGTGGTGCCATGCCGAGTGTTGTTCGGGCAATGTTCGGTACCTCGATACCCACGAGAGCTTTACCGGGAATCGGAGCTTCGATACGTACCGGGGAAGCGGCAAGAGCAAGCTCGAGGTTGCTCTGTAGTGCGACTATCTTTGAGAGGCGGACTCCCTCAGCGGGCTTCATTGCGTAGCGAGTGACCGTGGGACCGATAGAAGCCTCGTCCATTTCGACCTGTATGCCGAAATTCTGGAGAGTGCGCTTGATGATGTTCATATTGGCTTTCACGTCGCCGACCTCTGGCTTGCCTTTATTTTTTGCAAGAAGCGATGATGGAGGAGGCGTATACATGCTTCCAGTAGCAGCGATAATGGGGAAGCCCTCTTGCTGAGGATTATCTCTTTTATCGAAACTTACGACCGATGGTTGTTTGGAAGGTGCGACCGGTTCACCGCTTTGCTCCTCGGACACCTCTTCTTCGGTGACCTCGTCCGTTTCTTCTGGTAGTCCGGTAACGGGCACATCGTCTATATCTGTTTCAACGAGCGCCCCGTCAGACGTAAAGGACAAACGTATACGCGCTATGAGCGCACGAAGGTTGATATCAAAAGCGATAACGAGAGAGGCAATGATGAAAGCGAGAAGAAAGATTACTGTGGCAGTGGTATCGACTGCGGCAACGATGGGCTTCGATATAGCTTCTCCCAATACCCCGCCGTGCGTGGGGAAAGCAAGTGATATCAAGCCGAGCGCCGATAGAAGAAATATTGCCGTGCTCATGAGTTGCACCCATCCGAACTGTCGTGCGAAAGAGCGGAATATCAACATGGCGAGCATCACGAGCGACAGTGGCAAGAGCATATATCCCACTCCCAAGAGCCACGTCAGCCACGTATAGAGAAGTGCGCCAACTGCGCCGCCAACTCCGAAGCTCGCCAGGGTCAAGAAACCTGCGATCGCGATACAGAAGATGGCGCACACACCACGTATCGCTTCGCTGCTGACGAGCGGCGCCGCATCCTCTGCGTCCTCATCCTTCTGCTTCGCATTTTTTCGCTCCCGCTTCGATTTCATGTCGATATCATACCATGCGCGCTCAGTGTAAAATCCCGAAATAGATTGATTTTGCGCGCCAGAATAGGTAGTGGTCCATATTTCGAACAATCGTCATACAACACGTTTTCACGTTGCTTTTATAGGTCGTCCTTTATATACTCTGCCGTATCGATGTTCATACGGACCCGTATAGGACATTCAAGATATAACAATGGACGACATAAAGGACATACAAAAGACAGATTCTATATCGAAGTTTATCGACCAATACAATGTCCGTACCAATCCCTTTGGCGAAAACAGGGCAGCTGAGCGCGCGTATCGGAGGGCGGAGAGAATAGCGGCTGCTCTCTATCTGTTGACCAATCATATACCGCAATCCGAAGTGGTTCGTGAGAATGTTCGAGCGTCTTCGAATCAGATCCTTTCGGACGTGCTTCTACTCAGAGATGAAATGCGCGCGCCGCAATCACAATTTATTGCTGGTCTTCAGTCACGCATACGATTCCTCATATCCTTAGTCAGAATAATGACGGTATCCGGTTTCGTATCACTACAGAATGCGACCACCGTCGTTGAGGCTCTCGATGAACTGGGCACCTTTCTCATAGCATCGCAACGTTCGATCCTCTCAGAGAATATATCCCTTTCAAGAGAAGATCTTGTTGACGTTCGTACGCCATCGGTGCGAGTGTCAGCGCCTCGTCCAATAAAGGACACGGCCGATACGGGCGAAGTAAAGGACATGGATTCTCCGGTACTGTCCGCTACAGCGTCTTCCAGACCAGTCGAATCTATAGGAAATGTCACTGTCCGTGTCCAGAATATATTGGAAATCTTGCGTGTAGGGGGATCTTTAGGGATTCGGGACATCTCATCCAATCTGCCAGAGTACAGCGAGAAGATGATACAGAGGGAGCTTTTGGATCTGGTGGCTCGAGGCAGGGTAAGGAAAACAGGGTTGAAGCGCTGGAGTAGGTACTCTTTGGCCGCCTGAAACCTCGACCTTTGCCCTAAGCGAAGTTCCCATGAAGAGGGCATGAAATATTTACCCTGTAGGTACGTCATTATTATTGACTCCGCCCACAGGCTGGAGTATTGTGCCCGCGTAACTCGTGTTACGGAAAAGGGCCCATCTGGGCGCTTTTTTGCTCACAAGTTATCCACAAAACAGAGGTTCGCGTATTCACGGTAAATTAACCCCCTGGTATATAATTGCGCAGATGCACTATATATAGTGCATTGCACAAGGGGAGACGATCCTAGAATCGTACTCTGTGCCGTTCTTTGACATTTGAATAAGGAAAGAAAAATATTGGATGTAGCACATCCTGTTTATGAGCATTCTCATGAATATTCATTCATCTATGTAGAAGATAGATGAATGCTTCCGCATTTCTGCTTTGTCCGGATACGATAGAAATCCCGTATGACACATTCCCTTCTTGCTGCTAATCCCTCGCTCCGCGTCGACAATTATTAAGGGGTAGGGGCTAGCAATACATTATTAGTATGTCTCGACTCTAGTTGAGGCACACACAACGCAAACGTGCTCCTGTCGAAAGAACACGTATGCGGTTCCGACGTTTAAGTCGGAATACAAAAGGTCAAACAATAAAATATGAGTAAAGCATTAGCAACAAAGAATGTTGCGGCTGTGCTCTTGGCTGTTGCCATGGTCTTCGGTTTCGCTTTCTCTTTCGCCGCTCCGGTGAAAGCAGATGCGATCTCTGATCTCCAGGCTCAGGTCCAGGCACTTCTCGCACAGATACAGGCACTCTCGGGTTCTTCCTCGAGTTCTTGTGCAGCCTTCACGTTCACGACGAACTTCAAAAAGGGTCAGTCGGGAGCTGAGGCCATGCAGATCCAGAAATTCTTGAACCAGTGGGCAGACACTCGCGTGTCGATCTCTGGCGCAGGTTCTCCTGGAAACGAAACGAGCTACTTCGGTGCAGCCACTTTTGCTGCAGTAGTGAAGTTCCAGAACAAGTACGCAGCGGACATCTTGACTCCGGTCGGCCTCTCAAAGGGCACCGGTAATTGGTTTGCTTCCACGCGTGCGAAGGCCAACATGATTGCAGCTGCGTGTGTCCCAGGTGGCAACACCGGAGGCAACACTGGCGGAACAACGGGCGGCTCGCTCGTCGTTTCGGCAGCTACGCAGCCAGCAAACTCGCTTGCTCCAGCAGGTGCAGCTCGCGTTCCGTTCACGAGCTTCACGCTCAGGAACACTTCGAACGCAGCGATAACGGTCTCCGGCGTGGTAGTGCAGCGCACTGGCCTCGCAGCAGACGCAGCCTTCGCTGGCGTCGTTCTCGTTGACCAGAATGGTCAGCAGATCGGCATCGCTCGTACCTTCGATGCAAATCATCAGGCTACGATCGGTGAGAACATGGTGATCCAGCCAGGAGCTTCGATGACCTACACGGTCTCGGGCAACATGGCTGCCAACCTCACAGCATACTCGGGTCAGGTAGCAGGAATCTCTGTCGTCGGTATCAACTCCAACGGCACGGTCTCCGGCTCACTCCCGATCACGGGCGCATCTCAGACGATCAACTCTACGCTCGCTATCGGCACCGTAACGGCGGGAATCTCGTCGTTCGATCCGAACGCAGCGCAGACCAAGTCGATCGGCGATTCAGCAATCAAGTTCTCCGGCATCCGCCTCACGGCTGGTTCCGCAGAGGACGTCAAGCTCTTCAGCGTTCGCTGGAGGCTCAACGGTTCTGCTTCCGCATCTGACGTAGCCAACGTCGTCACGGTGGTCAACGGTACTTCGTACCCGACGACCCTCTCCGCTGACGGCCGTTACTACACAGCAACCTTCCCGGGCGGCATCCTTCTCATGAAGGGCTTCTCAACCGATGTCTACGTCCAGGGCGATCTCGTCGGCTCCAACGCTGCCGGTCGCGTCCTCGAATTCGACATCGACAAGCTCGCAGATGTCTACGTCGTTGGTCAGACCTACGGCTACGGCATCACGATCTCGTCGTCGGGCAGCGGCTCTCTGAGCACTGCTGCGACACACGGAACTGTCCTCAACACTTCGAACCAGCCATTCCTCCAGGGATCTACTGTTACGATTCAGGGCGGAACGGTAACCTCGATCTCGAATGCAACGGAAGTTGCTTCGCAGAACATCGCAATCAGCGTACCGAGCCAGGTACTCGGTGGGTTCGCATCGAACTTCACGGGTGAGCCGGTAACTGTCCAGACCTTGGTATTCGATGTCGCGACGACTTCGACGGCTTGCGTCGTAGCCAACGGCTGCCTCTTGCAAAACGTGACTCTCGTTGATTCCAACGGCGCAGTTGTCGCCGGTCCGGTCAACGCGACGCAGGGTGCGAACAAGCAGGTCATCACGTTCTCCAACTCAGTTACCTTCCCAATCGGCCGCAAGGTCTACACGTTGAAGGCCACTATTCCTGCTGGTGAAGTGAGCGGTCAGACGTATATCGTCTCGACGAATCCGTCGAGCTCGAGCTACTTCGGTACGGTCACTGGTCAGACGACGGGCAACACTGTCTCGCTCGCCGGTGCTGGTTCATTCAACATGAACACAGTCACGGTTCGCGGTGGTGCACTCGCAATCACAGCTTCACCCAACCCTGCATCTCAGACGATCGTAGCGGGCGGACAGAACATCCTCTTCGCAAACGTTCAGTTTGACGCATCGCAGTCTGGTGACGACGTACGTCTCTCTAGCTTCCCACTTAACGCAAGCGGTACTGGCTCTCACTCTATGTTGAGCGCCTGTGCTTTGTGGAATGGATCGACTCAGCTCAACACTGGCTCGAACACCCTCAACAGCGTTACTCCGGGATCCAACACGGTAACGTTCAACAATCCGTTGATCATTCCTAAGGGAACTGTTCTTACTGTCGGTCTTACTTGTAACCTCTCGTCGTCAGCGACCACGAGCTCCACATTCATCTTCGGTGTAAGTGGTGTTCCAACGGCTACTGGCGTTCAGTCTGGTAACACGATCACGCCAACAGTTACTGTAGGTAACAGCGGTACTATGACGGTAGCTGCTTCAGCTTCTGTTACGGTCTCCGTTGATCCTTCGTCTCCTTCGTACGCAGTCGCAGCAGGTGGCACTTCGGGCGTCACGCTCGGCGTCATCAAGCTTCGTGCTACGAATGAGGCACTTAGTCTGACGAAGCTCGGTCTCACGCTCACTTCGGGCACTGCATCGAGCCTCAACCAGGTCTACCTCTACCAAGGAGCAACGCTTATCGGTACTGCCACCTTCACAGGTGCCAACACCACAGCAACATCTTCCTTGAGCACAGCGTTGACCGTCAGCAAGGATGTAGACACTCTCATCACCGTCAAGGGTGACCTCGCCGACATCGGCACAGGTCAGTCTGGTGTCGAGGGAGCTCTCATCAAGGTTGATCCGCTGAACTTCGAGGGCACGGGCATAAGCTCGGGCGCTACGATTCGCGGTGGAGCTACAGCAGGCGTTGCAGGCGTTCGCGCCTTCAATACCTTCCCGACACTCGCAGCGGTAACATTGCCGGCGGGTATCTCGGACGGCCGCCTCATGCGCTTCAGCGTCGCTGCTGACTCGCACGGCAACGTCGGTCTGTACAGCTTCAGGTTCCAGATCTCGACGACGTCAGTTAACGTATCGAACATCGGCCTCTACGCCTACACTGATTCTGGCTTCAATACAGCCGTCTCAGGTCAGGGCACAGGCGGTCTCATCGGTACGCTCGCTAACGCGACGACGACGGGCTTAATCTTCTCGGCTTCGACAACAGCAAACGCGCTCCAGGTCCCAGCGGGCAGCACCTACTACTTCGAGCTTCGCGGCTCGGTGACGGGTGCAACCACGGGTGCCTCTATCGTGACTATCTTGCTGGGTGACTCTAGCTTCAGCGGCATGTTGCCAGCTGCAAGCGTCGTCGGTAACTTCATCTGGTCTCCGAACGCAACCACAACGGCTGCGCTCATCGACAATGACTTCACCAACGGCGCCGGAATCATCGGTCTGCCATCGAGCGGTCTCATCACGTCTCGTTCTAACTAACGAGGCTGAGGTAATCACTCACTCACTCGCTTACGGCGACAACGTAAGCAAGCGAAACCCCCTCCGAAAGGAGGGGGTTTTTGCTTTGGGAGGCCGCTCGCGGTATTCTTCTCCCATGACACCACAAGCGCAGACCCGCAATGCCGTTGTTGCAGCCGCAGTCCTCGTCCTCGTCCTTATTATCGCGTACTTCTCTTTTTTTAGATCAGCTGATCCGATAGATACTCCATCCTCGGGTGCGACATCCACGTCTTCATCGATGTCGACAAGTTCTACTGCGCTATCGACGAGTACCAGTCTCGGTGTGACGGGTGAGGGCAATTTTACGGTGCAGGGT
>Ga0163150_10001587_pt1 | contig 37733 bp, 34 predicted proteins | sample OliLakLV19P2IB_FD_148628 | JGI IMG/M metagenome (GOLD analysis project Ga0163150, IMG submission 148628) | Freshwater microbial mat bacterial communities from Lake Vanda, McMurdo Dry Valleys, Antarctica - Oligotrophic Lake LV.19.P2.IB | ecosystem: Environmental > Aquatic > Freshwater > Lake >... | reverse complement strand
CCGTCCGGTCCTCCAGCATCAGAAACCCCCCGACGTAGCTTCGGCGGACGGCCGTCGGGTGCTCCTGCGTCCGACACGCCGCGTCGTACGGACGGCTACCGGCCCAAACGGAAGCCTGGCGGTGGACCCCCCGACCCCTCCCAGCGGAAGGGTGGACGGACGATCGCCGCGCCGCCCCCCCCTGAAAATCCGCTCGAGCCGATCCGCCTGAACCGGTATATCGCCCAGGCCGGCATCTGCTCCCGCCGCAAGGCCGACGAACTCATCCTCGAAGGCAGGGTCCTGCTCAACGGCGTGGTGACCACCGAGATGGGCGTCCGTGTCAACCCCGGCGACACCGTGGAAGTTAACGGCATGCGGCTGACGCCCCGAGCGCTCGATTATTTCCTGCTCAACAAACCGGGTAACGTCATCACCACGAACCAGGACGAAAAAGGCCGTTCGTCCGTCATGGATCTGATCGAAATCCCCGAAAAAGAATCCCTCCATCTTTATCCCGTTGGTCGGCTCGACCGGCATACAGTCGGCGTGCTGCTGATCACAAACGACGGTGAACTAGCCCACCGCCTGATGCACCCGAGTTACCAGATCGACAAGCTGTACGCGGTCCGCACCACCGCCGCCATCAAGCCCAACCAGCTCGAACAACTCGTCACGGGCGTGATGCTGGACGATGGGCTCGCCCAGGTGGACGATGCGCGGTACAGCTCGCCGGACAACAAACACGAAATTGGCATCCGGCTCCACGAAGGCCGCAATCGCCAGATTCGCCGGATGCTTGAAGTGATGGGCCACGAAGTCGAACACCTGGAACGTGTCAACTACGCCGGCCTTACGTCCGACGGGGTGCGCCGTGGCAAGTGGCGCCGGCTCCAGCCGCATGAAGTCAAAAAACTCAAACGCCTCGTCAAACTGATATAAGGACATGGATAACCGCCTCGAAATAGAAGGAGACGGCGCGCTTGCCGGCTCGAAAATCCGGGGTTTCGGCCTGACGTACGACGACGTGCTGCTCGTGCCCGGCCGATCGGATATCATGCCCCGCGAAGCCAACACACAAACCCAGCTCACGCCAAAGATACGCCTGAATGTGCCGCTGCTCTCAGCGGCCATGGACACGGTCACCGAACACGAGATGGCCATCGCGATGGCGCGCGAAGGTGGGGTGGGGGTGCTGCACAAGAACATGACGATCGACGAACAGGCCGCGATGGTGCGCCGCGTGAAACGTTCCGAGAGCGGCATGATCCTCGACCCGATCACCCTGCACCCCGAGGATACTGTCGCCAACGCGCGTAGCCTCATGGCGCGGTACTCGATCGGCGGCATCCCGGTGGTGGATGCCAGCAATCGCCTCGTCGGTATTGCGACCAACCGCGACCTCCGCTTTGTCCACGAGCCAGGCATCCTCCTGTCCGACGTGATGACGCGCAAGGGCCTCGTGACAGCCCCCGCCGGCACGACACTCGAAGAAGCCGAAGCGCTCCTCCAGCAACACAAAATCGAAAAGCTCCCCGTCATCGACCGCGACGGCTACTTGAAAGGGCTCATCACCTTCAAGGACATCGAGAAGAAGCGCCAGTTTCCCTTCGCCTGCAAGGACGAACACGGCCGGCTCCGCGTGGGCGCCGCCGTCGGGGTCTCCAGCGGGGTGATGGAGCGCGTTGCCGCCCTGAAGGAGGCAGGGGTCGACTTCGTCATTGTGGATACCGCCCACGGGCACTCGTTGCACGTGTTGAACACCGTTTCGGCCATCCTGGCGCGCTTTGGTGACCTCGAGGTCATCGCCGGCAACGTCGCCACCGCCGAGGCTACGCTGGACCTCATCGACCGCGGCGTCGCGGCCGTGAAGGTGGGCATCGGGCCCGGGTCGATCTGCACCACACGCGTCGTCGCCGGCGTCGGCGTGCCGCAGTTGACGGCTATCATGGACTGTGCCCGCGTCGCGCGGGCTCGCGGCATCCCGGTCATCGCCGATGGGGGCATCAAGCAGACAGGCGACATCGCGAAGGCCATCGCCGCCGGCGCCAACTGCGTCATGATCGGCGGCCTCTTCGCCCGCGTAGAAGAAAGCCCCGGCGAGACCATCCTCTACGAAGGACGCAAATACAAAAGCTACCGCGGCATGGGCTCCCTCAGCGCCATGCAAGACGGGAGCAAGGACCGGTATTTCCAGGATGTCGAGGACGACATCAAGAAGCTGGTTCCGGAGGGTATCGAAGGGAGAGTACCGTACGGCGGCATGCTGAACGAAGTCGTGTACCAGATGGTCGGCGGCCTCCGCGCCGCCATGGGGTATTGTGGTTGTCCCACGCTGCAGGACATGTACGAACGCGCTCAGATGATCCGTATCACGGCATCGGGTTTGCGTGAAAGCCATCCCCATGATGTTCTCATCACAAAAGAAGCCCCCAACTACAGCACGCGCGTTTGATAGGTGGGGCAAAACGTACGAAATTCGCGGATTTATCCGGTTTCGACCGGAGGCACCCCCGATGCTCGACGATTTGTGAACCATGAACAGGAATCCGCCCGTAGGAGTCAACTTCCTTCGGGCGGATTTTTTTTCCGCCGGCCGCGCCGGTGATCACCGCTTCCCACCATGCAAGAACGTCTCGACTCCATCCGTTCACTTTTTCCTGACCACGGCGCGGACGCCGCCCTGATCACGTTCCTGCCCAATATCCGCTGGACCTGCGGATTCACGGGCTCCAACGGGCTGCTCATCGTCCTTCGTGACACGGCGCACTTTGTCACCGACGGACGATACGCCGAACAAGTGAGCCGTGAGGTGGCCGGAGCCACCGTCCATATCGCCCCCCGCGGCCTGGTCGACTTCGCCAGCGGGGCCGCGCTCCTGGCCGGCGCCACGCGGGTCATCGTGCAGAGCGATCACCTCACCCTCGACCTCTTCGATCAGCTCCAGGAGGGCCTCAAGGGGCTCGAATGGGTGCCCGTGGCCGGCTTGCTTCAGAACATAGTGGCCGTCAAAACATCGGATGAGGTTGGCGCCATACGCCGCGCGCAGGCCGTGACGGATGCGGTCTTTGAGGATATCCTGGCCTTTATCGCCCCAAGGATGACGGAGCACGAGCTCGCCGCCGAAATCGTTTACCAGCACCTGCGACGCGGCGCCTCGGCCATGTCGTTCGAACCGATCGTGGCGTCTGGTCCCAATGGCGCGCTGCCGCACGCGCGGCCTACCAGCCGAGCGCTGGAAGTGGGGGATCTGGTCGTGCTGGATATGGGGTGTTTTGTAGATGGTTATGCCTCAGACATGACCCGCACGGTGGCGATCGGCACACCCGAGGACGAGGCGGTCCGTGTTTACGATATCGTCCTGGATGCACACCTTCGCGCCCTCGAGGCCGCCCACGCGGGCATGACCGGAAAAATGCTGGACGCCATCGCCCGCGAAGTGATCTCGGAGGGAGGCTACGGACCTCACTTCGCCCACAGCCTGGGCCACGGTGTCGGCCTCCAGATCCACGAATGGCCAAGCGTCTCGTTTCGGACCGAGGACGTCCTGCCCGAAGGCGCCGTCATCACCATCGAGCCCGGCATCTACCTCGCCGGCCGATTCGGCGTCCGCATCGAAGATATGGCGCTCCTGGGGCCGACGTCCGCCGAGTCCCTCGCCAATAGCCCGAAACAGCTGATTCGATTGTAATATTGGGTACGAAGGGATGTCGCTCCGCCCTACCAACCCGTAACCTGCCAACCTGTAACCTGCCAACCTGTAACCTGCCAACCCGTAACCTGCCAACCTGTAACCTGCCAACCTGTAACCACTTCACGGGTACCGGGGTGACGACCGCCCCGACAACGCGTCGTTCACAAATTGCATCGCCGCGCGCTGATTCGGGGTGGCGCGGGGACCGGGGAGATAATCGCTATGGCTGGCATTCCGGGGATCCGCAATCTGGGTATGCAGCACCTGGCCGGGTGGCGCATGGCTGCCCCGCGTCCGCGGGCCGTGATAGCCCAGGGCCTGACCCGAATTTTCCTGCCCCATGAAACGCCAGGACTGAAACAGGTCGCCGGCGGGATAGGCGTATCTGAGCACCAGATCCTGCCGCGACGCGAGCACCGCCACCCGCTGCGCGCCGCGTGCCGCATCGCGAAATTGCGATGGATCGCCAAGACTAAAGTCGTCCACGGCCGCCGCCATCAGGCAGGCCTGCGCAAACGTATAACCGTACGGTTTTAGGAGCTTAATCACCTGCAACGCCACCCGAGCGCCCAGGCTGTGCGTGGCGAATGACACGCGGGTGCTTTTGCGTAAGTAGGTATAGATAAACTTCGCCAGCTCCAGCGCCGTGTCATCCGCATCGCGCCCCTCGGCGCTATAACTGAAGGCGCCGGCCCAGTGGTCGCCCGGCCACAACGTAGCCACCAGAGCGTGATGGGGGACCATCGTCAGATGTTCGGCGAAACGCTTGAGCGTCGCCTTCCCCTCTGCCCGATCCACGTTAAACCCGTGCAGCAGGAAGGTCACGTCCCCGGCCATCTGCAACGCGCTCAGCCGGCCCTCGACCAGCTGGCCCGGCAACACGGGGCCGCCGACGTTCGCGCCTCGAAAATCCAGGACATACGTCATACGGGCCTCTTTAATGCCATCGTGGCGGCCTGGAGTGCGCTGACCAGATCCTTGGCGATGGGCGCCAGCGGCACAGCAGCGATCCCGATCATCAACCCCAGAAATGGCTCGGAAAGGTAGATACCTACTCCGCCGCCGATTCCGAGGGCGATGAAGGAAGCGAGCGTCCGCATCTTGCCGGCGTACTGGCTCTGAGCCATCGCCAGAGCGGACTCGATCCGGGCATCCACGGCCAGTTCATACCGTCCGAGCACGAGCTGGTGCTCCTTCGACATCGTCTCGGCGTCCCCGAGGCGGGCCGCGGCCTGCGCCAGATCGGCCCCTTCCACGACTCCCAGGAAGCCGGCCACGCGCGGCGCGTTGTCCGCCGTGAGCCCTATCCGTACGCCCTGCCGGATCATGCGCACCAACTCGCGGTGATCCCCGCGGTACTGGCCCGAGAGGACTTCCTCGTACGCCGATCCGTAGGCGCGCTCGAGCGTCCCCCAGATCGGGCCCAGAAGATAGACCAGCCGGCTGTAGCCGATGAGCCCGACCATCCGCGTCCACTTCAACGCCTCTACAATCCCAAATGCCGCGGCGCCCAGCGCGCCCGTCGCGAGCACGATCGTCCCGATATTCTCCATGTGCTTGTCCAAATTAACCCTGTGGCGATAGCAATCCCTGCCGTTCCTCCGTAAACTAACGCCCCGAACCTGCTTCTCCAACCGTATGTCCCACGCCTGATGCCGCGCGCCGACCGCCGGGTGTTGATCGTTGCCTACTATTTCCCGCCGATGGGGCTCAGCGGCGTGCAACGCATCGCGCGATTCGTCAAGTACCTGCCCGAATTCGGCTGGCAGCCGGAAGTCCTCACGATCGACCCCGCCGGCTACTTCGCCTACGACGCCTCGCTGCTCGACGAACTGATGCAGCGCGGCATCCCGATCCATCGAACTACCAGCCTGGACCCAACGCGCCTCTTTGGCAGGTCCCGACAGGTCGCCCTGCCCGCTGAATCCTCCCGCCGAAAACTGGCCGCACTCAGCCACTGGCTGTTCGTGCCGGACAACAAAATCGGGTGGATGCCGGCCGCCCTCCGCCGCGGCAGGGCCGTACTCGCCGAACGGCCGTTCGATGCCATCCTGGCCACGGCGCCACCCTACACCGCCGCGCTCATAGGCCAGCGCCTGGCCGCCGAGGCACATCTCCCCCTGGCATTGGATTTCAGGGATGACTGGGTCGGCAACCCCCGGCATGTGTACCCGACCGCGCTTCACCGCGCCGCTCACCTCCACCTCGAACGCCGCGCTTTGACCGCCGCCGGCGCGATCTTTACGATCAACGACCGTATCCGCGCGGCGATGCTTGGCCGACACGCCGGCGTCGTTACGCCCGAAGCCTTCACCGTGCTCCCCCAGGGATTCGACGCCGCTGATTTTCACCCACCTCACGGAACGGAGGACGGTGCCGCACGAACGGACAGACGATGCCGGTTTGTATATAGCGGCGTGTTTTATGACAGGCAGAAGCCCGACTTCTTTCTCCAGGCCCTGGCCCGGGTCCTCGATCGGCATCCGGAATGGCGAGATGTGGTGGAGGCCTACTTCGTCGGTCTGCTGCCGGCGTACGTCCCGGCCCTCATCGCATCCCTCGGGCTTGGCCCCATCGTCACCGCCACGGGCTACAAAACACACCCCGAGGCCATACGCCATGTGGTGGCAGCCGATATCCTGTGGCTCACGGTGGGGTCCGGGCCCGGGCAGGCGCAGATTTCAACCAGCAAGCTCTACGAATACCTCGGCACCCGGAAGCCAATCCTCGGGCTCGTGCCGGATGGCGCCGCGCGCGATGTGCTGAGCCGCGACGCGGCCGCCCTCACCGTCGATCCGGAAAATGTGCCCGCCATCGCCGAGGCCATCGCGATGCTGGTGCGCGGCTGGATGAATGGCACGCTCCCACAGGGGGATGCGACCACCCGCGCTCCCTACGAACGCCGGCGCCTCACGGAAGCGCTCGCCGGACACCTGGATGACCTGGTCACTTCCCTATGCTTACCTGAATAAGGCCACCACCGCCGGCTTCGTCACCTTCCCCATCGCATTCCGGGGCAGATCACCCACGACCAGCAGCCGGCTCGGCCGTTTGTAACTCGACAGCCGATCCCCACACCAGGCGCGCAAATCCTCCAGCGTAAGCAATTCGCCCGGCGCCAGCACGACGGCGGCGGATACCGCTTCGCCCCAGGTGGCGTCCGGAATGCCTACCACGGCGCATTCGCGTATGGACGGATGCTCCAACAAGACAGCCTCGATTTCCAGAGCCGAGAGCTTGTAGCCGCCGCTTTTAATGATATCCACCGACAGCCGGCCCATGATCCGGTAGTAACCGTCCTCCACCACCGCCATGTCGCCCGTCCGAAACCAGCCCTCCTCAAACGACTCGGCCGTGGCCTCCGGGCGATTCCAGTAGGACTGGAAGACCGACGGCCCGCGCACCAGGATCTCGCCGGGCTCGCCTTCGGTAGTGATGATCGCGCCGTTTTCGGCCTTGAGCCGCACTTCGACACCGGGCAGGGGCTGGCCCACCATCCCGGGCCGGCGCTCACCCTCGTACGGGTTTGACAGCCCCATCCCGATCTCGGTCATCCCGTACCGCTCCAGCAGCTTCTGGCCGGTGAGCCGCGTCCAGGCTTCGTGTACACTCGCCGGCAACGCCGCCGAGCCCGACACCATCAGCCGCATCCGCCCGAAGCCCGCCACCACGGGCCCACGCTCCGTTTCCGACAGGGCATCCAGGTGTTCGATGAGCTTCACATAGATCGTCGGCACCGCCATGAATACGGTGTAGGCGCCCACCGCCACCCGGGGGAGGAGGGTGGATAGATCAAACTTCGGAAAGGGTTCGATGAGGGCGCCGGCCCACAAAGCGCATGACTGGACGTTGATGATCCCGTGGATGTGGTGCAGGGGGAGAAAGAGGGGGATCCGGTCGTCCGCGCGCCAGCGCCACGCCTCGATCAGGGTCGTTATCTGCGCCTCCACATTCGCGTGGGTGGTGAGCACCCCTTTGGGCTTGTTTGTCGTCCCGCTCGTGTAGAGCATCAGCGCGCGGCGCTCCGGGCCGAGCGCCGGCAGCGCGCGACGCACCGTGCCGGCGGCGGATTCGATGGTGAGGAGCGGGATGCCGGCCGCCGCGGCCACCGATACAAGCGACGCCGCGTGGGAAGCGGACGCCAGGAGGACCGAGGCGCCAGAATCACTCAGGGTATACGCCAGCTCGGGCGGGGTCGCGGACAGACTCAGCGGCACGGCGACGCCGCCGGCGCGCCATATGCCCCATTGCGCCGCCGCGTAGTCGAAGCCCGCCGGCGCGAGGAAGGCGATACGCGCCTCCGCGAGGTCAGCATCGCCGTTAAGCAGCATCGCCGCGATTTCTTCCGCTGCGATCACGAGTTCGTCGTAGGTGCGATCCGCGTCTGGCGTGCGGAATGCGATACGATCACCATGTGTGGATGCGCGGTGAAATAACTTCATGGTCGTCGCCTATGGGCCGAGAAGCGCCCGGATCACCATATAAAAGAGAGACGGACCGAGTAAACACCCGATGCCGGTGTAAAACGTGGCCGTCATGGCGCCGTAGGGCACCAACTTCGCGTCGGTCGCGGCGAGCCCGCCGGCCACTCCGCTCGTCGTGCCCACCAGCCCGCCGAAGATCAGCGCGGAACGGGGATTGTCGAGCCCGATATACTTCGCCACGAATGGCGTCCCGATCATCACCACAACCGCCTTTACGAGTCCGACGGCAATACTGAGGGCGATCACGTCGGACGATGCCCCGAGAGCCGATCCCGTCACAGGCCCCACGATAAACGTCGCCGCGCCGGCCGCGATGGTCGTCACACTCACCGCATCGCGATACCCCGCGACGTACGCCACTATTCCGCCAATGATAAAGGCCGACACCATGCCGGCGAGCAGCGACACAACCCCGCTCAGCCCGGTCGACCTGAACTCCTCCATCCGGACGCCGAAGGCCGTCGCCACGATGGCCAGGTCCCGCAGCATGGCGCCGCCCATCAAGCCTACTCCCGCCAGCATCGGAAAATCCGCCACGCCTTTAGACCCACCCGTCATCACGCCGCCCACATACGCCATCGCCAGCCCGATCATGATGGCGATGGCGGAGCCATGCACCCGGCCGGCGGTAAATCTCCGGGAAAACCAGTAGGAAACCAGCACCGTCAGCCCCACCAACGCGAAGGCCGTCACCAGCGCGTAGGACGTCAGCGCCAACTGCAACTCGTTCAGTAATTCGGTCACGCTTCTTCCCCGGATTCTGTAGTGGGGGCGGGGCGGCCAATCCGGCCGACCACAGGCACGAGGGCAAACGCCACGGCCACCACCAGCACGCCGGCCACGATCGCAGCCGCTCCGCCGCTCATGGCACGGGCGACATCCTGGCTGGCGGCCATGGCGACGATGATCGGGACGTAGATGGCGCTCCAGTACAAGACGCCTTCATCAGTAGCCGGCCGCAATCGCCGGGCAGACTTCAGTTTGTCCGTCACTACCATCAGCAGGAGCATGGCGATGCCCACGCCTCCGACGTTGGTCTCGACCCCCATCAACCAGCCCAGCGCCTCGCCAGCCAGCATGCCGGCCAGGAGGCAAAGTGACAGGAGTGCGGTTCCGTAAATGACCATGGATGCTCAATTTTTGCCTCATGATCCCCCAACGCACCTCGAAATACAAGCGACGTTTCCGGGAGATTGCGCCAAATCGAGCGCGTCGCATCGCTACTCCGGCCGCCCGAGCGCCACCATCGTCTTCATCTCGGTGGCGTCTCCGATATCGATCAGATACATATAGACGCCTGCGGCCACGCGCCGGCCCGACGCATCGCGACCGTCCCACCGAATGTCATGCACGCCCATCCCCTGATACGCGTCCGCCAACACCCGCAGGTCCTGCCCGAGCGCGTCGATGACGCGCACCCGCACGTAGGTGTCGCGGTGGAGGGTGTAGCGGATGGTAGTCGACTCGGTAAACGGGTTAGGGTAGTTCTGGTCGAGCACGAATACCTCCGGCAGGGGAAGAGGCGATTCGATAGGTGTAGGCACCGACGCGCGGCGGTAGCGATAGACCTGACTGCCAAGCGCAAAGGCCAGGGAGTCGTTGACCACGCGAATCCGGTTCAGCCGGCCGTCGGGGTCCACCACCTGCGTCCAGGTCTCCCCGCCGTCGTCCGTGAATGAACTCGTGCCGCGACCTCCAACCCACCCGGTGTCGGCGTCGATGAACCCGATGCCCTGCAGGCCGGCCGGCCGCGTGCTGCCCGTGACGGCCAGCGGCTCCCAGGTCACGCCGGCGTCGGTGGTCTTCAGCACCTTCGCCTCGGCGCCGGTGTCATTGGCAAACGGATACTCCACCGAGATATAGCCAATATCCGGGCTCGGAAACGAAATCTTCCAGCCCCACTCGCCGCCGATGCCTTGTTCGACCGTCGTGCGATGCCGGATCGACCACGTCACGCCGCCGTCGTTTGTCCCGACGACGACGGCATCTCCGGTGAGATCGCGCCGGGTGCCGCCTACCGCCACGCCGTTTAATGCATCGAAAAAGAAGACGTCAATTAGCGTCCCGATGCCGAGGGACGACAGGTCACTCGCCGTCCACGTCTGGCCGCCATTGACGGTTTTGATGACAATGGGAGGCCCGTCGAACCGGCCGACGGCATACGCCACCTGTTCATCCACCACCCAGATCCCGCAGATGCCCGTCGGCGAAGGACCTGCGATCCGCGCAGTGATGTTGGTCCAGGTCGAGCCGCCATCTAGCGTTTCAAGCAGGGCTTGCTCGTTGTCCAGCGTGCCGATCCATCCTTTAGTGGCAGATGCAAAACCCGCGCTCCGCAGATAGGCATTGAGGCTGGCGACGATGGACCACGTCTCGCCGGCGTCGGTCGTACGATACACACGGCCACTTCCTCCCACCACAAAGCCAATGGACTCGGTGGCGAACGCGATATCATCGTACCGCCCGCCAGGCAGGCGAGGGACGCCATTCAGCGGCTCCCAGGCATCTACGATCCCCGGCTGCGCCCCCACGGGCCGCTCTGGGCCGTATACACACAGAAGCAGCATCAGCACTGAAACGCGTAATCCCATGCGTCCTACCCTATACATCGTCAGGAAATGCAGACCCAGGCACTCCCCGGTAAGGACGCGATACGTCGCGTCCCATTCGGACAGTCCCAGCTATAACCCAACCTACTTAAAGTACCACGAGAAGCGCGACTGCGAGGGCGCTTCCCAGCGATCGCCCGTACGTTCCATGTCAAGCGCCGCGAGAGCGCCTGTCAGGTCGACCGGTTGCGGGCGCGCGACGATCTGGTCCAGGTCGTGGAGCGCCGGCGGCGCGTAGGCCTTCCAGTCTTCCATGAACGTAGCCATCGATTTCTCCTCGTAACGACGGCTATCGAAAAAGAGCTTCATGAATTGCGGTAATGACTGCGTTCCATTGCTGAGCCGGCGCAACTCCAGATCTAGCAAAAACGCCACCGACGCGCCTTCGTTGTAGGCGTATCGGTTGGCCATCGTGTCGTCATAAAACCGGGTACAGGCGGTAAGGAGGGAGAGCCGGCCGGCCGGGTCGGCCTCGCGGGCGCGGTCCGACTGCATCTGTAAGCGATTGACGAGCTGTTCGGGGGAGATGAGGCCGGCGCGCATGAGGATCAGTGTGCTGAAGTAATCCGTGATGCCTTCACGGATCCAGCACGAATCCGCTCCCCACTCCGGCACCTGCACATAGTTGAGCGCCTCGGTCTCGTCGCGACGATCCCACGTATGCACGAACTCGTGGGCCAGCAGCCCAAGGAATCGCAGTCGGTCCCGTTGCCAGATGGCTCGGAAGGTGAGCCCCTCCCGGAAGTTGAATTCGATGGTATTCGATTCCGCGCTGGCTCGATACTGCTCGCCCTGGTTGGTGTCGCGCATCATGAGCGTGAGCTGGTCCATGGGGGCTTCGCCGCCGAACATCTCGATCCCCGCGCTCACGACCTGGCCGGCCGCGATCAACGCCTCGGGGTACCCTCGGATGTCATCCGTGCCGGTCCATACCAGCGTGAGATCCAGGTTTTTGAAGCGCCGGCTCACGGTTGAACTGTGCGCGAACGCTCCAAAATAGTTATTGACGAGGGCATACACGGAAGGTACGCGGGAGGCGTCGCCGGAAATCGACCACGGCGTCACGACATCCCAACCCGGGGGGACACTCCAGATCAGATCGATCGGTTGGTCGAGCCGGGTACGTGCAGGCAGAATAAACGCCATGCTGCCACTCAGAAAGGCCACGTGATCATTCATCTGCGAGATGGCGCCGCCCCAGGCCAGTTCGGCCAGCACACGCGCGCCCTCCGGATTCAAGACGTAGCTGAACGAATAGGAGTCGCCCTCCACCTCAACTTCCCACACGTTCGCCTCAGCCAGACGGTGCACGAGCGGACCCGTTGCGTCGAAGAACGATAGTTCGGATACAAAAAATGTGACGGCTCGCTGGTAGGTACGCGGGAAAAAAACCCGATGTGAACCCTGGCGCACATCGGTCACGTGACCCGTGATGCGCATCTCCTGACGCGCCGGCTCGATCGCTATTTCGTAGGTGAGTGCCGCCGGCTGTGCAGACGCCGACAAGGGCCCTCCACCCAGCATCGGTGCGACGATCAGAAACAGTACTACAAACGGCATGTATTTCGATGGCGATGGGATAACGTCCACAGCAATGACCCGCTTCGGGGTTCTTGTTTGGATCGGGATTATTCGGTAACTATGCACCCGCCCGAACCCCAATACGTAGTTCCGAACGCGATAGCTAGCTGCTCGCCGCTTCCTGCTCAGCCCTATGATCGTTATCAAAGTCAGAACGCCGAACTGCCTCGTGCTCGAATGCCCCAGCGATCTGGGCAACCTGGATGCGCTGGTGGATGAGACCGGCGCGTTTGTGGAGGAAATCGGGCTCGATGAGGAGCTCGCTTATAAGATCGTACTGCTAATGTCCGAGGCGGCAACAAATGCCATAACGCACGGAAACGCAGAAGATCCGGCAAAAAAAGTCGACATAGAGCTTCGCTGCGCTCCCCGGCAGATTGCGCTAATCGTGGAAGATGAGGGCGAAGGATTTAACCTCGATGAGATCGAAGACCCCATCTCGGCGGAGAACCTGATGCGGGGTGGGGGGCGAGGCTTGTTTTTTATCCGTGAAATGGCCGAGGAAGTCCATCTGGAAAATAACGGCCGGCGAATACGAATGATCTTCCATGTTCCATGACGCCCGCTGGCGCACGCTCGGTTGGACAGCTGCTTTTCTGGGGTTGATCGCCGGCATCGCCTATGGTGCCCGGATGCCCTCGAACTGGCCGCTGTTTGTAGCTTTCACCCTGGCGGCGTCCCTGCTGCTCGCCGCCATCGTCTGGCGCGGGGGCCTCACAACAGGCTGGGTGCTCGCCATCGCTCTCGTGATGCGGCTCGGGTTTGCCGGCTGGCCGCCTGTCCTGTCGGACGATGCCTACCGCTACGTGTGGGACGGCATGCTTCAGGCCGAGGGGGTTAACCCATATCGACAGACACCCGATGATCCCTCGCTTGTTCATCATCAGACGGACTCTCTGTATCAGGTCCTGAACTCGAAGTCCTATCACACGGTCTACCCCCCGGTTTCCCAGGGTATCTTCTTCGTCGGGGGCTCGTTTTACGAACACGGGTGGATCGTCAGTTATTATGTGATCAAGTCCATGCTCATCGCGTTCGAACTAGGCGCTTTGATCATTCTGAGCCGGCTTGTAGCCGCGCCGGCGCTTGCGCTCTACGCCTGGCACCCGCTGGTGCTCATCGAAACAGCCGGACAGGCGCACACGGAGTCGGCCGCGCTCTTTTTTATCGTCGCCGTGATCTGGCTATCGAAAAAAGGGCGAGGGGGATGGGCCGGCGCGGCGCTGGCCGGCGCGGGATGGACGAAGCTCTACCCGTTTGTCTTTTTCCCCTTTTTGATGATGCGCCATGGCTGGAAAGCCGCGCTCGCCGGCGGGGCCGTTGCGGTGGCGCTAATCGCGCCGTACTGGCACCCGGCTTTTCTCGACAACATCCGGTCTTCGCTTGATCTGTACATCCGGTACTTCGAGTTCAACGCGGGGCTCTATTACGGGGTAAAAAAAATCTTCCTGCTGGCAACGGGGGAGGATTGGAGCAAGCAACTCGGGCCGGCGTTTCGCACCCTCTTTCTGATTTCTCTCGCCGGCATCGCCGTCTACGATGCACGAAAGAGGCCGACCCTGTCTCGGATATTTCTGCTGGCTTCCACGGCGTTTCTGGTATGTTCTACGACGGTGCACCCCTGGTACCTGGCGCCGGTGCTCCTGCTCGCCGTACTCGAACCACGCACCCCGTGGCATTTCCACTGGCTCGCGACGTGCTCGCTCGGGACGTATCTGCTGTATATCGATGGGCCTTACTGGTTCTTTGTCAACCTCGCCTGGTGGGGCTGGCTCGTAATCGGAATGCTCATGTACTGGCGCCCCCTCGTGGATAAAGCCTTCTCTGTGATGCGACTCCGCGCTACCCGAAAGGCCAGGCGCATCCTCCACTTCCTCCCCCGGATAGACGGACGGCTGCTCCGCGTGCTCGACCTCGGGGCCGCCGAGGGCTACGTCGGCGAGGCGATCCACCACCGCACTGGCGCCGAGGTTACGCTGGCCGATGTGGAAAACATGAACCGTACGAAACTGCCGCACGTGTGCTACGATGGCCGCCGGCTCCCGTTCGATGACGGGGCGTTTGACGCGGTGGTCCTGTACTTCGTGCTCCACCACTGCGAGGACCCCGAGCAGGTGTTCGCCGAAGCGCTCCGAGTGTCGAGCGGCCGGCTCATCGTCGTAGAATCGGTCTACCGAACCGAACAGGAGTTAAAACGGCTCACCACACTCGACAGGCTCGCCAATCGCATCCGATCCCTGGGTGTCATGCGGGGCCAGGAGCCGTTTCTACGATTCAGGAAGGCGGATGAATGGAAAGAGCTGGGCCTCGCGAGCGGGGCCGGCTGGGTGGCGGAAGGGGAGTGGGGCCATGCGCTGCACCGGAAATATCTCTTCGTCCTCGACAAGAAAAAGGTACCGCCCTACCCTGGCCGAAAAAAACCAGCGCCCCCTGCTTCCTGACGCCCATGGCCGGCTGCGACCCCGGGCCGCGCGCACCGGTTCAGAGCCCCGCCAGTAAGTGGTACGGGTCCGCCATGGCCTCATCTACATCCATCCATTGGTAGCCATCGAACCGCCGAAACCACGTAAGCTGGCGTTTGGCGTACCGGCGTGTGTTCCGCTGGATCAATTGCCGCATTTCCTCCGCATCAATCTGGCCTTGAAGCATCGCGATGGGCTCCTGGTAGCCGATCGTCCGGAGCGCCGGCAGATGCGGCCCATAGCGCGTCAGCAGGCCGCGCACCTCGTCCACCAGGCCGGCATCGAGCATGGCATCTACACGGCGGTCGATCCGATCGTACAGCACTTCACGGTCTGTATTCAGGATAATGGTGCGATAGGTAAATGCCGGCGCTTGCCGGAGACCGTGGTAGTGAGAGAGGGGGCGACCCGAGCCGTAATACACCTCGAGCGCGCGTACGAGTCGTTGGGATTTAGAGGCATCCATCGTGGCGGCCGAGGCGGGATCGACTCGCTCAAGCTCCCTGTACAGCGCTTCGGCGCCCTCCTCAATCAGCCGCATGTTAATCGTTTCACGCAACTCGGGCGTCACATCCGGGATATCCGCCAGACCGTCCTGTAACGCCGCCAGATAGAGGGTAGACCCACCGACGACCAGCGGAGTCTTGCCTCGTGCGAGGATAGCCCGTATACACGCCTCGGCTTCGCGCACATAGATGCCGGCCGATAGCGGAGCCTCCAGGGGCCAGATTTCGATCAGGTGATGCATCACCCGTTCGCGCTCCGCATGGGAAGGCGGGGCGGTACCAATGACCAGCTCACGGTAGATCTGCCGGCTGTCCACGGATACGATTTCCGCTCCAATCCGCTCGGCTAACGCGAGGCTCAAAGCCGTCTTTCCCACGGCTGTGGGGCCCGTGAGAACAAGAATCGATTGCAACCGGCCGGCCTCAGTATGTGGGCATGGAGGGATCTATTTCCCGGCTCCAGGCGAGGATGCCGCCTTTCAGATTGCGTACATTCATGAACCCGTTCGCGATCAGGAACTGGACGGCGTTAGCCGAACGTGCGCCCGAGCGGCAGTGCACGACGAGCAGTTGATCGCGATACGGCTCCAACTCGCCGATGCGCGCGGGCAGCGTATCCAGGCGGATCAACGTCCCGTTCAGGTTCACGGCAGCAAACTCTTCTTCGCCGCGCACATCGACGAGCATGGGCGTCTTGCCCTCGTCCATCAATGTTTTTAACTCACGGACAGTCATTTCTGGAATGGCGGGCGATCCAAACATAGGAGTAAACGCTATCTTCTACGAACGCTGGTGGGGGCTTCTCGGGGGAGCAAGCGCGGCCGGCTCAAGCCGGCGTCGCGCGGCAGCGATCGAGTCGCCATGCATGAACAGGCTGACGCCGCTGACGACGAGTAAATCAGTCAACAGAAAAAAAGTTGCCTCCTCGATAGGCAGCCCCAACAGCATATAGCCCGTCGAATACTCCGCGGCGATGGTCCAGATCTCGAGCCCGATCGCCAGCCGATCCGCCGCCCACAGGTAGACGGAGGGTATGAGAGTCGCAGCCGCCATGAGGCCCAGCCTGGGCCCGAAAAACGGGCCAGCGAACAACCACATGCCGGCGATCACCGGGCACGCCCAGGCCAGAATCAACCCCAGATACGTCATTCGATCCCCCCCGGCGATCAGCAAGTACGCGCCCCAGAGGCTCAGTACAACAAACACGACGGCGACAATCGCTCCACTCCGCGACGACCCCCGCCCAGTGCGCCCCGCAAAAAAAAGGGCATAAACAAGGCCGGCAAGCCAGGGCTGGAGGAGGAAAAATAGGTATTCCTCGATCGGGACGTACCCGATTGTGCCTACCACCCGATCGGCGCCGTACCACCAGATCGACCGGTACACCAGGTAATTGTCCCAGGGTGTGGTATAGACCAGCGCGATCACCATGGTGAGGGCGATGGCCCGCCATGCGCCGGCCAACACGCCGCGACGCCACGCCATGAGCAGAAGGATCGCCAGAGGCGGGAGGATAAAGACACAGTGGAAACCGAGGTAGGTCATGATAAACGAGAACTGGGGAAAGCGGCTCAAGCGCTGTATTGAGGCCGAAAAACGCTGCCCGATGGTTAATTCACAAAAAACAGTGCGGCCGGCGTTTTCTACCAGCCGTTGCATCAACGATCTTGGACTACGAAAACGTCAGGAAATCCTGCTCCGTCCACGCTATATCCTAAGAATGTATGGATATCGACTCGACTGCATTACTGCTCATGTTGCTCAAGAACCAGGCGATGCTGGAAACAATCTACGAGAGCCAGTCCCATATCATAGCCCGGCTCGAATCCCGCGAGCAGGAGGACGTCTATGCCGAAATGCTGCAGAAGCAGGAGCTTATCGAGGAGCGCCTCATGCAGTTCTATCGCGACGCCCTCGCCCTGAATATGCCGCCGCCGATGACCAAGGGCCAGGCCTAAGCCCGGTTTATACTTTCCTGCGCTCGAGGTCCCGGATCAGCACCCGCGCGGCATTTCGGCCCGAAGCCCCCATGATGCCTCCGCCCGGATGGGTCGACGCCCCCGTCAGATATAGCCCCTTTACCGGACCGCGGTAGCCGGACATCGATAACGAGGGCCGAAACATGAACATTTGATCGATACTCATCTCCAGGTGCATCACGTTTCCCCGAAATAATCCCAACTCGCGTTCCAGCCAAAGGGGGTGCTGAAACAGGTAATCAACGATACTCGCGCGGGTACCCGGCGCATAGACCTCGAACCGGTCAATCAGCGTTTGCGCGACGGAATCGCCGATATCATCCCAGGACTTCCCGCCGGCCAGCGCGTACGGATAATACTGTCCCCACAGCCAGAGCACCTCACACCCCGGCGGCGCGAGCGAGTCGTCCACGGCGCTAAACGTCATCGCCACGATGGGGGGGACACGCGAAGGTTCGCCGCGAAGGTAATCTCCGTACGCAGCGTTGATCTGATGTTGCGACTCACATAGTAGTTGGAGTCCTGTTCGGGCTTCGATGCCGGGAGACGCGGCGTAACGGACCGGACGGTCGAGGGCGAGTCTCACTATCGCTCCGAACCCGTTACCCATGCGGAGACTCGCGGCCTCGGGCGGACGCACGTCGGCCGGCAAAAGCCGGTTAAGCGTTTCATTAATGTGCGTCCCGGACAATACGGCGCGAGCGGTATAGTTTTTGTCGCCAACCCGTATGCCGACAGCGCGTGTTCTTTCCATGACGATTGAATCGACCGGCGAGCCGGTAAACACGCTGCCGCCATGCGACTCTATGTGGCGCCGTAACGCCTGGGTCAGCATGCCTGAACCGCCCCGCGGCCGCGCAACACCGCTTTCGTGGTAGAGCGGGTGCCACAACAAGAAAGGACCGGACAGGGGCTCGGTAGGAGGGGGGCCGGATTGTGCCGCCATCCAGAGGAGCGGGGCCCGCACTTTTTCCTCCTTGAAATACTGCGCGATCACTTCGCCGTACGGCCGCATGATGGATTCGAGCGCACGCTTCCAGTTAAGCTTCGACTTCCGGAAGATCATCGTCTTCCCGAGTTCGTAGGGACCCGGAACGCTCAGAAAAGCATCCCGGACGGCGCGAGCGAAATCAATCCAATCGTCGTAAAAGCGCTGATATGCCGCCCCTTCGCCCGGAAACCGGGATTCGATGTGCGCCACGGTCTTTTCGACGCTGCGGTAGATGAACAACGCATCGCCGTCTTCGAACGGGGCGACGAACAGAGGATCCAGGTCGATGTACTCGAGCCCGAATTTCTCCAGCCCCAGTTCCTCGATAATCGGGGTGAGCCGGATGAGAATATGGGCGCTGCCCCCGAGGTCGAACTGATATCCGGGAACGCGTTCCTCGGTCACGACGGCGCCCCCGACCACGTGACGCCGCTCAAAAACACCGATCCGGTAGCCGGCCTGCGCCAGGTAAGCGCCCGCGATCAGGGCGTTGTGGCCGGCGCCTATAACGATGACATCGAAATCCAAGGGAGTAGAACTTTTACGGCATCAAATACGAAGGACACCCGATAGTACACCGTTTCTCGCTTCTGTACTCATTGTTTAAAGATCTAAATAAGAGCGCCGATGTACCTATAAGGAGCCCCATCCCGTCCGCGGGCTCGGGCCGGAGGCTCCAACTTCAGCCGAAATCTGACGAGCTATGATCGCAATGGATTGGGTATTTCAACTTCTGAGTGTAGTCATCGCGTTCGGACCGATTGTCGTCGGGATCGTCCTCTGGCACTTCGTATGGAATCGCGATTCCGGCTCGTCCTCCAATCCACCGCCACCTCCTCCGAACGGGCCGGAAAGGAAGCCCGTACCGCCCGCACCTCGCTTTAGCAGCGACCGGAGCCCGGTCGTCCATCGCCGCGTGACGATGGCCCACACGCAACGCCTCCGTACGCGTTTCTGAGCGCATCGAGTTGGCCGCTACCCTGGTTTTGACGGCTGAGGCCATCTTCGAACGAGCCGTCGGCGCCATGCTCGTGTACGATTCGGCGGGCCGGCATGTCCGGGTCAATCGGGACCTACGAAGACATCACGCGCGGCAAACGATCCGCGGCCGATTGGCTGGAAGCCCAACTTCGACAGGCGCAGAACTCAAAACGATCGGCACCCTCGCCGGCGGCATCGCCCACGATACTCCAGAAGCCGTTCATCCGAAAAGAGCTGCGTGAAGCCGTGATGCTGGCCATGCGCGACCGGGCCTGAGTCAAAAAGCGATCTTGCAGGCTTGCACCAAGTCCCACCACTCCTTATACTCTTTAATCCCGATAATAAAACTTATCGGGCCTAAAGAGTCTATAGATCTTGTCTTAAGGGGTTTACCGTGGGTACAGATTCGTCCTCCAATTCGCGTCCAAACGCATCCCTAGTAAAAGCCGGCGCCTTCGACGCGGCGTCCGTATTCGCCGCCATGGCGGATGCCGGGACCAATTTGCTTGCCGCATTCCTGCACAAACACAGCAAACAAAACACGGAAGCCAGCTATCGGAACGACATCGGACAGTTTTTCGGCTGGGTTGCACAGCCGGCCAATCCGTCGGCTGACGACGATCTCGAAGAACCATCCGTCGGTCCGGCGACGTTTGTGAATGCGGATCATGTGGCGGTCGTCACGTTCCTGCACGCCAACGAGTACCTGCGAATCCTGGAAGTCGAGCGCGAACTAAAACCCAGCACCATCGCCCGCAAGATCGCGTCCATCCGGTCGTTCTTCGACTTCTGCATCGCCGTACAGGTGATCCAGGGCAACCCGTTTAACAAACACACGCTGCGCAGCGTAGCAAAACACAACCGGGATGCCGTGCCGGTTTTTCTCTCTGAAGCCGAAGCGAAACGACTCATCGCAGCGACGGCCCTCGCCGGCGCGGCCGCTGTGCGGGACCGCGCGCTCATCCTCGTCATGATCCATACGGTCGTGCGTCGATCCGAGGCGTCGAACATGAACGTGGAACACCTCCGGCCCGTAGGCGCGCATTGGATACTCGATATCCCGGATTCGAAGAGCGGCGGTAAATGGAAAAAGGTCCCCGCCCACATCGTCAAGGAAATCGAGGACTATAAACAGCACTATGGCGTACTAAGTGGGCCGTTATGGCGGAGCTTTTCGAACCGTAGCAAAGGCGAGCGTTTGACGGCGGACGCCATCTATCGCATCATCAAGCAAACAGCCAAAAAGGCCGGCTTCCCGTCTCAGATCGCCGACAAGATCGGCGCCCACACCCTCCGGCACTCGGGCATTTCCATCGCGCTGGAAAACGGCGCCACGCTCCAGGAAGCGCAGGAGCACGCCGGCCATGCCAGTGTCGAAACCACCATGATCTATGTCCATCGCCGTAACAAACTGGAAAAAAACGCGGCAGACAAGATAAACCTCGGCTGAGACGTCAGGCTTCTTTGCCCATCACACTTTCCAATGCATCATAGATGCGCGCGCGGGTAAACGGCTTGGCGATATAGCCGTTAAAGCCGCTTTTAATGAGCTGCTTGCGGATCACGTCGATCGGCAAGGCGGACACAGCGAGCACCGGCACACTCTGATACCCGTCCACGCGCCGCACATCCGCCAGGAGCTCAAACCCCGAGCGCGAGCCCCCCAGGTTGAGGTCCATCAGAATAGCCTCATAATCATCCTGCTGGGCTTTCTGGAGCGCTTCGGTAGCATTCGACGTCACGATCACCTCATACCGATCACGGAGCAGCAACATCATCAACTCCTGGGTGTCGAGATCATCCTCGATAACCAACACCCGTTTTTTGACGGCACTGGAGGCCGATGACCGCTCGCCAAAAACGGCTTTCCCGCTGTGGCTGCTTCCAATCGGAAGCCGTACCGTGAAGCGGGAGCCCTCGCCGAGTTGACTTTCGACGGTAATCGTTCCTCCCATTTGCTCGGAAAGCAGTTTTGCCACGGCCAGGCCGAGGCCGCAGCCGGCGTACGACCGCCCCTCGCCTTTGGTCTCCTGGGTAAACCGATCGAAAATGAAGGGCTTAAACGAATCGCTGATGCCGATGCCGGTGTCGTCTACTTCGACACTCACCATGCCGGCCTCGCTGCTGACCGTGATCGTCACTTCGCCCCGCCGGGTGAACTTGATCGCGTTGCCGATCACATTACCCACGATGCGCCGGAACGCCGCCCGGTCCAGGTAGGCCTTTACGGGCTCCTTGATGACCATTTTCAAGGGGATGTCGTACTGATCCGCCTGCGGTTTAAATAACTGTAGCAGACCCTGGCACTCCAGGGTGATGTCGATCAGTTCGATGGATAGTTCGGCCGGCGTATCCCCTTCATGCGAGGCCATGCGAAGGATCGCGTTCAGCGTCTCCAGCAACCGGTAACCACTGTCCGTGATGTACCTCGCGAACTGCATGTCTTGCCCGCTCAGCTTGCTCGCCAGATGCTCCGCAAAGCCGATCATCGACGTCAGCGGCGTGCGAATCTCATGGCTCACATTGGCGAGGAAGGCCGATTTTGCCCGCGATGCGTCGTCCGCGCCGTGCGACACCAGACCCACACCATACTGGCCGGCGTGGCCTGAGATGTCCGATGCCATCGTAAGGGTCAACTTGCGGTTCTTACGGTCCTTGCCCAGCGTCACCGAATGCAACGCGAGCAACCGCGTGTCGCCGGCTTTGGTCCGGATCGATACACACTCGACGCCCTTGCGGCTATACTGCTCCGCCAGCTTCGGATCCTTGAGCTGGATACGCTGCCCGCGGACCAACCGTGTCCAGGCCGTCAGTGTCGTCGTCTCTCCGACGGGATACAGGGAAAGATCCACCCAGGCCCTGTTCATCTCCAGGATCGTCCCCCCTTCCGCATGCAATAGCATCGGGAATGGCCCTGCCAGGATGAGTCGGGCCAGCGCCTCATCGATGCCACCTGCAATAACGGCATTATCAGACTGAGGGGCGTCGCCGGCTTCGGCCAGCCGGATCCCGATACCGACACGAGCCGCATCGGTTGAGGGGCCGCCGAATACAAGCTGCACCACATCCAGTTTGGAGCCCTCAAACGTCAAGAACTGAATCCGAAGAGGCACATTGCCAAGGTCCCGCGTCGGGATCACTACGGTCTCTACCTTACTGGCGTCGCGCTCGAAAAAGGCCTGCTGGATGGCCTTACCGACACGCCGACTGTACACGGCCGGCAACTTCTCCAGGTAGTCGCGCTCCAAATGAAACGCTTTGACCTGCAGCAGCCCCTCAAAACGACCGCTGACATGGAGGATGTTGTACTGATCGTCCACCAGCAAACTCGGCGGCATGTACTGTTTGATGAGCTGCTCCTGGTGGAACCGCACCAGCTCCCGCGGCGCCACGCCGGCGCCGTTCATCGCGCTCGCGGCCGGCGCACTCACCGGAGGGGTCGACTCGTCCCCATGGACCTCATTGGACGGTGCGGATTGGACAGCCTCGGCCGTCCCCATCATACCGTCGCTCTCACTCAGCGCTCCAAATGCATCATCAAACGCCGGTGAAGACGCCCGTAGGCCCTCTTCGCGCGGCGAAATAGGCTCTCTGTGGGCCGGCGCGTCCGCAAACACATCGTGTGCGGCCCAGGCTACCCGCGGCGGTGCCGGAATCGGGTCTTCGGCATCTTGACGGTTGGCGCGCAGGGGCTCCGTCGATGCATAGAGGCTCTCTTCCGAAAACTCCGGCAACGCTTCCAGCCGGGGCGCAGGTAGCGTGTCGTAACGAGATTCCTGCGCCTCTTCGGGCGGCGGAGGCTCTCTGCGAACAACAGTCTCAACCTCCGGCTCCGAGATTCCGGGTAGCTCTAGCGCATCGGGCACGTCCACCTTGGGTGCATTAACCGGCTCTTCCTCGCGCGAGATGCTACGACGGGCATCGACCAGATCTTCCGGTTGAAGGGACAACTCGGCCGGGAAAACGGTGTCTTCGTCGAGAATCTCATCAAAAAACCCGAGTCCCGCCGGAGTATCGGACGTTTTCAGGCGATAGATCTGATAGGTCTCATCGACTGGAAGAAAGGCATCGGGCAAACCCGAAGCGAACTCTTTATCACCCAGAAACAGGAAGGCCTGTGGACGCAACGCGTGGTGGAAAAACGAAACAATTTGCCCCTGACTCTCCTTTTCGAGAATGGCGAGTAGATGGCGGCACGTGATGAGATCGAGCGTCTGAAACGCTTGATCAATGAGCACATCGTGGGTAGAGAAGGTAACCGAGTCGCGCACGGCCGGGGCCACAATGAAGCCATCGGGCTGCCGGATGAAGTAGCGTTCCAGACACCCGCCCGACATCTGTCGCCGAATCGTGTCCGCGTAGACCCCGCCCCGTGCGACGCGCAGCGCCGCCTGGTCGTTATCGCTCGCATAGATCTTGATCCGCGGCGGCGACTCGAGCGTCGAAGCATATTCAAACAACAAAATCGCGACGGAGTAGGCTTCCTCACCGGTCGTACATCCCGCTACCCAGACACGAACCGTATCGGATGCGTTTTTGTCGCGAAACAGCGTGGGAATAACGTGTTGATCTAATGCCGCAAAGGCTTCGGGTACCTGAAAGAAGCCGTCCATTTGTATCTCGGGATGTACCAAAAGGGGCGCTATGTCTCGTACAGATGGGTAAAACTCGAATTCTCCCGCAAGAATTCGACCATTTTCGCCCGGGTGGGGCGTCATGTATAGACGATGGTACATCGTTACGAAATGGACCGGCTGCGTGAAATGCCTGAAAATTGCCGCCGCGCGAAGACATCGAGGTGATGGGCGATAAACAGGGCTGTACCCATGGCGATGGACCGCCGACGAAGGGTGAGCCATGTCTGCCAGCGCTCGGCGTCCAGTTCGGGGTGCCCCGTCAACTCGCGTTCGTACCCATTGAGCATGGCGTATAAATATGCCGCTTCGCCGGCAATAAGTTCACCCTCACTGGGTGTACCCACCATCCAATCCGCCCCCCCGGCATCTACGGTCGCGATGTCCGGCCGCTGCGATAGGTGATACACAACATGCCGGCCCGTCTGGCTCCGCGGGCACTGCTCGATCGATGCGCCCCGCAAGTCCATCGACCGGTGATACAACTGCTCCACCCGCTGGTCGAACGCGGCATCGATAACCGGAAGCCAGCTTGAAATCCCATCGAACGTGATCGGGAAATAGAGACCTCCCCCGGGAATGACGGCGGCAACCAGTAGCGTCATGAGGGGCTCGATCTCGAAAAGATCCAGAAACGCCTGTGCGATGAGCAGATCGTACGTTGCCCCCGACGTCTGTCGTAAAAAGGAAAACACATCCGCCCGGGTCAGCACGACCTCGACACGGCTGCCGTCCCGTGTCAGCACGATCTGATCGGCAGCCGCATCATCCACCTCATACCCTTCCTGCTCTCCGAACGCACAAAGCTGGATGCGTAGCGCCGTGAGATGCGCCGGCTCGATCTCGACCACCGTATAGTGCAACTCGCGAACGGTCGTCCGGGTGAGCAACCGCTCCAGCATTCCACCCACGCCGGCGCCTAGTTCGAGGACACGGGTGGGACGATCTACCGGCGACTCCGTGAGTCGGCGCATTGCACAGGCCCAGATCCGCTCGTTGAGGGCGCGTTCGTCTATCGGCCGCTTGGCCAGCAAGAACGTCGCGTAGCCGGACGCTTCAACCGCATCCTTCATGTGGCCGCCCGTACGCGGTGAGAATAGGAGGCTCGGGCCAGTTCGTCTTCCCAGATTCGTACCGTCACTTCCTCCAGGTGGCTGGTCTGGATCCCGGCGCGGAGCCCGTCGCAGAAGATGCGCGCGAAATGCTCGATGCTCGGATTGAGGCCGGCGAACTCGGGTAGATCGTTCATCGTGGTGTCGCGATAACGGGCGATCAACCCATCCATGGTCGCTTTCACCTCGTCGATATCCACGAGATAGCCGTATTCATTGAGCCGCGGAGCCTGGAGCTGAACTTCCACCGTAAATACGTGGGAATGCCATTCATTTTCGGGGCCGGCATTGGGGACCGTCAGGAAATGCTGGGCGACGAACGTTCGGGTGACCAGAAGGCGATACATTGACAGTATGGGGCTAGTGAGGGTGTAGGCTTCCGGGTGGGTACGTGAAGATGATCTGGATGGCGCTTCCCGGATCGGTTTCCAGGAGTGCATACGCCTCGGCGGCCTTATCGAATGGAATCCGGTGTGTAATCAGCCGGGAAGGGCGTATGTTCTGAAGCACCTCGAGAACCAGCCCGAACCGCCGCTGCTTGGTCCACCTCCCGAGCAACCGCGGGGGGAGTGCGCTGACCTGGCTGCTCACGATCGATTGCTTGGCCCTATGGAATCGTTCGCCGAGACGAAGTTCAACGGGGCGGGCGCCGTACCAGGAGCCAATCACGATGCGGCCTGCATATCCCGTCAGGGCAAGCGCCTGATCCAGCGCCTCGGGATTACCCGTAACCTCGATGGACAGATCCGCCCCGCCGGCCGGATCCGCCCCGTGAAAAAGGTCCTGCAGCGCCGCGCCATCGGGCGGCAATGCGCGACGAAAACCGAATGCCTCCGCCTGCCGCCGCCGCAGCGGAAAGGGGTCGACGCCGGTGGAATCGACATACTCCCCCAGCAGGGCCCCCGTCAACTGCCCCACGACGCCGAGGCCAAACACCAGGACACGTTCTCCGGGAAGCGGTGAGGCATCATGGATCAACCCCACGGCCGTTTCCATGTTCGGCAAGAAGACCGCGTCTTCGTCCGCGAGCGTTCCGGGCAGGCGTATCAGCCGTTCACATGAGGTGGTGAAGCGTTCGGTATGTGGGTGGAACGCGAAGACGCGCCGCCCGAGCCAGGCCTCGCCGGTCGCATGGCCTGCCGCGTCTCCCACCGCTTCCACCACCCCGACCACCGCATAGCCATAAGGCATCGGATACCGGGGCGGGCCCGAGACGGCATCGAGGGTAATGTCCACGTCGGCCGGCGCCGCGCCTCGGAAATAGAGCATTTCCGTGCCGGCGCTAATGCCCGAACAGAGGGTGCGGACCGTCACTTCACCCGGCTTTGGCGCCGGGATCGTGTGTGTATCGAAGCGAACATGGCCCTTGCCAGTAAATAAAAGCGTTCGAGTAGATGCCATGCGATACGGGGGTGGAGGCACACCGGCTCAGGACCAGACCGGATCGCCGTGGAGCACCAGATCCGCCCCGGCCCAGAACACATGCGCTGGCGCGAGGCGTGGATACTGGAAGGTCGCAGATGCGGCAGCCCGCTTTCGGCCAACGGAAATAACCGATTTCCCGGCTAGATACTGCATGGACAGTGTCACGACCAGATAATCGACGAGCCGTTCGCGCAGAAAGCTCTCGATGACCTGGCTCCCTCCTTCGACCATCAGGGACCGGACACCTCGATCGCCGAGATATTCGAGTAACGCGGTGAGGTCGACCCGTGAAGAGGCCGTCGCCGGCAGGTGCACGACCTGAGCGCCGGCGGCGCGCAGCATCTGCTCGGCCTGGACGCAACAGCCCGCCGTAGTCGCGACCATCGGAGCCGGCGCATCCGTCGAAAGCAATCGCGCCGTCGGAGGCATGCGCAGGCGAGAGTCCAACACGATCGGGCGCGGATTCGCACCGCTCACAAGGCGCGTCGTCAGGCGCGGGTCGTCTGAAAGCACGGTCCCCACACCCACGAGGATCGTGTCGTGCAGGGCCCGGAGCGCATGGGTGTAAGTTGCGGCCGCCTCCCCACTGATCTTGAGCGGCTTTCCATCCGCCTGCGCAATCGACCCATTGAGGCTCTGCGCATAACAGAGTGTGACACAGGGCCTACCCGACGCCTCGTAATGCGTTTCGGCTTGCCGCCGCATCGATTCCAGAGCGCGTGTAGCATCGGGGGGTAAGTCCATGTTCATCGAATGGCGCGACCAGATGTCCGATCGAAAAAATGTAGCTTTCCGAGGTCGAGGCGCATGGCCACCAACTGCCCCGGCGCCGGAAGCGCCTGGGGAGCCACACGGGCTACGATGGCGTGACCATCGAACTGGGCGTAGATAAAGATTTCGTTCCCCATAGGCTCGATAACGTCGAGCCGGGCACCGATCGGGTGCGACAGTGCCGGCACACTCACTCCCCCCTCGATATAGAGATCCTCGGGCCGAAACCCGAGCCATACCTCTTCACCAACAGCCGCTCCAAGCGCCGCGCGTACTTCGGGTTCAGGTACGGATACGGGGATGGTCACCCCGTTCCCCTCGCTCTCGAACGAAAAGCCTTCCGCTGTAGAAACGAGCCGGCCCGGTAGGAAGTTCATGGCGGGGCTTCCGATGAAGCCGCCGACAAAGGCGTTTGCGGGATGATTATAGAGGTTGAGCGGCGTGTCGATCTGTTGAATGACTCCGTCTTTCATAACCACGATGCGATCCCCCATCGTCATCGCCTCCACCTGATCGTGGGTCACATAGATCATCGTCGCCCCCAGCCGTTGATGCAACCTGGATATTTCCGTGCGCATCTGCACGCGCAGTTTCGCATCCAGATTGGAGAGGGGCTCGTCGAACAAGAAGACACGCGGCTTGCGCACGATGGCCCGGCCAACCGCCACCCGCTGACGTTGCCCTCCCGATAACTGAGCGGGCTTGCGATCCAGAATGTCCCGAATGCCCAGCACATCCGCCGCCTGCTCGACTCGTTGCCTGATCTCCTCTTTCGAATATTTGCGCAACTTGAGGCCGAAACCCATGTTTTCGCGCACCGTCATGTGTGGATACAGGGCATAATTCTGAAAGACCATGGCGATGTCTCGGTCTTTAGGAGCGAGTTCGTTCACCACCCGATCCCCGATCGATAACGTGCCATCCGTGATGGACTCGAGGCCGGCTATCATCCGGAGCGTCGTGCTCTTCCCACATCCCGACGGCCCCACCAGCACGACAAACTCGCCATCGGCGATCTCAAAACTGGCGTCGTTCACGGCGACCATGCCGCCGTCGTACACCTTCCTGATGCCGTCTAGACGTACGCTGGACATAGCGAATACAAGCGAATACGATGGATTAGTGATACCAGAGTCGACTAAGATAAGACGACGGGTCGAGAAAGACAGGTCGAACCCAATTATTGGGGATGAGGCGTGAAATGACCACTTTCTTGTAGGATTTATCAATGTATAGCGGCAGTTTTTAACTCATTTTATCGCATAGCCCTTATTAATTCACCTATTCCGTGGTAACGCATGACCTGTCGTACCTTATCTTCCCGGACGCAGATGTCCCCCCGAGCGTGCGCATTCCGGCGCCGTCTCGATCCGCTGTCTATCTAACGGATGTCCCTGATGCAGCACGGCAAACAGAAAGCGACCATCTACAATGTGGCGGAGCGGGCCGGCGTGGCCATTTCGACCGTCTCCCGCGTACTGAATAACTCCTCGGATGTATCGGACCTGACGCGCGCGCGCGTGCTCCAGGCGATCGAAGAATTACGGTTCCGACCGGATCGCACGGCGAAGACCCTTGCCCAGAAACAAACGGAGTCACTCGTCATAGCGATGCCGTCTTTCACGACGCCGTTTCATACCGAACTACTGAAAGGGGTCCGCAGCCGTATCAAGGAATTGGAGTACGATCTCTTGTTGTTCGATCTCGGCTCCCGGAATCCTAAAGAGAAGTTGTTGGATTTCCTCAGCAAAGGCTCCGTGGACGGCCTGTTGCTTGCGATGCACGTAGACGACGAACTGGCGGATGAACTGCTGACCTTGAGCGCGCCAGTGGTCCTCATCGGCAATAAACGCCCGGAATTCGATTCCTATTATTGGGACGATGAGGGCGGCGCCCGTTCGGCCGTCAACCACTTCATACAGCAGGGACACCGGCGTATCGGCATCATCACCTCGCCCATCGAAGACGATGTCGTTCAGCAGCGCCGGATCGAGGGCTACCAGATTGCCATGAAGCGCGCCGGCATCGAAATCGATCCAAACTGGATGCAGAGCGGCCTGACGGAGAAACACGCCGGCATCAGCGAGGAAAGTGGCAACGAAGCCATGCAGGCCTTCCTGAGGCTATCCGAACGCGTTACGGCCGTGTATGCGATAGGTGATACGCTCGCTATCGGCGCCTGGTACGCCCTGCGAAAGGCCGGCCTCCGGGTGCCTCAAGACGTGGCGCTCATCGGCTACAACGACATTAAAACCAGCCTCTACATCGGGTTGTCGAGCGTGGATCAGAAAATGCAACAGGTGGGCCATCAGGCGACCGACCGTATGATCTTCCGCCTGCTCAACCGAAATACCGAGCAACGGGTGGATGTGCTGACGGTGCCCGAGCTGCGCGTGCGTGAATCTTCAACATTCGATCGTACCAAATAAACCGCAGCGTGCCCGTATCTTCGGCACCTCACTGGCCGTCGATCGAAACCACTGCTTTTATGTTGCCATACGCCGCCATCGAGCGCCAACTCGATGCCACGATACGTGAAACCCATTTGCCGATTGCCGGCGCTCGGTACCAGGGCAAGGTGCGCGACACCTACCGAGCCGGCTCGTACCTCGTGCTCGTCACCACCGATCGAATTTCGGCGTTCGACCACATTCTTCGCCAGACCATCCCGTTTAAAGGCCAGGTACTGAACCGGCTCGCGGCCTTTTTCTTCGAGCGAACGAAGGACATCATCGCCAACCACGTCATCGCGGTACCGGACCCCAATGTGACGCTGGCGCACGCCTGTACCCCTATCCCGATCGAGTTCGTCGTGCGCGGTTACCTCGCCGGCCACGCCTGGCGTACCTATGCCGATGGGCTTCGAACCCTGTGCGGCGAGCCGCTGCCAGAGGGTCTCCGGCAAAACAGCCGCCTCCCCGCGCCCATCCTCACGCCGGCCACAAAGGCCGACGAAGGACACGACGAAGACATCAGCCAGCACGAGATCCTGGAGCGCGGCCTGCTGGATCAGGCGACGCTCGATACCCTCGGCCAGGCGGCGCTCGCCCTGTTCCAGCGGGGCACCGAACTGGCGAAGAAACAGGGCCTCATTCTGGTGGATACCAAGTACGAATTCGGCCGCACCCCCACCGGTGATCTCCTGCTGATCGATGAAGTCCACACCCCGGATTCTTCCCGCTATTTCTATGCGGACACCTACGACGCTCTCCTGGCGGCCGACCAGCCCCAGCGCCAGCTGTCGAAGGAATTCGTGCGTGAATGGCTGATGGCGCAGGGCTTCCAGGGTAAAGAGGGGCAACGGCTGCCAGACCTGCCCGACACGTTCCGCTGCGAAATCGCGGCGCGGTATATCGAACTCTACGAAAAAGTCACGGGGCTTCCCTTCGAGCCGAACACCGACCCCGACCCCGCCGGCCGGATTGAACGCGCCGTCGCGGGCGCCCTTTTAAACGCTACCGACTAAACCCGGCGCTCACCCTCCCCCCTGCACCCACTCCTCCGTCCCGTCGGCGAAGTGCTCCTTTTTCCAGATGGGGACGTCTTTTTTCAGGGTGTCTATCAAGAACCGGCAGGCCTCGAAGGCGTCAGCGCGATGCGCAGACCCCGCGGCGAGGATGACGCTGGCTTCGCCGGCTGGCACCGGCCCCAGTCGGTGATGAAGGGCCACCCGTTCCAACTTCCAGCGGTCTTGCGCCGCCCGGGCAATACGCGCCATTTCTTTTAGCGCCATCCCCGGGTAACACTCATAGGAGAGGGTCACCGTCTCGCGCGACCCCGTCCACTGCCGGGTGGTACCGATAAACAGGTCGATTCCGCCTACCAGCGGCGTCGGCAGGTAGGCGGCAATCGCGGCTACATCGAGGGGATGCTCCTGGATGCAGAGCCAGACAGCGTCATTTTTCTGCTCGAGCCGTTCCATCATCCTCCACTTACCGGGGTGATCAGGGCCACGTCGTCGCCGGGGGAGAGGCGATACGTCTCCCGCTCGTACGCCTCGTTGATGGCAAGGCGAATTGTCGACCGATAGGCGGCAATATCGGGATACGTCCGCGCCAGTATATCGAGGAGGTCGCCGCCGGCGGAACCGGCCGGCACTTCCACGTCCAGGACTTCGCGACCCAACCGTTCCCGCAACACGCTAAACAGCTGAAGGCGCAGACGTAGGGGAGGCATGTCAGGGCTGTGGCTCATCACTTTAGCGGCTGGCGACAGCCTTTAGGGCGTCAAGATTCGGCATGTCGCCGGCGCTCTCCAGCACCTCCGCGTACTGCACCTTCCCATCCTTGCCGATCACAAACGCCGCACGACGCGCGATCCGGTCCAGCTTCATCGGCGTGAAGTCTCCCTTGTATTTCGCATGGTACGCGTCGGCCGCCTCGGCATTGTGATCACTGAGCAATGGAAATGTGAATCCGTTCACCTTTTTGAACTCCGCCTGTACAAACGGCGAGTCGGTCGAGATGCCGACCATCTGGGTTTCGCTCCCATACGCCGCGAGGTCGTTATTCACCGTATTAAGTTCTGTCGTGCAGACACTGGTGAAAGCGCCCGGGTAAAACAGGAGCACCACGTTTTTCTTGCCGAGCAGCGAAGACAACGTAAAAAGTTCTTTTTTATCGTCATACAGCGCGATTTCGGGGGCATTTTGCCCAACTGCAATGGCCATTCTTCTTCCGGATTACGTGAACATCTACTGGAAATATCTGACGTTACACCGCTCATCGTTTCAGTAAACACATCAGCGAAAACGGATGGCGCGAATGGGTTCGATGCGGGCGGAAACACTCGCGGGTATGTAGGCGGCAACGGCACACAGGCAGAGCGCCAGCACACCGACGAGTAGAAAATCCAACCCATTCAGGGCAATCGGCGCGGCCTGCATGTAATAGGCCTCTTCAGGCAATGGAATGAGATGGTAGCGTTCCTGGAGGAGCGCCAGTACGAGCGCCAGAACTTCGCCTATCGCCACACCGACGCCCCCCATCAGCACGCCCAGGTACAAAAATAGCCGGCGCAGCGTCGCTCGCGAGGCCCCCATGCTACCCAATACCCCGATCTCGGGGGTTTTTTCGAGCATGATCATGAGCAGCGTTCCAACGATGTTGAACGCACCCACGAGCACGATGACGCCAATAACCAGGGGGATGATACTCTCCTGCAGGCGCACCCAGGCAAAATACTGGCGGAAGGATTCAAAGACTGTGCGCGCGTGTACCGGATACCCCAGCGCCGCATCGATCCGCGCCGCGGCGGAATCCGCCTCCTGCGGATCGGTCAACATGACGTCGATGCGAGTAGATTCGGTGGGGCCGTAGCTGAAGAGATCGCGCGCCGTGTCGATCCCGGCGAACACGTACAGCTCATCGAAATGGGCGAAAGATGTTTCATAGATGCCGGCGACCCTGAATTGTCGGGCTCTGGGGCGCAGCGGCCCCGGCGACGCGGCGCCGGCCTGAGAGGACCGCATCGAGTAAGCCACCACACGGTCGCCGACACGCAGCCCGAGCAGGCGCGCCAGCTGGGATCCGATCACCATGCCCGGCGCCTCGCCGGCCGCGGGCGTAAGCGTGGCCTCACCCGCCGTGAGATGGTCGGCGAAATACGCCGGCATGTGTTCGACCCCTCGGATCAGCACCCCATCGATTTCTCGCTCTGATCGCCGTAACAGAGCAAATTCCTCGACCACGGCCTGAACGTCCACGACTTCCGGCAAGGCCGCGATCTGCTCCGTCATGCCAAGCGTGTCCACGAAGGGCTCTTCCAGGAAGCTAACGGCCTGTACGTGGGCGCCAAAGCCGATGATCTTGGAGGTGATTTCCTCGCTGAACCCTCGCACGATGGCCAGCGCCAGCAGCAAGGCACAGACCCCGATCGCTACGCCCCCGATCGCCATGTAGGTGATAAAACGCACGAAACGCCGGCCCTCCGGCCGGCCCTGCGATTGGAGCAGATAACGCGTGGCGATATAACGCTCGAAGCGAGGTGGAAGCATGGGATTGCGACGGAGGCCTACAGACTGGCACGCGGTGGTGTGCCTGCGGTGGCACACAAACGGACGCCAGCGTGGGAGGATCCCTCCTCCCCCGATCGCCCCACGCCCAAACACCAGCCCGTCTGCTGAACCGTGTCCGTTTCTCACGGTTAAATGCCCGACAGCCACCCCCCTATTGCAATAACGGCTACTCATGAATAACTCCTCCAGCCACACGCCGCCACCGATCAACGAACCCGTCCTGTCCTACGCCCCCGGCAGCGCCGAACGGGCGTCGCTACAGCAGACGCTCGCCTCCATGCGGGCGCGGACTGTCGACATCCCGGCCTTCATCAACGGCCGGCGCGTCACCACCGGCCGCACCGCCCGCATCGCCCCACCTCACGACCATCGCCACACCCTCGGACACGTGCACCTCTGCGGCGCTGGCGAGGTCTACGACGCCATCGAGGCCAGCCTCGCCGCGCGGGAAGGGTGGATGAACATGCACTGGACCGACCGCGCCGCGATCTTCCTCAGGGCCGCGGAGCTGCTCGCCGGCCCGTGGCGCAATACGTTAAACGCCGCTACGATGCTCGGGCAAAGCAAAAACGCCCATCAAGCTGAAATAGACGCCGCCTGTGAACTGATCGACTTCCTGCGGTTCAATGTCCACTTCATGGAGCAGATCTACAACGACCAGCCGATCTCGCCGGCCGGCGTCTGGAATCGTCTGCAGTACCGCCCCCTGGAGGGCTTTGTATTCGCCGTCACCCCGTTCAACTTTACCGCCATCCAAGGCAATCTGCCCACGGCACCCGCCCTGATGGGCAATACGGTGATCTGGAAACCCAGTACTACCGCCGCGTACTCGGCCTATTACCTCTACCTGTTGCTCGAAGAAGCCGGCTTGCCTCCGGGTGTCATCAACATGCTCCCGGGCGACGGGCCCGATGTGGGCGATCCTGTCTTCGCCTCCGAGCATTTCGCCGGGCTCCATTTCACCGGCTCGACCCGCACGTTCCAACACATGTGGCGTACGATCGGAGAGAACATTGGCCGGTACCGCACCTACCCGCGCATCGTAGGCGAAACGGGGGGCAAAGATTTTATTGTGGCGCATGGCTCCGCCCAGCCGGAGGCCGTGGCGACGGCGATCGTACGCGGCGGATTTGAATACCAGGGCCAGAAATGCTCCGCCGCCTCAAGGGTGTATGTCGCTGCATCGATCTGGCCGGCCGTAGAAACTGCGCTTGCCGCCCAGATGCAGGAGATCACGATGGGGCCGGTGGAGCATTTCTCGCACTTCGTGAACGCCGTCATCGATGCGCCCTCCTTCGCGCGCATTACATCCTCGATCGACGCGGCGAAAGCCTCGGGGGTCGTCGAGGTACTCCATGGCGGAGGGTACGACGACCGCGAGGGGTATTTCATCGAACCCACCATCCTCCGTACGACAGATCCCTCGTACACGACGATGTGCGAGGAGCTTTTCGGCCCTGTCGTCACCCTCTACGTCTTCGACGACGCCGATTTCGACGCGACGCTGGAACTGGTGGATCGAACATCACCCTATGCCCTGACCGGGGCTATCTTCGCACGCGACCGCGCAGTGATCCGCCAGGCGCTTGACGCACTGTCCGACGCCGCCGGCAACTTCTACATCAACGACAAGCCGACAGGCGCCGTCGTGGGTCAGCAGCCGTTTGGGGGCGCCCGCGGCAGCGGCACTAACGACAAAGCCGGCGCCTATCAGAACCTGCTGCGCTGGGTGTCCACCCGGACCATCAAGGAGACGTTCGTCCCACCCCATCATTTTGGATATCCTTTTCTCGGCAGGGAGTAATCCATCAGGCGCGGTATCGTGTAGTCCATTTGCGCCAAAACGAGGGGGGAAGTCGGCCCGATGGCGCAACGGCTCATCGGCCTGCATGCGTACTATAGGGGCCGACCTTTTTTGTGCCCTGGCGTCCAGTGGCATCCTATGCCTTACGCGTGGATATGGAAGTACGCAGTTCCTCCTCGGATGAGTTAAACGCCCTGATTTCGTTGCTCGACGATCCCGATCGTCAGGTACAGCTCGCTGTACAGGATCGGCTGCGCGAACTGGGCCGTGGCGCATTTCCAGACCTCCGGAGGGCGCAATGCGTGGCGGAGGGTGCCTTGCGATCACAGCTTGGCGTGCTGCTCCATGAGTTACACTTTACCGACATCGCGCGGCGCTGGCGTCAATTGATGGACTCCAGCGCACCCGATGTTGAAGCCGGCGCGCTGCTGCTGGCGCAGCACCGATACCCCGACCTCGATCTTGCGGCGCTGATCGGCCGGCTGGATGGGATGGCCGAGGCGATTCGTACACGCGTCGAGGCGGCCAAGGGCGTCGGCCGCGCATTTGTTCTGAGCACGTACTTGTGCAATGAGCTCGGTTATGAGGGTAATCACGAGCGCTACAGCGACCCCAAAAATAGTTATCTGAATTGTGTGATCGAAAGCAGGCGCGGGATACCCGTGAGCCTGTGCACGCTTTTCCTCCTCCTGGGCCGGCGGCTGGGGCTACCGGTATTCGGCGTCAATATGCCGGCGCATTTCCTGGTGAAATATGAGGACGAACGCCACGAAGTTTTTTTCGATATATTCAACGGTGGCAATCCGATTCAAAAAGAACAGTGCGTTCAGTTCCTTCTCAAGGCCGGCCTCACGCCCAAACCGCGGTACTTTAAAGCGGCCAGCGGCCAGACCATCCTCATCCGCATGGTCTGTAATCTGTTGGCGCTGCCCCGCGAAGAAACACGCGGCACGTTCCTTACCGAACTAACCCACCTGGTCGAGCCCTGGAAGCCGAACACGAACGTGCTTTAGCCGTATCGCCCGTGCTCTCTTCCCCACCCCCCCTACCCTTTCGGTACCAAAGCGTTCGGTATCCGGAGCGAAACTCCCCGGCAGATCTGCTCAGCCTGGAGCTGTTTCAGCCCCTGATGGTGTGTATGGCGCCCGTCCTCCTGGCCTGCCTGATGACCATGTTGCTGGGCCGTCCCGTACTTGAACTCGCCCTCTGGGGGACCGGCGTGGCGCTCGCCGGCTCTATGTCTTGGACCTGGTTTCAACTCAACAAGCGTATCGTGGAAATCCGCTTCCAGGAAGGCAGAGTGGCCATGGTCTCCGCCTGGAAATCCGCCCAGAGCACCCCTCGCCTCGCCTGGGAGCGCGCCCTCGATCTACGCATCAACGAAAACGGTGCGCGTGCCATTATAGGTCATACGACCTACGACCTCACCCATGCGGATTGGTCCAGGCTCGACGAGATCGTCGCCCATCTCCGCGCGACCCAGCCCTGACGCCAGATTCCGGACACGGAACGCGACGGTATGAGGGTGGAGTAGCTAAAGGCGGTAGTACCTGTAGCGTCTTGCGGGGGGCATATGCGTCAAAAGCTGATGCCTCATGGTAGCATTTCTATGCCCCATGTCTCGAATTTCGAGGTACGTTTAACCCATACATGCCGGCGCCAGTTTGGTGGGATTCTTGCATAACGGGTTGATTATCGTTTGATGTGTTTCATCGCCGGCGACGCACGTCGACTTTCCATCGCGTTTTCCTTGCGTCGACCCCGAATTTATCCTTCTGGCACCCGAATCAGGGCCTCCTTCTATGACCAGACAACAAATCATCGCAGCGGCAGGGCAAATCGCGCAGGCCGTCGAACAAGCCGGCATCGCCGAACTGCTCGATCACACCGGCGAACGCTCGCTCCAGGATTACCTGAAGTCCTTCAAGCAATACAACATCCTGGCTGAAAAATTTAGCGAGGGCGCGCTCTTTCTGGAGCAAGAACTGGGATTCGCCTTGCTTCGCGAGCCGGATCCCTGGATCGTGATGTCCAAGAAAGGGGAACTCGATGCAGACAATCCGCTGCATAACATCACGGGAGTGTTAGCCACCCTTTCGGCCGTGGCCAACATGTTATCCGAAAGCCAGCTCGCCCGCACTTCCGAGCCCAACCGGGCCACCCTGTCTCTTGTGCTGTTTGAACAGGCTGAGGGCATGCCCTCCACCCCGCGCCGCATCGCGGATGCCCTGGAGAGTATCGCCGCGCTTTATGAGGCGTGCGCGCGTCTCCAGAACGCCTCCTACGAGGATCTGTGCGTGGTATCATGCGACTCGGGCAGCGACAAAGTGTTTGTATTCGAGGGGAGCGTCAATGTCGTCGGGGCCCTCAAGGAGTTGATCCAGTCGATCTGGGAACGCATCGTGTTTTACCGGGAGCGTACGCTTCAAGAACGTATTTCACTCCTGACCCACTCGTTGCCTGTGCTCGACAAAGTGACCGAGATGGCCCTGCACGGCACCATTTCCGCTGCCGACGCCGAGCACACGCGTAAGGCGATCGTCGCCGGCGTCAAGCGATTCCTGGCCAGCGGTTCGATGATGCAAAAAGCACTGGAGATTGACGCGATCGACGAACGATTGCTCATTATGTCCGAGACCTCGGCGCGTATCGCGGCGCCACCCGTGCCTGTGGCGCCGCGATACGCGCCGAGGTCTCGGACATAA
>Ga0163150_10001584_pt1 | contig 37790 bp, 60 predicted proteins | sample OliLakLV19P2IB_FD_148628 | JGI IMG/M metagenome (GOLD analysis project Ga0163150, IMG submission 148628) | Freshwater microbial mat bacterial communities from Lake Vanda, McMurdo Dry Valleys, Antarctica - Oligotrophic Lake LV.19.P2.IB | ecosystem: Environmental > Aquatic > Freshwater > Lake >... | reverse complement strand
ACGCGCCGAACGCCGCCTTCGACGCGAACGGCGACTTCGCGATCACCGTTGGCGAGCTCGAGGACGCCGTCGCGCGCAACGCTCGAGGGCCGCGGTGGAGCGAGCTCCTCGCCCGTCTCGCCGGCGAGACCGTGTCGACGCCGGCCGTCACGGCGGGAGTCGACCTCGGTACGACGCTCGGCATCCAGCGCGCGCTCGCTCGCCTCGGCATCGACCCGGGGCCGATCGACGGTCTCCCCGGACGAAGGACGTCGGCGGCGATCGCCGCGTTCCAGAAGCACTCCCCCCCCCTCGTCGTCGACGGCATCTGCGGACCGCGGACGAAGGCGACGCTGCAGGCCGCGTTCGACCTCACGCCGTAGTTCATCGCGACAGATCGACCAGGACCACGTCGCCCGCCACCTCGCGCACAATGCAGCGAATCGGGTCGGGATAGCCTTCGACCATGACGACGTCGTTCATCTTCGGCCGCTGCCTCATGTCGACATCCTGAAGACGCGGTCGCGATAGCGATCGTCGGGCTCGTCGTAGGCCTTGGTGAGGTGCCGCGGCGCGCCGAGGCTGGCGCCCATCACGCTGAGCTCTGGTCCTTTGAGACCGTCGAGCAGGCCGCGCAGGTACGCTCGTGCGCGCTCGCGATCGAGGTATGGGCCGAGCTTCGGTCGTACCGGCTGGTCCTCAGTCTCGCAATCGCCTCGGTGACCGGCGTCGCCGGCGGTGCAGCGGTAGCGACCGGATGTCGTGGGGCACTTCACTGGAACCTCTGGATCGAATCGGGCTGCGTTGCGTGAAAAGAACCGTCGACAGCCGCCCAGTGAACCCAGCCGCCGTCGGTGAACGCGACACGGCCTTGCAGCTTGACGGCGCCGTCGAGCGTGAGAACGACGAACGCGCCCGGTGGCCACGGTTCGTCGCCCGTGTCGCCCGCAGCCGGGATGTCGACGAGCTCGCTCGCCTGCTCCGCGGCGATGCGCTCCATCAAGTTGCGAAACGCGCTGCTCACGCTTCCCCCCGGACCCGCTTCGCGCCGAACATGCCGTCCCAGCCCTGGCGATACGCGTCGCTAGCGACCTGCGCTGGACCGTTCGCCGCTGCTTGTGATCGGCGCGCTGCGGGGCAGTCGGGATGGTGCCGCACGACGATCGGGAGAACGGCCACGCACTTCTTGGGTCTCATCGGACGTCCTTCTGTTCGCTTGATGCACGGTGCTCCTCGAGCGCCTCGCGACCGCGCTTGTACGTTTCGTTGGCCCGAACCTTGATGAGGTCCGCGATAGCGTTGGCCTCCCCATTCGGTCCGCTGCACGAACCAGCGTTCTCAGTCCCGGTCTCTGACCGCTCTCTACTCGCACGCATGCTGCACCTCCGAGCCATGCCGACTGCGGCAGATCGAGCACTGCCGGCCGATGGTTTCACCGATGGCCGTGAGCGCACGTCGCGCTGATACCTGCCCCTCGGGCTCGTCCTGCCGGTCGTAGATCGAGACCAGCATCGCGATAGCCGCGAGCTTCTTCTCGGTGCCCTGCGCCTGCGCGTGGTACTTGTCGCGCTCGGCCATGAGCGACTCCCACTCTCGTTCTCGGCGGCTGGATGGGCGGTTGCCACGAGCCGGCGACGGCAGTTCGCCCGCGTCGATCGCATCCGCCACGGCGTTGCACAGCGGCTTCACGGCGCTGCACTCGGCCTTCGTCTCGCCGTAGCTGGCGACGGCGTATTGACCAGCCTCGTTGAACCACACGACGACGGCCTGCCTGGCCTTCGCGGCTTCGCAGGCGCGCTGCGCGTGGATGACCTTCGGGTTCATCGCGGCTCCTGATCTGGTCGCCGCCGGATAGCTTCCGCCTGCGGGTCAAACGCAATCTTGCCGTCCTTGGCGAGATAGGGAGCGATCGCGTGCTCGGCGATGGTGCGGAGTTTGTCAGCGGCGGCAACTACGCCGTCCTCGTGGCCGTCGTCATACAATGAGTCGGTGGCGCCGTACTCGACGCGGGGGTCATATCTGGGGGAGCCGGCCTTCGCGATAAGGTCGCTAGCCTCGTACCGTATAGTCTCCAGCGCCTCACGCAATCTCGCGACTGTGTCCACGACCGCAGCGAGCACGGCGCTGGCCTCCCCGTCTGGCATGGCCACCATCTCGCGCAGCTCACGCATAGCGGGCGACTCGGGCTGCTCCGCCTTCAACTTCCAATCGTCGCGGTCGTCCTCGACGACCTGCATTTTCAGATACAGGTCTCGCTCCATCCTTTCCATGCTGTCGTTTGCAGCCCTCACCGACACGCACAGTCCGCCGAGTTCGCGTTTCAGCTTGTCGCGCTCCTCGCGCGTGTCCCGAATGGCCTCGAGCAACGACCACTCTGTGTTCAGCGGCTTCGGCGGCGGCAGGCACGCGAAGCAGACCGGAGTTGCGTAGTGCGTCCTCGCATCTTCGACTTCGACCTTGCCGCACTGTTTGCAAATCGGATTCATGACTCCTCCGTGCGGCAGTAGCAGGTGACGACGTGGCGCCACGGGATGTCCACGCCCATACGTCCACCAGCAGCGCTCTTGCGTGCCATCGATACCTCGTCACTAGGGAAGCACTTGACCTGCTTGCGTCCGCTGGCCCGCTTTGCCGGGCACCCCCACAAACACGGCGCGTCTTTGCCGGCGAGCTTCGGTGTCATCAGATCGCTGTCTGAGTCGTACACGCACAGCCGGCCGTCGCCGTTGGCGCGGCGGTGCGAGAAGACCGGCGCCTCTTTGGCCTCGAGCAGCTCGGCACCGCAGGCAAAGGTGAGTTTCATCGGCGCACCGGCCTGAGATCCATCACCCGCTCGCACGGCATCAGGTTGTTAACCGGCGTTGCCTTCGGCGCGCTGTTAACCGCTTTTCGGCGCAGTTGAAACACGGCCCGTTGTGCCTGGATCTTGTCCATCGGGCCTCCATCCGGCCCGATCGGCACGCTGTGCTGCCAAGCGCCGCGTCCGTCGTATTCATCGATTGCCCAGCCTTTACCGCTATCTAGCGGGCGGACATGGAAGATTGATGTGCTCATGCGCTGTTAACCTTTCACGTTGTCAACCGACATCGACTGATCGAATGCCTCGTCGCTCGTTCGAGTGAACCTCATCGCGTTGATGCGCTCCGTTCGGTAGTAGGCAGGAAACAGTTCTTGCGGCCCGGTGTCGGTGATCAGACGGACGAAGCCGGGCGGTCGGCGCTGCGTGATGCATCGCCACGGTTGAAAGGAGCCACACCCGCACTTGTCGGGGGGATGGTCCCTCGCTGAAGTCGCTTTCGCGCGTGCGGAGACATCGCGGGCACTCGAGGATCATCGGACGGGCTCCGCGTTCGAACGATGTGTCGCGACGTCGAGGCACGCGGCACGCAGGCGGACGTCCTGACGATGATACGGCTCGTGCAACAGCGCGATGGCCGCCGCGACGAGAAACGACTCGACGATGAGGGCCATCATCCGATGCTTGACTCGCCGAGGTTCGGGTAGACGCCCTGGGCGCCTTCTTCGCAACGCGCCTCGGACTTCACGCTTTCGACGCGTTGGTCCAGAAAGGGCTTCATCCTGCACCGCCCGCGGGCTTCACCTGCGGCATCCGTCGCGCGCGCAGCTTGGCGATCCGTCGTGCGAGTCGGTCGCAGTCCTGCCGTTGCATCTCGCCCAGCTCCCGAATGCAGGCGTTGATCGCCCGATTCCACGCGTCCGTGCCCGCCTCGATCTCGGCGATCTCCTCCGCGAGATACTGGACGTAGGCGCGGGTGAGGTCGGGATCCGAAGGGCAACCGTCGAAGCCCGCCTTCGTGTTCCAACGGGCGTAGAAGTCGAGAGCTCGGGCGACATGTGCCCAGTCGGGCACGGTCCGTTTTTCGCGTGATTCTGAGGAGATCATGAACGACGCTCGCTGACGACGTGAACGAAGCCGATGTCGACCTTGAACTCCTCCTCGTTCGAGGAGACGCCGAGCAGGTCGACCGCGGCGACGTCGAGCAGCTCGTCCCGGATGCGCTCGGCGGGCTCGTACTTGTTGACCGCGTGCGCGACCTCGCCCGCCTCGTCGAGCAGCGAGAGCACGGTGCAGCCGTTCGCGCACTTCGCCCGTCCCTTCGCGATGCGAGCCGCCAGCGGGGCCAGCTCTTCGATCGGCGGCGCAGGGATGGCATCCAGAAGCCGCTTCACCAGGCGGATCTGCTGTTCCTCGGTCTCCGGACCACCGCAGCCGTCGCAGAGCGGATAGCGGACCGTGTTGAGGCGGAACCCGAACCGAGGGTCTTCCTTGTTCGTGCAGAGCGCGCACTTCTCGAGGGCCATCTACTTGATCCCTTCCGGCTGCGGGTAGTCCACCCGCAACCTCACGGCCTCTCCGGTCGGTAGTCGGCGAAGCACCGAGCGGGGACCCTCTCCCGAGGAAAGGACGCGTAGTCGGCGCACGTGCGCTTCGGCAGTGAGCGGCTGTACCGGTCCAGGGACCAAACCCCGATCACCAAGAAGGCCGATACCGCGACGATGATGATGAACACCGGATCTCGAAGAAACCTCATCGCGCCGCCCCCTTCCCGAGAAAGACGCGGTCAATCTCGTCGGCCCACTCCACCGCGTGCTGATTCATGGGGTAGGTCGCGCGCATCCACGCCACGACGTGCCGGACGGTCGGATCGCCGGGCTGCGCCTTCCGCTTCGCGATGCCCTGATGCATCTCGCGGTTCGTTTGCCGTTGCCCTTCAAGCTCGGCGAGGAGACGGGTGGCCATCGCGCGCCACTGCTCGGCCACGGTCGGTGCGGTCGTGATCGCCTCGTCGAGCTTCTGCCACGTCCAACCGGACGGAAGCTCGGGGTATCTGTAGCCGGCCTCGCCGCCAGGCTGATGGGTCACGAGCGGGGATGGCGTTGCCTCGAAGTCGTAGGCAAGGACCGCGTCTCGCCGCGCGGCGATGCTCTCATTCGTCTCGTAGCCGGACGGGGTCAGCGCATAGCAGCACGAGTAGTGCGTCGCCGGCTCGGAGCAGGTGTCCGGCATCAGTCCGGGATCGCTGTCCCTGTAGTCCTCGTCGTACCAGGCGCACGTCTTCGAGATGGCCGCTCCTCTCGACGGGCATGCCTGCGGGTCGTTGGAGCAAGAGCCTGGATGTCCCTCATCGCGCAGGCACCGGCTCATTCCCCGAGGGCTCGTCGGTATCCCGATGCCGCACGGGATCGACGCTTCGCTCGAGCGACGACGCAGGAGCTGCCCTCGCCCGAGCTCGGCGTGGCTGACGGCGTCGTCCACCGCGCGCTTAATGCCGACCAGCGCGTTCTCGAGCTCCAGGACGCGGACCTTGAACTTCTCGACCTCACGACTCGGCGGAAGAATCATCATTCGCTCTGCCAACCTTCCTTCCGCGCGAACCACTCCACTACGGCGAGATCGCCGGACCCGTTGTTGAGCGCGTCGAAGACTTCGGAGTCGTCATGGATGACGGATCGAGGGACCCACACCTTCCGCGCGCCGAGAACGCTGCTCGCCTCGAGCTCCACGTGGAGCGCCTTCGGCGAACTGCCAACGACGCGAGCGGCGCCGAGGTGAAATGCTTCCTTGCTGCTCGTGGCCACGAAGATCTCCTTCCGCACGCGACGTGCGCATTCATGGGTCGAACGAGAACGAGTCGAACGCTCTCAGCGCCGTCGAGTCAGGGGGGCTAGCTGACGGCACGCCATCCGTGGCGCTCGGTGACAGCGAGCCCGTGAGGGCCCGCTGTTTTGTTACAGCTTGTATTGCTGCTGCGCTGGCGGAGCGTTCGCACCGTGCGGGAAGTTCGTCCCCGACGCATCCGCGGCCGGGCCGGGCGCAGGTCGTGGCGATGGTGGCGCGCCGGCTGAAATGCGCGCAGCTTCCTTCGCCAGGTTCGCCATGAACCCGCGCTTCTCCGGATCGCCCATCGGCTTCGACATCTTGGCGCGACCCGTCTTGATCTCGACATCCATCGACTCTTCGGTCTTGCCCGGCGGAGTGCGGTACTTGATCTCGACGTCGACCTCGTTCTTGTCGATGCCGACCATCGCGGTGTCGTTCGACCCATCCCAGCCAAGCGCCACGAGGCGCTCGATCGAGATCGGACCTGCGTTCCCGGAGAACGACAGGTACGACGTGAGCCGAACCCATTGCTGTTCGGAGATCTGCACGTCGAGATCGATCGAGATCTGTTCCCCGCCCGTTCCCGCGTACCCGTGTTGCGCGGCCCCTGCGATGGCGCGCGCCCGGTAGTAGCCCGGTTGATACCTTCGTTCACTCATGACGATGTGACCTCTTCCTTGGTTGCATTGTCCCCATCCGCTTGCTGCGCGCGCTTCTCGCCGAGCTTCGCCGCAACGGCGTTCGCCACCGCGGCCACGTCGACGTTGGGCTCGGCGAGCCACGCGCGAACCTTCTTTTCGACCTCCGCGTCCGCGAGCTCGGAGAGCCCGGCATCGATCTGTGCCTTGAAATCCTCGATGCGCCGCAGCCCGTCCTTCAGAGCCGTCTCGAAGGTTGCCCAATGGAGGGGGAGCTCCGGCGGGAGATTCGCTCGGTTGCCTGCGTCGTACGCCGGTGACCACTCCGTGTAGAGCATGCGGGCGGCGCTGCCGAAGGCCTTCGCCTTGCCCTGCTTGCCCTCCGTCTTCCCGAACGCCTCGCGCTTCGCGAAGAGGATGTGGTCGACCCACTGCTTCACGATGCCGCCGGTTCGCTTATCGAGCGCGAACTCGTAGCGCTCGTACCCAGGGCCCTCCGGATCGTCGAACTTTTTCACGGATGCGTGCCCGATGAGGATCACGTTGAAGTCGGCCGCCCAGACAGTCTCGAGGTCCTTGATGAAGAGCCGCGCGACGGCTTCGAGCGCCTGGTATCCCGCACCGTGGCCTCCACCCCACGTCGCGAGGTTCACGGCGGGATCGTTGCCGGTGAAGCTCTGAATCAAGAGCGCCTCGAACCAACCAAGCGGATCGATCACCAGCGTCTTGAAGCCGAGCGCCCGGCCGCGCTGTCGGATGTCGGCGAGCCCATCGCGCACGTCGCCGAAGGTCTCCGGGTTCGGCATGCGCGTGATGTCGAGGTGGCCCGTGCCAGAGTCTTTGCCGAAGTGGATGCAGCCCTCGGCGCCCGATGCGAAGGTGGTCTTCCCAACCTTCTCCGGCCCGAAGATCGCGAGGCGATAGGGCTGCTCGAGCTTTCCTCGCCGGACGTTGTCGAGCGATATCCGCTTCTTGGCCGGCGACGCGAGTGGCAGGACCACACCGTTACGCGGCTTGTTCACATTGTCGACGTTCATCTTGATTCTCTCTTTCCTTGGGTCGGTCAGGCCGCGGTCTCGGTTGCTTGCAAAATGTCGTCGTTCGTCAGCGCCGGAGATTCGACGCGAACGATCGCGTCGATCTTTCCGCCGCGCTCGAACGTCCTCGACGTTCCGCCCGTCTCCGGGTTGATGAGCGGAGTGCTGAACTCCTTCTCGACGTCGAGGACGGTGAGCGCCTCGTCCTTCCAGCGGACGTGGTAGCCAAGCATCAGCTCTTCAGCGCAGATCGCATCAGTGTGCTCGATCGTGAGGCGCTGGTAGGCCGCACGCATCGCCGCGAGTGCCGCCTCGATGCTCACCGTCTGCCACCAGACCTCGAGCCCGATGTGGAAGAGCGTGCCGAACCTGAGGGCATCGCTGTCTGCGATCGCCCGCCGACGAAGCTCATACGCGTAGAAGTACTTGCGAGGACAGGAGCCGTAAGAGCGCGCCGACGACGTGCTCAGGATCGGCAGCCGCTTCTTCGACATCGCGGCGACGGTGACGACTTCGAGCTCCTCGTGCTCCTTCGAGTCGCGATAGCGCGTCGGATCCTCGATTCGCGCTTCGCCCGCACACACCGGCCAGTACGAGCAGAAGACGCCGTACGAATCGCACGTGTCGAGGTTGCGCCGCCATCGGCCTCGACGACGAGACTCACGGATTTGCTCTCCAATCGTCCATGTGTCTTCCGCCGCCTCGCGCTCCTCTGCCTCGAGGCGCACGATCGTGCCGCGTTGGAAGTACTTCTCGGGCGACGCGCCGATGTCCGCACGAACGCGCTCGCGGTACTCGTCGGCCGTCTCGTCGAACTCGCGCATGGTCGCGTAGAGCCTGCCGCCCGGGTCGGTAACGATGCGGCCGTCAGAGCACGCGACAAGCTTCGGGGGGTCGGTCTTCGCGCCATCGACGTCCGTGGAGCTGACGTCGATCAGGTGGGGAGCCGGCGTCGCTCCCTTCTTCTTCTTGCACTCGGGACAGGCCTTGTCCCTCAGTTTCGTGTACTCGCGCGCCTCGACCGGCGTGGCCTTCGACGGACGAAGCCGCACCTTGCGGACAACGTCGTAAAGCACGCCGGCCGGCTCGTGGCCGAGCGTGCGTGCGCCGACGAGGTAGTTGCTGACCTGCGAGTCGAGCGTCAGGCGCTTCCAGTAGGGTGAGCCTGCTCCGATCTCGTAGGAGGTCGTCTTGTGTTCCACGACGTACGTTCCGGGCTGCATCACGATGCGTTCCTTCCTGACGGGCTGACGGCGCCGCCTTCCTCGATCACGACTTTGGCGAGGAGCGACTTCGCCCGCGCGACGTTGCAGAGCGTGTGCGCCACGCTCGCGTTGTCCCACTCGGCGAGGACCCGGCCGGCCTCCTCGGCTGCGGTGAGCTCGACGACGCCCGCGGCAGCGACGCGGTGCTGCGCGGCCCGCCACTCCTGAAGGAGCACCGCACGGTTCGTGGCTATGCGCGGCGGCCTCATCGCGCCCTCCGGCCACGACGGATCTGCGCGGAGACCTCGCGGAGGCGTTCGCGACGCGCCTCGGCAAGGATCTCGTCGCCCTCGTCCGCAGGAAGCGTCGCGAGCTCGAGCAGGAACCTGCGCGCTTGCAAGAGCGACACCCCGGAGGCGTCCGCCACGCGCTTGAGCGACAGCGTGATGGTCAGCGGTTTGGCGAGTGGGGCGATCATCGTGCCCTCGTGGTGCGCGCCCGAAGACGACACGGCGATGCCGATGAAACGGCGCCGCGCTCGAGCAGCTCGGCGAGGGCGCCCTCGATCGCGGTCCGCACCTTGGCGGAGAAGGCGGCGGCAGATTCGTCGCCGCGAGGCTCGATCTCGATCGATGCCGTGAGCTTCAATGGGTCCCCCAAAGCGGCAGGTCGCCTGGCCGGCCCGGATGAAAATACGCATGCCCGGTATCGCATCCGCGGTGAACGACGAGCCCGACGCGCTCGAGCGCGTGATCGTCCCGCGTGCCGAGATCGACCGGCTCGCCGCAACCCTCGCAGGCGTTGTCCTCGAACCCGGAGCCGCGACACTCGATGCACCAAGCGAGCTCGCCAGCGACGAGCAGGTGATGTCGGAGCGCATGGACCGAAGCGCGGAAGGCGGCAACCTGCTCGAGGCAAGCGATGACTCGACGGTCCTGGCGCCACGGCTCGCCCCGCGCACAGCATTCCGCTCGGTACTGGTGAACGAACTGCAGCGCGCGCCTGGCGGCGAGGTAGAGCGATCGGATCCGCGTCGCGTTGCGAATGCGGCACTCGAGCGAGGTCACCCCCGTTGCGACGAGTTCGCCGTCACCGCCGCACGCAGGGCAGTCGGTCCGCTTCCTCATCGCTGGCTCCGCGCTTCGCGAAGAGCGGACTGGAGGTCGGCGATGGTCTGAGCGGCAACCCGCGCCCCTCGCATTGCGTCCGCGAGCTGCCCCTCGAGCGCGAGAATGCGGACGCGCGCGGCAAGGAGCTCGCTGTAGAAATCGCGCGCGGCCGATTGAGCGTTCGCAAGATGCACTGCGATCTCGACGGCCGCCTGCTGGACCTTCGTCGTACTTGCTGCGTTCATAGTTCACCTGCCTGCACGGCCGACTCGGGTCGCTCGAAAAAAACGGTTGGGTGTTCGCGTAGACCGGACTGGATGCGAGCCCAGCTCAGGAGTTCGCGCATGCGGTCAGAGCCGAGAACGGCCTGGAGGAGCACTCGCTCGGAATCGCTGACGACGTCGCGTCCGAGCTTCACGACGGCGTGGCGACGCTCGCCTGCGCTGTTGGAAGGAGTGATCTCGATCGAGCTCACGGGCACGAAGGCTCCGAGGCGAGCGACATGCTTCTCGAACACTTCGAAGTCCTCGTTCGAATCGATGTCGACGAAGAGCTCGTCGGCCGCGGGGAACTTGAGGACGAGTCCCTTCATCGTCGCCGCTTCGACCGCGGCCTCGAGCGTCAGCGACACCTCGCTCATCGGCCGCCAGCCAGTCGCGTGCGGCCCTTGTCCGTGATGCTCAACATCTGCGTGCTGCTCTCGGCGAACCCGAGATTGCGCAGCCGTGACACCGTCGATGAGCCGAACGACCAGACCAAGGCCGCTTTGGCGGCGAGCCCTTCGAGCGCCGCCCACTGCGTGTCGGTGAGCTTCTCGACCGAGCTCCGGCAGTCAGGACAGGTGATCTGCCCCAAGGTCGACGCAACGCCCGTGGTGTTCGGCGCGAAGCCCATCAGCCCGCATGCGGTCTTGGAGCTGCGGCTCGGGAGGTAGTGCCGCGCACGGGGAGGTTCGGGCGCGAGATCCGCCTCCGTAAGCCGCGACACGTGGACGTTCGACTCAGCCTCGCGGACGAGATGAGGGTCCTGCATCGCAGCCGAGTGGCGGCGCGCGGCGAGTGCACGACGAGCGAAGGTGCTCATGCTGCCGCCTCCGGCCGGTTCGCGGAGCCCGCCGTTCGCGGGTCTCCTGCGAGCACGCGCATGTCCGCGTGCCACTGCACGACCTCGGCCTCCGTCATCCAGCTCGCCGTGGTCGGCGCCGGAATACCCACGCCCTTGCCCATCCCCTGATTCATTCGCTGCGACCTCCCTTACGACGAAGACCTTAGCCGGGGATAAGGTCTTCGTCAAGCGAGCCGAGGCGATTTCGGCGCAGCCCGTTGCTTTCGGGCTCTTCGTTTATTGGGGACGGCGCCGGACGCGTTTACGCTGGCTCTCGATTCGGCGCTGGTGCGTCGAGAGAGGGGGGACCGTCAATGGCCAGGAAGTGCTCAACGTGTGGAGCGCCGCTCGGCGCGGGCACGTCGTTCTGTAACTTTTGCAAAGCCGAAGTCGAAGTCGCACCGCCTTCCATCGCGTACGGGCCACCCCCGCCAATGCCCTACGGCCCGCCGCCGTCGATGCCGTACGCCCAGCCGTTCGCGCCGCCGGTGGAGCGGCCGCTGCTGTCGGAGCCTGGGCTCGTCGTCACGACCGCGCGCTTCGTCGTCGGCCACCAGACCTACCCGATCCAGGGCATCGCCACCGTTGCGCCGTACACCGTCGCGGCGAAGCGAGTCGCCAACTATGTCGTCGGCGGCTTCTTTGCGTTCTCCACGTTCGGCAACTGCGTCGGTACGGACCTGGCCGAGAATGGCGCGGGCGGGAAGATCGTCACGATGTTCTTTACGGCAGGGATCGCAGCGTTGGCCTTCTGGCTCGCAAAGCAGAAGAAGGACACGCACGGCATCATGCTCGCGACCTCTGCTGGCGGTCGGATTCAAGCCTTCATGACGCAAGACGGCCCGCAGATGGTGCGCGTTCTCGGCGCGCTCAATCAGGCGATCGCGTCGCGCTAGCCGGTCTCGAGCTGCTCCGCGTCGAGCACGACTCGGCGCGGATCGTCGGTCAGTCGCACCTTCCGGAGGCCAGGCGCGACGCCGCGTGCCCAACGCCGAACGACCGCCTCGTCTGGCCAGACCCACGCATCGGGACCGCGCAGGCGGACGAGTGCGGGTGAGACGACGGCGCGCGGCAGGTTCGCGAGCTCGGCCTCGCGAAGAGCGGCGTGTGTCTGCGACACTCGGAAAGCCGCGGCGAGGTCCGCGAAGTCGCCGCCGTACGCCTCAATCGCTCGTCGAAAGGCTCGACGCGGGCTGAGGATCGCCGCGGCGATAGAGTTCGCGACGTGCTCGATGTCCTCGCCCTGGTAGCGCTCCCTGACACGGAGCCACCATTCCGAGAGCTCGTGGCTGATCGCGAAAGCACGTCGTTCGATCGTGAGCCCACGCCGCACGAAGATCTTCCAATCATCGTAGACCCGCACGAGCGCTCCGTCGCCGCGTAGTCCGCTCGCATATTCGACCGCTCCGGCGCCGAGGTGCGCAGTGACGAGCTTCGCGAGCCGTGGAGCCTCGTCGTCTTCCTGGCCACCCTCGCGAAGGATGACCTCGGCAACGCCTTCGAGCTCAAGCTGCTCCACCGACCTATGAGCGCATCGTCTCGATGGCGCGTCTACGTCGATTCGTGGAAGCCGTATCCACGCGGGGCGTCAGCGGTTTTTGCGTGCAGGGCGCAACGGAGGGTCGTCGAGGTCGGAAAGCGGGTTGCCTTGCGCGGTCGTCTTCCGCTGTTGCCGAGCCCACGCGGCCTTCATCAACGTCCAGAGGTAGTCCGGATCGGGGGCTTCGTCCGCGTCGAGGTCGACCTCAAACTTAGCGACGAACTCCTCGTCCATGCCGGACGCGCGGCCCATGCGACGAACCGCGTCGATCGCATCGTACCGTGCGTCTGGCTCGACAACGACCGCACCTCCGTCTCGTCGACGCGGCCCGCCACCGTCCGATAGCCAGGCAAGCTCGACTCCACCAGCGCGGGCGATCGGCGCGAGGATGTCCGCGCTGGGGCGGGTCACGGTGCCCTTCAGGATGAGCCCGATGTGAGCTTCGGACTTCAAACCCGCGCGTCGAGCGAGCTCGCGCTGCGAGATCTTCTTCCCCTCTCGCTCGGCGAGCTCGTCGAGAACGGACTGCAAGCGTTTCGCGAGCGACACGGCTTCACCGTGCCCCTGACTAAGGGGATTCATCAATCGCAATATTGACGAAGACCTTGAACGCAGCTAAGGTCTTCGTCATGTCACCGAAGCGCGAGCCGTCACTCATCGGGCAACGTCTCCAAAAGCTTCGAGAGATGGCCGAGCTACCGGCACGCGAACTCGACCGGATCGCCGACACCACCGAGGGGCACACTTCGCTCATCGAGTCCGGCGTCGTGAAGAACGTGACAGCCGGCACCATCGCGAAGCTCGCGCGTACCCTCGGTTCGACCACCGACTGGCTCATCACGGGCGAAGGCAAAAAGCCGACCGAACGAGTCATCCGAGCTGCCGTCGAGGTCGCACGCGCGAGCTTCTTGAAGGCGCACCCGAAGACGTCCGCGGCCTAGTTCGTCGTCATCGTTCGAAGGGATAGGTGCGTGATGTCTGGTCATCGTGAGCAGGTAGACGACGAACGCTCGAGCTCGGTGCGGACCGAACGGGCGAGCACGTGCAACGTGGACTCACCTGTTGCGGACGGATCGTCTGCGCAGCGGTCGCTCGGCGCGGACGGATCGCGCGCGCAAGCTCGACGTCGCTCTTCTGGCGCGGTGGGAGGCTGGCGACGCCTGGGCGAGCAACCGCGCGCTCTCGCGCCCGTGCGGCATCGACGAGCGGGTGATCCGTCAGTGGCGCGACGCTCGGAAGTCGCTCCCGGTCTCGTCGCTCCTCGTCCTGCCGGCGCCGGTCGTCGCTGTCCTCATCTCCTGGATCCAGGGCAAGCGGGCCCTCACGCCTCATCGTCGTGGCGTGCCGATGCTCAGCGAGGCGCTGGGCCGTCTCGAGGAACGCGTCGAACGTGACGATCGCTCCGAGGTGCTTCGCAGTCTCATCGATGCCCAACGACGGATCGGCGAGCTGCTCGCGCGCCTCGCCTCGGAGGGCACGTGATTTTTTTTGCCCCCGAGTGCGGCATTGGGCCGGCGGCGTGGTCGCACTGCGCGCCCGTGCCACTCACGCTCGCCGCGGTCGCGAGGATCGCATGATCGATTCCCTGCGGAGCGCGCAATGAAGCTCGCGCTTTCGCTCATCCGGGAAGATGGCGGCACGCAAGCACGCGCCGAGCTGATTCAGGAGAAGATCACCGAGTACGCCGAACGCATCGAAACGATGACGCCGATCGTCGTTTACTACGACGGCACCTCGTACTGGCTTGCGGACGGTTTTCACCGCGTCGCGGCCGCAGAGGAAGCACGCGTCGACGCGATCGAAGCCGAGGTCCGTCAAGGCAGCCTTCGCGACGCGATCTTCCATTCGCTCGGTGCGAACGCGAACCACGGCATCCCTCGCTCGATCGCAGACAAGCGCCGCGCAGTGGAACGCATGCTCGCCGACGAGGAGTGGGCCACGTGGAGCGACCGAAGAGTCGCCGAGACCTGCCAGGTAAGTCACACGTTCGTCGCCAACATCCGGGCGGGCAGAGTGGGTACAGGCCGGCGGGAGCGCGGCATCGTTGCCACCGCCACACTGGAATCTGCCGCCCCGACGCGTGGCAACAACGGCCCCTCGTTGCCACCGGTTCGTGGCGCAAGCGTCGGCGCTACCGCCGGTTTGCCGCCTCCATCTTCCGCCTCGGATGTGGCGCTCAAGGCGATGCGCTTTGAGAGCAGCCTTGACCAGCTGCTCGGAGAATACGGCGATTCCAACGGTCTTCTGCGGCAGGCGCAGAACAACGCCCTCGACGTCGCGCTCCCCCAGTTCTCCCGCATGCGCAAGGAGTCACGATGACGCCGTCCCGCTCCCTGCCGTCGCTCCGTTCCACCTCCCCCACCGAAGCGCTCGTGCGCACGCACCTCGGGCTCGTCGACAGCGTCGCGAAGCGCTACCGCCGTCATTCGCAGCTCGACGACATGGTCGGCGCGGGACGGCTTGGCCTTGTCCTCGCCGCGCGCTCTTTCGACCCGACGCGCGGCGTCCCGTTTGAGATGTTCGCCCGCGTCCGCATTCGCGGCGCGATGCTCGACCACCTCCGGTCCTGGGGCCACCTCCCAACGCGCGTGCACCGCCGTGCCGTTCGAGATGGCGACCCGATCATCAAGGCGCCCGTCGACATCGACGCCGTGCAGATAGCCGGTCACGCGGACCCCGAACGCGACTATGCACGTGCCGAGCGACGCGCGCGTCTCGAGGCCGGGCTGCGAACGCTCGCCCCCGCCGCCCGCTCGCTCATCCGGACGGTCTACTTCGACGGACGCTCGCTCAAGGATGCCGCCCGCTCGCTCGGGTTCAGCAAGTCCTGGGGCTCCCGGGTCGCCGAACGGGGCGTACGTCAGCTCACCAAGTTCGTTGCGTTCGAGCGGCGCTCGCTCTCGTCGACGAGGCCGACGGTGGGGAAGCCGATGCGCCTCGGGTCATCTCGCACGAGCCTCGGTCTCGGGTCACGCGCGCGAACGGAGAACGTGTCGCGGCTGCCGAAGCGCGAACTCGACGCGGGACGCGTTCATCTCGACGTCGTGGTCGAGCGCCCCAAGACGCGCGGCGACTGCGAGAACACCGAACGTCCATGCGTCTTCGTCGGCTGCGTCTACAACACGTACCTCGACGTCGACGAGGCCAACGGCTCGATCAAGTACCACTTCCCCGACAGGGAGCCGGGCGACGTCGAACCCGAACGCTCCTGCGCTCTCGACATTGCCGATCGCGGCGGCGGCACGCTCGCGGACATCGGGCAGCTCACCAACGTCACGCACGAGCGCATCAGGCAGATCGAAAGCAACGCGATCGAGCTCCTACAGAAGCGTGGCAGCCGGCCGACGACCGATGCCGGCATCCTTCGTGAGTTCTGCGATCGGCCGGACGCGACGGCGAAGCGCGATGCGGGCCAAGGAGGCGGCTCAGTTCTCCTCGTCGAGTCGCAACCCGACACCACCGAAGGCGAGGAGCGCGGACAGGAGCTCACCGGCGTGTCGTTCTTCGCAGACGGCGAAGGCGCCGAAGCACACGTCTGCCGCAGTGTCTGGACGATGTTCACGCGGTGGCAGAACACGCGCGGCTTCTCGGTGACGTCGAAGGAAGCCGCCGCAGCGCGGGCAGCAAAGACACCGTGGCGCAAGGAACGCGCCGCAGAAGAGGGAGAACGATCAATGGCGAACGAAGAAGACCTGACCCCGCGGTTGAAGGGGGTTCTCCACGCTTGGCGGGACCTTTCGAAGGACGGCGCGAAGCCGGCAGCCTTGGATGTCGCGAAGCGTGCGCGCATCGAGGGCGTCGACGACGCGAAACGCACGCAGATCGTCTACTGGGCCGTCGCTCAGCTCCGGAAGCTCGGACACATCGAGTACGCTCACGCGTCGACGAAGGCCACACCTCCGCCAAAGGCTCCGCGAAAGGCGCGTGTCGTGAATGCGGGGGGGCGTCACACGCTCACGCCGGCGCGCGCCGCCGGCCGGCGCATCCTCGCCGGAGCGTCGTTGGCCGCCGAGCAGAAGCCGTCGCGAGCTGCGTCGACCGACCCCACCGTCGCCTCGCTGATCATCAGGCGCGACGACTTTCGCCGCAAGGCCGACGCCCTCGACGTCGCGATCGAAGCTCTCTCGGTGGCGTTGTGATGGGAACGTCGCCGTGAAGAGCCGCCGCCGCTTCGACTACCTGTCCACGACGATGCTGCGAGCGATGGCGCAGGCGCTGAGGAAGAGTCCGTGGGACCGCCTCCTTCGCAGCTTCCGCTACGACATCGAGAACGAGCTCCTCGAGCGCGACCTGCCGGCGATCGCCGAGGAGAGCGGCGGTCATCCGTGCGTCCGGATCGGCGGCGCGCAGTGAACTTCCTCTTTCAGGGAGACAACCTCGACGTCCTCGATCGGCTCGCCGCGCCGATGCAGGGCAGCGTGACGCTGGCCTACCTCGACCCGCCATTCCTCACCCAGCGCGTGCACCGGACGCCGGACGGACGCATCGCGTTCGACGATCGGTGGAAGAGCATCGAGGACTACCTCGAGGCCCTTTCAGCTCGCCTCCGCCGAGTGCGAGAGCTCCTCGCTCCGCACGGGTGCGTCGTCGTTCACGTCGACACGAAGACGAGCCATCAGATCAAGTTCCTCTGCGACCTCATCTTCGGCCCCGCAGCGTTCGCGAGCGAGATCGTCTGGCGCTATCGGCGGTGGCCGAGCAAGACGCCAAACTTCCAGCGCGTGCACGACGTGCTCCTTCGCTACCGACGCGATCCGAAGATCGCGCCGCGATGGAACCAGCTCTACGAGCCGCTCGCCGCGTCGACAGTCGCAACGTGGGGCTCGACGAAGCAGCGCGCAGTCCTGGCGGACGGTCGGCGCCAGCGATCGTCGTCGACCGCGGAGCCGAGCAAGGGCGTGGCGATGGGCGACGTCTGGGACATCGGCGTCATCGCGCCGATCGCGCGCGAGCGCACCGGCTACCCCACGCAGAAGCCGGAGGCGTTGCTCGAGCGCTTGATCCTCGCGCTCACCGACCCCTGCGATGTGGTTCTCGATCCGTACGTGGGCAGCGGAACGACACTCGCTGTTGCTGCACGTCATGCTCGATCGTTCGTCGGCGTCGATGCCAGCGAGATCGCCATCGCAACCACTCGAGCACGCCTCGCCGGGACGAGCTTCTCGTTGGGACGGATCGGTGAAGCGGCATGAGCGCCTTACACCGCTGCGACGCGATCCCGAACGACGTCTTCTTCACTGCGTGTGCGCTGCTCCTGGTCGCGCTGGCCGTCGCCGACCTCATGATCTCCCTCGTCGCAGCGCTCGTCGGGCGGCGTTCGCCATGAGGCTTACCCATCACGCGGTCGAGCAGTTTGCCTCGCGGTGGGGCGGCACCGAGGACCAGTTGCGCGAGCTCGTCGGCCAGGCCGTCGCGACCAAGGCGCGCACGCCTCGGGGCCAGGAGATCTGGCTTTGCGGCGAAGACGGAGCCATTCGCCTCGTGATCAAACGCGACGCCGGCGTGCGGGAGCCGGTCTGCGTCACCGTCCTGCCGCGCGATGTCGAGCCGCCGACTCCCAGCGTGGCCGACCTCATCGCCGACCTCCCGAGCTCGCCCGTGGTCGAAAGCGTCCCGCAGGCGGACATCCACCTGAAAGCGGCCGCAGCCGAGGTCGACAGCGCACGACAAGAGACCCTGCTCGCGAGCGAGTTCTCGATGGCGTCGCGCTCCTTCATGACCGCAGCGAAGGCGAGGCTCATTCAAGCCAAGCATCGGCTCGAGCAGCTCCGCCCGCGGTCGCAACGCTGAATCCAACCCACACCAGGAACCCACCATGAACGCAGCGACCACCATTTCGAAGACGACGAACATCAAACCGAGCTTTCGCTCGGTCGCGCTGTCGCTCATCGACCCGAGCCCGACGCAGCCGCGCAAGACCTTCAATGGCATCGACGAGATGGCCGCGGACATCAAGATCCACGGCATCCTTCAGCCCGGCCTCGTCCGGCCACACCCGAAGAAGGAGGGGCGCTTCGAGCTCGTATTCGGCGAGCGCCGCTTCCGTGGTGCGAAGGCTGCCGGCCTTACCGAGTTTCCGGTCTTCGTTCGCGAGCTCGCGGACGCCGAGGTCCTCGAAATTCAGATCGTCGAGAACGCGAAGCACTCCGACATCCACCCGCTCGAGGAAGCAGACGCGTACGAGGCACTCCACAGGAAGCACGGGTACTCGATCGAAGACATCGCGGCGAAGGTCGGTAAGTCGAAGGCGACGATCTACCAGCGTCTCAAGTTCACCACGCTCGTACCGGACGTGCGGAAGGCCTTCACCGACGGCAAGCTCACCTCCCTTACCGCGCTCCTTCTCGCGCGCATCCCGCACGCTGACCTGCAGAAGGAGGCGCTCGCCGCGATCACGAAGGGCAACTTCGACCGCGACCTCCCATCCAGCCGAGAGGCCGCTCGCATCATCGAAGACCGCTTCATGATGATGCTCGGCGACGCGCCGTTCGACATTAAGGACGCGACCATCGTTGCCGGCGTGCCCGGGTGCAACACGTGCCCGAAGCGAACGGGCAATCAGCGAGAGCTCTTCGCTGACGCATCCAGCAAGGACCTCTGCACCGATCCGAAGTGCTTCAAGACGAAGACCGACGCCGCCTGGACGAAGAAGGTGGAGGAGCAGAAGAAGCGGAGCCTCCCCGTGCTCGAGGGCAAGAAGGCGAACGAGGCGCTCTCGTACGCCTCCGGCTACGTCGACCTCGACAACGCAGCGATGTGGGTGGTCCGCCAGATGATGGGCCAGAAGACGGTCGCCGAAACGACTCTTGCCATTGACCCTCCGCGCGACGTGCTCGCCGCCGCGCGGAGACCGACATGAACACTCGAAACTTCAACAGCTCCTTCACGATAGCCGGCCCAACGCACAAGACGCGCGAACAGCAGCTCGCCTACGACCTCGATATCGCGCAGCAGCGCCTGCGAGCTCGGGGAGTTCGTCGACGCCGCTGGTATCCGCGACGTCCTCGTCGACGTGAAGCGTGTGCGCCCCCGCGAGGTGCATCATGAGGCGCCCCCGCGCGCTCTTCATCCGGACGCTCGGAGTCGTAGGCCTTGTGCTCCTCGCGCGGGAGTCGGGACGATGACCAAGCAGCGGCCGACCCCAGCACGCGATCGGGCGCGCGCGGCTATCCGCAAGCTCCGAACGATCGCGAGGCGGTCGCGATGGTTGCCGACGCGACTCCGCGCTGAACTCCGCAAGCGACGTTGTGCCTGCCCGACGATCTGGCGCGCCGTCATCCGAGAGGCGTTCGGCACCCATTCCCTCGCCCTCCCCGATCTGCGGCAGGCCGCGCTCTTCGCGGAGGGGAACTAGATGGGCCCCGAAGCAACGGTCAACGCGCTCCGCGACATCATCCCGCGACGAGCCGCCGGCCTTCCTCTTCCGCCCGACGTCGACCTCGACGAGCTGCTCGAGGCCGCGGCCGATGACATCGAGGGGCTGCTCGACGGCGAACATGGCGACGACGAACTGCACTGCGACGGCTGCTCTTGCTTCGACGACGAGGACGACGCGTCGACGACGCCCATCACTGCCGAGCCCGCGGAGAAGACCCCATGCCCGTCCTGAGGCCCTACCAGGTCGAAGCCGTTGACCGCATCCGCACACACATCCGGGCGGGACGGAAGCGCGTGCTCTGCGTCGCTCCGACCGGCGCCGGCAAGACCGTCATCGCGAGCCACATCATCGAGTGCTCGGTCGGTCTCGGCAACAGGATCGTCTTTCTGGCTCATCGACGCGAACTCATCAGCCAGGCCTTCAAGAAGGTCATCGGCTGTTCGTGTCGACCTGGCTACGAGCACGACTCGCTCCTGCCCGATCCGCAATGCAAGGGCGACGGCCTGCCTCGCAAGATGGTCGGCGTCCTCATGGCGAACGATCCCCGGCGCAACCCCGGTGCCGTCGTTCAAATCGCGAGCGTCGACACGCTACGCAACCGCGCCAAACCGGCCGGTGACTTGATCATCGTTGACGAGGCCCACCGATCGCTCGCGCGATCGTACGAGATGATCCTTGCCGCGTATCCCGACGCGGCGATCATCGGCCTGACGGCGACGCCTTACCGTGCGGACAACCGGGGTCTCGGTGAGCAATACGACGAGCTCGTCGTCGTCGCATCGCCCGGTCAACTCATCGACGACGGATTCCTCGTCGAGCCCCGCGTGTTCACGGTCCCTGCGAAGGATCTGCCGGACCTCTCGCGCGTGCGGATGAAGGGCGGCGACTACGACGCCGAACAGCTCGGCGCCGCCGTCGATCAGTCCGGCCTCGTCGGTAACATCGTCGAGCACTGGGAAACGCACGCCGGCGATCGCCAGACCGTTTGCTTCGCGGTGAACGTCGAGCACTCGAAGCACATCGTCGAGCGCTTCAAGGAACGCGGGCATACGGCCGAGCACCTCGACGGCACGACGCCGGCGGCGGAGCGCGACGCGATCCTCGCCCGGCTCGAGCGTGGTGAGACGCGCATCGTTTCCAACTGCGCCGTCCTCTGCGAAGGCTGGGATCAGCCGTCGGTGAAGTGCGCGATCCTCGCGCGGCCCACGAAGTCACTCGGCATGTACCTGCAGCAGGCAGGTCGGATCCTTCGTCCGTGGCTTGGGCTCGGTGCGATCATCCTCGATCACGCGGGCTGCGCGCTCGAGCACGGTCTTCCGCAGGACGATCGCGAGTTCAGCCTCGACGCGCCCAAGAAGCGCCGCACGGTCACGACGACCTGCAAGACGTGTCCGCAGTGCTACGCGATCGTCGCGCTCGCAACGCGGCAATGCGAATGCGGACACATCTTCGAGGTCGCGCCCGCCGAAGACAAGACGGTCGAAGCCGACGGTAAGCTCGTCGAGGTCCGCCCCGCGACGCAGGAGGAGAAGCGCGCGGACTGGGACGCAATCTGCAAGACGGCGATCGAGAAGGGCTACCAGCCCGGATGGGCGAAGTACCGCTTCAAGGAAAAGTACTCCGTCTGGCCGCCGAATTCGTTCCCGTTCCCCGAGCGGCCAAAGGTGCACGCCTCCGACGGCGTGAAACGCGCCTACGTCGAGGAGCTCCGCGAGGAAATGCTCGCGCGCGGCTACGACCTGCGCTGGATCGGCCATCGCTACCGGGCTCGGTTCGGCGAGGAGATCCCGGCTGAGTGGATCGCGCCGCGTCCCCCGCTCGCGATGGCTTCCGGTGACACGACGACACCGACCACTGACCCCCTCGAGGATTGGAGCTTCTGATGGGCTACGCCGAAGAGCTCGCCGACGTCGCGTCGAACGTCGTGCCCCTCCGTTGGACCGCCCGCGGATTCGTTCGGGCCGGTGTCGTGTTCTCCGTATGCGGCGCGAACGTCTCCGTGGCAGGGCCGCCTGGTCGCGCGGACCTGCACGATCTTCTCGTCGCCGAAGTGAAGCGCCGCACCGACGCGTTCGTGAAGTTCGCTCCGCTCGACGGGCGCTCGCCGTTCCCGCGCGTCGGCTTGCTCGGTGTGCGCCCCGGGCGTGCCGGTGCGTGCGACGCGTGCGGTGACCCGCTCGAGCCGGGACGTGGCGGCATGTGCCCGCTCTGCACCGTCGCTCTGCAGAAGGTGTTGAAGACGTTGGGGAGGCTGACGTGAACGGAAAGCTGATTGCCGAGCAACTCATCACCGGAGACGTCCCGTGGACACAGCGCGCCGAGGTGCGGTTGCTTGTGCTCCATGCGTTGAAAGAGCGACCGTCGCCTTCGAAGCGGAACGCGCTCTGATGGGACGCCGCGCTCCGCGCGCCATGGCCCCCGTCGTCGAGAACGTGCTCGAACTCGAATTCCAGGACGCGCTCAAGCTGCACCTCGGCGCACATCCGTACGTCCGCTGGTGGAGACAGAACAGCGGCGTAGTGCCCATCCGCAACCGCTCCGGGAAGGTCGAACGGTACTTCCACGCCGGGCCCCCGAAGGGCGCTGCGGACATGTCCGGCATCGTTCGGCCGGAGGGCTGGCGCCTCGAGGTGGAGCTCAAGTCGGCCACGGGTAAACGCTCACCCGAGCAGATCCACTGGGGCGAATTCATCATGTCCTCCGGCGGCGTCTACGCCCTCGTCGGCTACGACCCGTCGCTGACGCTCGCTGCGAACGCCGCGGCCGCCGCCATCGTCATCCTCGCCGCCATCGACGCTCGCCGTGCTGCCTGACGTATGTTCGTCGCGGTCGCCCCGGATAAATTTGCCGTGGGCGTGGGGTCGGCCAATCGCCGGCCGCCGAAACCGGTCTACGAGCAGCTCCCGCTCCTCGACGCGCTCGCCCGCGTGTACAGGACCGACGCGCACCTTACGAGTTACCTCCTGCCAGCCGATCACGCGCTCGTCGTCTCCGGCCGGCAGCCGCGGCTAGCGAAGACTTCGCCCGCCGACGTACTCGCCGCCGCTTCGTTCACCACGATCTTCATCGACGCGGACAACCCTGGTCACGCACCCTGGACCGACGAGAGCCGCGCGGCCGCGATCGCGAAGTACTCCGCCGCGCGGCTCCCCTTCGGCGTCTACCACACGACCGGCGGCGCCCGCTTCGTTCTGCCGCTGGCAACGCCCGTCCCCGTCCTGGAGGCCGAGCCGCTCATCCGCCGCGCCCTCGCCGAGCTCGACGCGTCCGGGCTCCAGGTCGACTGGTCGGCGAAGGACTGGACGCGTCACTTTCGCCTCCCGAACGTCGTCCGCAACGGACGCTCCTTCACCTCCCCCTACGTCGACTTCTCGAGAATGGTCCCCGTCGAGCTCGAGCCCCTCAACGTCCCGGCGCGCGCTGCCACCGCTCGCCAGAAACGCGAGCCTCTCCCGCCGATCCCGTTCACGCCAACGCTCGCGGAACACTGGCAGGATCGTGCACGCGTGATCGGTCAGGCGATCGCTGGCTCGGTCTCCGCCGAGTACCACCGTCTCTACCTCGCGCTCGGAGGTGCCCTGCTCCAGCGTCAGGTGCCCCCTGAACACGTCCCCGAGCTCGTCCGGCTCGCCGCGCTCGCAGCGTCGTCGAGCAAGCCCGAGCACCACGAGAAGTCGGCGCGGGACACGGTCGCCCGGTACCTCGCCGGCCAGACCGTCACCGGGCAGCGCGATCTCACCTTGGACTGCCCGACGGTCGCCGACGCCGTTCATGACGCGCTCGCCGATGCACGCGACATCCAGATCCGGTCGCAGACGGCCGCCGTGACGCCTCCGCCGATGTCGCTCGCCGAGACCACGGCGTTGCTCCAGCGCACGATCCAACAGGCCCCCGACGGCCTCACGGTCATCGCCGCCATGTGCGGCCTCGGAAAGACGTTCGCCGCTCAGACCGTGGCCGCGATTCGCGCGAACTCACGCCCGTCGACGTCGAAGCGCGCTCCGCTCCAGACGAAGACCGCGATCAGCGTCGACAAGAACGAGCTCGCCCAGCAGATCGCATCCGATCTGTCGGCGGCCGGCGTCCCCGTGCGCCGCGTGTTCGGCCCTCTCTCCGTCGTCGATGCGAGCGGGAAGCCCGTCTGCAAGTTCCACGACCGGGCACTCCCGCTGGTCGAGGGCGGTCAGTCGATCGCTTGGGAGTTCTGCATCGGCCGCGGCCGGTTCCTCTGCCCGTACTACGACACGTGCTCGGCGAAGGACGGCTTCGTCGATTCGATCCCCGCACAGGCGACCCCCGACGACTTCGATGAATTCGCGCCACCCGATCCGCCGAAGCCACGCGTCACCGTCGGCACGCACGCGCTCCTCCGCGAGCTCGACGCCGCTGCCGGCTCGACGGGTCTCCTCGTCATCGACGAGCCCCCCGCGCTCCTCGAGACAATGACGATCCTCCCCGAGGACATCAAGCTCGCCCTCAACAACGTCGCGTCATTCCAGCGCGACTTCGCCGAGGCCATGACGCCGGTGCTCCTCGCCATGCGGGACTGGGCAGAGACGCCCAATCTCACGTTCGACGATCTGACCGACACGCTCGAGCGCCCTCCGACCGAAGACGCCAAGGGCAAGGCCATCACGCGACCTCCGATGCGATCGGACACGGCTCGCGTCTGCCGCGCCGACATCCGCCTTGCGCACATCGTCGGCGCTGCATCGAAGACGCTCCGCGCGTTCTTCCGCGCGATGACGAACGCCGATGCGACGGTGCGCCTCGAAGAAGAGCCTCCTCGCATGATCGTGACCTGCCCACGCGAGGACCTGGCCGTCGTTCTCCGGCGTGAGGGCGCCGCCGTCGCCATGGATGCTAACGCCGATCTCCACATGCCAGCATTCACCAAGGTCGTCGGCTATGCCCCCCCGTTTCATCGCTTCGTCGCCGATGACGGGGCTCGCATCGAGCGGACGGTCCTTCGATGCGGCTCCGCGACGCGACGGAGCTGGCTCTCGCACGGTCGGCTCGTCCTCGACACGGGGCTCCTCGCGGCTCTGCGCGGCGTAGCCGCCTGGGCGGCCGACTGCGCGACCGAGCTCGATCGCCCGGTATCGCTCGGCATCATCACCATCCGGCTCGTCGAGCTCGCGCTCCGAGCTGCGTTCGGCGAAGACGTCGAGACCGAGTGGGTGAAGGCGAAACAGAACTTGAAAACGCTCGTCGAGGCGAGCGTCGAGATCGCCGCCATCTTCGCGACCCCGACCATCGACCGGCCCATCCAGCTCGCGCACTACGGCGCAACGCGAGGCCTGAACCGCATGGCCTCCGCCGACTGCCTGGCCACCGTCGGCGATCCCTGGCCGAACGTCGGTGAGGTTCAGGCGACGTCGAGCTACCTCGCGATCGAGGACTGGGAGGGTCGGCTCGAGGCCACCGCTCGCGCCGAGCTCGAACAGGCGCACGGTCGCCTCCGGACGGTCCACCGAACGGCACCCGGCTTCGCGCTCCACGTCGGACGCGTTGTGCCGGGTGGTCCAGGGTGGGAGCACACGGCCTCGGCGGTCTCGCCTCCCGTTCGAGCGACATCGCTCCAGGGCGGCCGACCGAAGGCGGGGGCTCCGATGCCTGGCGACGAGCTCGCAAACGCCGTGGAGGGCCTCGGAGGCGTCCGGGCGGCGGCTCGCTTGCTGGGGTGCGCCCCGTCGACGGTGCATCGGTATCTCGCCGGTCGCGGTGTGCCTCCTGCCGTTGCGTCGGTGCTGCGTGGCCTCGCCGCGATGCCGCCGTCTCCGCCTCGGCTATAGGGGTTTCGGGAACAGTAGGGTGTTCCCGAAACCCCTATTAAAGAGATCTCTCCTATAGGGGTTTCGGGAACACCCACCGTGCAGCCGCGGGGTCGCGACCCCATACCGATCGACGCTGCTAATCGCACGTGTCGACGGCGATTCCCCGCAACGTTCGACCGCTCCCGTCCGATGAGCGTAAGTCCGCGGCATCTGGACGATCAGGACTGGACGACTCCGTCCGGCCAGGAGACAGCGAACATGGGCCTGACGAACGGTGACGTCGCCGAGCTGACCTACTACTTCGCCACGCCCGACGGGGGTACGACCAGCGGGGAAAGCCTCGCGGCCCAGACCTACGAGCCGAGGGGGTCGGGGTCCTACGATCCGTACACGGACAACCGCCTCGCGCGCCTGGTCGCCGCCGGCGTTCGCCGGCACCGCAGCGACGAGACACGGGTGAAGCGGGTCATCGAGCAGCTGCTCGAGCGCCCGGACGGTCGGAAGCACTTCGACACGCTGCGTCGTGCGTTCGAGCCGCTGCCTCTGCGGGCGCTGTCGGAGGACGAGTTCCGCTGGCCCGAGGTCGCCCGGATCACCTCCGCGGCGATCGCGCGCGGCCGCGAGCTCGCTGAACACGAGGAGCACCAGCGCCTCCTCGAGGGGGCCTACGACGCGGCGAAGACGGCCGGCTGCTCGAGCATCTCGACGTCGATGCGGGTGCTCGAGGCCGATCGACGTATCTTCATCCACGGGGTGCGCGTCCAGGACATCGACGTGCGATCGGCAGCGAAGCGCGTGCTCGAGCGAGCGACATCGATGCCGCGTGACGTCGAGTTTCTCAGTGCCGTGAGCGGCGAGATGTTCGCGCTCGTGAACGTCGCCGGCGACGCGTATCGCGAGGTCCGCGACGAGCTCGGCGCGACGCGGCGCGCGGACAAGGCGCAGCGTCGCAGAGAGAGCGAGGACCTCCTCGCTCAGGTGCTCGGCAAGAAGCGGAAGAAGGAACGAGATCGCCTCGAGCAGCAACATCAAGTGCGGCTCAGCGAGGCGCGAACAAGGAAGGTGGCGTGATGCTGGCGACGAACGAAGAGCTGCACTCAAAGGTCCTCGAACGTTGTCCTACGCTCACGCTCGAGACGGTCGACGATCCCGTGTGCGGTCGCGTGGTCCGCGGGAAGCTTTGGTGCAACGAGCTTGGGGTCGCCGTTGATACGACGCGCGACGAAGCTTCGGCGAAGGAGCTCGTGCTGGAACAGGCGCTGCGAATTCTCACAAAGGCGGACGGCTCCTGATGCTCGCCATCACGTACCGCAGCGGCGAGGTCGTTCGGGTCGGCGTGTCGTTCAACGGTCAGGCGCATGCGTCGGTCACCGGCGAGATTGCGAAGATGCACCTCGAGCGCGACCGCTCGAACCGGCATCGCGCGATCGCTGCGCCGCCGTCGATCCGCGAGCATGACCTCATCCAGCTCGACGAGGACGAGCGCAAGTGGCTCTTCGGGATCGACCAGCCGGTGTGGGACGAGTCTTGGGACAACGACGAGGGACTCATCGTCGCCGGCGAGGACTGGTGCGCAGAGCCGAGTCGGTTCGCGTGGGAGCAGCAGACGAATCTCGGTGCGTTCGGTGACTGCGCGAGCGGACGCTTCTTCGACTCGCAGTCGCGGGACGCTGCGCGAGCGAAGCTCGCCGCTCGAGCGCCTGCGATGGCGCGGTTGCTTCTTCGGCTTCGGGACGACCAGCCGTCGGGCGAACAACGGGCCATCGATGCGGTCCTCCGCGACGCAGGAGTGTTGCCGTGACCCCCGAATATGACGAGGCGACCTGCATCACGGCAGGCGAACTCCGCGCGATCGTGGCCGCTGTCCCCGCCGCCTCCGTAATCAGCGCATCGTCAACGACGGGCTCACCGAGCTCGTCGCGTTCGTGACGCCGTGGGCGCGCGGCACATGGGACACAGCTAGACGTACGACGAAGGCGGGGGTGTCGGTCACCATCGTGCGTCAACCGCGTGGTCCCAACACGCAGGCGCTGCGCCTTCCAGGCCGATGACCTCGAAGCTCGGAGGGAAGCGGGTGTGGACGGTCGCGGACTTCGCGACGCACGCCTACAGCGACGACAGCGAGGCGGCTTGCCTCCGAGCTCGACGCTTCCTCAAGCGTCTCGACACGAAGCACCGCGGGCGTCTGCTCATCCCGTCGAGAGGCACGAACCGCGCGTTCGTCTTCTACCCCTCCGTCCTCGCGCGGCTCGAGCCCGACCTCTTCACTCCGGTTGAGTCGATCGAGTTTCGCCTGGACGCCGTCGAGGACGACGTCGCGGAGGTTCGTCGTCATCAGAGGATCATCGCGTCGTCGGTGGGACAAAACGCCCGCGACATCGCGCGTTTACGAACGCAGCGCCCTGTCGCGTAGAATGTGCACGTCGATCGTCGTCGATCGTCGTCGATCATCGGAGGCCCTTCTTCGGCCTTGGGTGTAGGCCGCGCGAATCGCAGCGGCCCCGGCGAGGAGTCGCGATGGGTCACGCGCAGCGGATGATCGACGGCGTGCTCGCTCCGGCGTGCGCGGTCTGCGGGCAGAAGACGTACGAGCTCAAGCTGTACGGCGAGGTCTACGCCTGCTCGGCCCACGCGCTCGAATACGCGGTCAAGCCCGCGGTCCGCGAGGGAGTACGCACGCGGCAAGACCTCGCCGCTCGAGCAGCTCGGCGCGATCCGTTCGGCCTCGGCGGGATGTTCGGCTTCGGGATCGGATGAAGTTTCCGTTCCTCCAGATCATCCCTACGGTCGGCGAGAAGTGCGCCCGAGCCGCCTACGAGGCTCATCTCGCAACGACGAAGGAGGACGCCGAGAGAAACGGGGCCGAGCACTTCGCGGCTCCCTGGTGCGATCTCCCGTCCGCCCTCCGCGACGACTGGTATCGCGTGGCCGAAGCCGCGATCGCAAAGTTCACGTCGCAACGCGATCTCGATGTGACCCTGCGCTCGCTGCGTGAAGGGTCACCCGAAGGTCGCAGCGACGGCGACGCCCCGGCCTGACGTCCACATCGCAGTGTCCCGAATCCAAGATGCCGTCGCCGACCGAGTAGCGGCGCGCGAGCTCGACGCTTTCGTCCGAACCGGGCGATGGTACGCTGGCCAGATGCGCGTCGACTTCGATCTCGACATCGACGTCCGGTGCGTCTCCTGCGGTGCGGAGCGCGAGCTGCCCGAGGGAACCGCTACGCGCGTGCTCGAGGGTGACGCGCTCTACGCCGAGACCCGAGACGAATGCGAGGCGTGCGGTGCGAAGCGCATCCGCGTCGACGTGAAAATCAATGAAGAAGCGAACGAGGGGGACGGATAAGCGACGACGGGCGACCGTTGACCAACGCCTTCGAGCCCTCGAACTACGCGTGCAGGGCTACTCGCTCCGCGGCATCGCCCGCGAGCTCGATCTCTCCGGCCCTCAGCAGGCGCGCAACCTCCTCGAGGGCGCCTTCAAGGACGTGCAGTCGCCACTCGTGAACGAGGTGCGCGCCGAAACCGACGAGCGCGCTCGCGCGATGCTCGAGCAGCTCATGCCCATCGTCATGGGCGAGAAGCGGTCCTCCTTCGAGCGACGCCTCGCCGCGATGGACCGCGTCATCAAGATCGACCGAGAGCGGCGTGCAATGCACGGCGCCGATGCCCCGGAGACGAGCGTTCAGCTCGTCGGCGAGATCGCCGTGAAGGATGTTCGCCAAAAGCTTCTCGATCGACTCACTGCTCTCGCTGACGCCGCCGCAGCGCGAGCGCCTGATCCTGAGCCTGACGGACGAGGAAGCGACTGAGCTCGCTCACACGTGGAGCTTCTGGGCCCGGCCCGAGCAGCTCGCGCCCGTAGGACTCGACAACGATCCGTGTCGCCCATGGGACACGTGGCTCATTCTAGCGGGCCGCGGTTTCGGCAAGACGCGCTCGGGCGCGGAGTGGGTCAACGAGCAGGTCTGGGAGAAGGACATCAAGCGTATCGCGCTCATCGCGCGGACGTCCGCCGACGCACGCGACGTCATGGTGCAGGGCGAGTCGGGCCTCATGGCCGTCTCGCACCCGAATCGACGACCGCACTACGAGCCGTCGAAGCGACGCCTCACCTGGCCGAACGGATCCGTCGCCATCACATTCTCGAGCGAGGAGCCCGACTCCCTCCGCGGTCCTCAGTACGAGATCGCGTGGGGCGACGAGCCCGCCGCGTGGAAGTATCCAAAGGAGACCTGGGACCAGCTCCAGATGGTCCTCCGCCTCGGGAAGCACCCGCAGGCGCTGCTGACCACGACGCCGCGGCCGATCCCGCTCGTCAAAGAACTGCTCGCCGACGAGACCACCGTGATCACACGGGGCTCGACGTACGCGAACAAGGCGAACCTCGCGCCATCGTTCATTCGAAAGATGCTCCGGAGGTATGAGGGCACCCGGCTCGGTCGCCAGGAGCTCCTCGCGGAGGTCCTCGACGACAACCCGGGGGCGCTCTGGAAGCGCACGCCGATGATCGATGCGCTTCGCGTCGCGATCCATCCGCCTCTTCTGCGCATCGTCGTCGCGGTTGACCCCGCGATGAGCGCCAACGCGAACAGCGCCGAGACGGGCATCGTCGCCGCCGGGCTCGGTGACGACGGACACGGTTACATCCTCGGGGACCACACGGTCTCGGAGTCGCCGGGGGGCTGGGGCAACGCCGTCGTCGTTGCATACAACCTCCATCACGCGGACCGCGTTGTCGGCGAGGTGAACGCCGGCGGCGATCTGGTCGAGAGCAACGTCCGCACGGCGGCTCAGAACGCCGGCTGCGAGATCTCGTTCAAACAGGTTCGAGCGTCGCGTGGCAAGCAGACGCGCGCCGAGCCGATCTCGGCGCTCTACGAACAGGGGCGCGTGCATCACGTGGGCTGCCATCCGCAGCTCGAAGACCAGCTCTGCGACTGGGACCCGACGACCGGCGCGAAGTCACCCGACCGGCTCGACGCGCTCGTGTGGGCCCTCACCGAGCTGATGCTCGAGGGCGGCGCGGGCGGCGAGTACAGCAGCAGCCTGATCGGCTCAAGGCGCGCGTGAGAACCCATGTCCACCCCGCCCACCGTTATCTACGCCGAGCCGACGAACCGCACACTCGTCGTCGACTGGACCCCAAACCGGATCCGTCAGGCCGAGTTCGTCGCGGACACGGGAGATCTCCGTCTCGCCGCCGAGCTCTGCGACGCGATGCTCGCGGACGACGCAGTCCAGGCCGTCCTCGATAACCGGGTCCTCGCGCTTCTCGGCTGCAACCTCCTCTTCGAAGAGGGGCAGGGCCGGCGCAAGAAGGCAGCGAAGAAGGCGCTCGAGGCCGAAGAGGACTTCTTCTCGTCATTTCCCGAAGACACGCTGACGGACTTTCTCAAGTGGTCCGTCCTCCTCAACTGCGCGCCCGGCATTCTGCGCTGGAAGACGGTTGCCTCCGGCCGCGTCCTTCCCTTCCTCGAATCGTGGCACCCGCGCTATCTGCGCTTCGACCTGCCGACGCGCGGCTGGAAGATCCGGGTCAACGACGGCACGCAGGAAGTCGACTTCATCCCCGGCGACGGCACGTGGATCTTCCACACGCCGCGCGGCCGATCACGCCCGTGGATGAACGCGGCGTGGCGCGCGGTCTCTCGGTGGTGGCTCCTCAAGCACTATGCGAAGCTCGACTGGGGCCGGTACAGCGACCGCCAGGGGCAAGGCCTCTTCGTCGGCACGGCACCCGAGCAGGTCAAGAAAGAGAACCGGATCGAGCTCGCCAAGGATCTGCAGAACCTTGGGCGCGTCGCCGGTATCGCGCTCCCGCCGGGCTACGACATCAAGCTCGTCGAGTCGACGGCGAAAACGTGGGAGACGTTTCAGGCTCAAATCGCCGCGGCGGACAAGGGCATTACCGTCGCGCTGACCGGCCTCAACATGACGAACGAGGCGGGCGGATCGTACGCCAAGGCCGAGTCGCTCGGCGGCATCCGCTACGGCGTACTGCGCGGCGACGGCAACTGCCTCTCGACCACGCTCCATGACCAGGCGCTAGTCTGGTGGGCCGAGTTCAACTTCGGGTCGCGGAAGCTCGCGCCCTGGCCGTACTGGAAGACCGATCCTCCCGAGGATGCGGTGAACTCGGCGGCCGTCACGAAGACGCGCGCAGAGGCGGCGGCGACGCTGGCCTCGATCGGCACGTTCACGGTGAACGAGGTACGCGTCGCGGCGGGGCATGATCCCATCGAGGACGGCGGCGACGAGATCGTGAAGAAGGAGCCGGCGGCGACTCCGGCCGATGTTCCCGCTCAGAGCCCAGCTCCTGCGCCGCCAGCTGAGCCTCCGGCAAAGCAGCTCTCGTTGGCCGATGTCGACGCGAAGCTGACCGTCGCCTTCGTTCCACTCACGGAAATGAACCAGGTCCTTGCGAGGACGATTCAAGCCGCGAAGCACGATACCGCGCTCCAGGTCGACACGCTGAAGGCATCGGTGAAGGCCACGGCGGAGGCTTCGGAGGCTCGAGGCGCCCAGCAGGTCGGGTCGATAATGGCCGTTCGAGAAAAGGTCGACGCACTAGCCAACGACGTCGCCTCGGACCGTGACAGATCGAACAAGTTGGCGGTGCAGGTGGCCTCGACCGAGTCGATCGTCGCAATCCGCCTTCGCTCCGGACGCTCCGTTCCCTCGAACGCCGGTATGGTCCAGGGCCAGCTCTACGCCGACGAGCTCGCCGACAACGCTCACTCACGCGCAGCGAAGATCCTCGACCCCGACGTCGTCGCGGTCCTCGAGGCCATCGACGGCGGCGAGTCCTACGAGGACATCCGTGCACGGCTCGTGAAGACGTTCAAGGGCATGTCCCCCAGCAAGCTGGCGAAGCTCACCGAGGCGACGATCACCATGGCCACGCTCGGCGGCCGTCACGCGATCAACGAGGATGACGATGGGTGACAAGCTTGCAGGACGGGAGCCGTTCGCTCCGGAGACGTGGTCTGACGCGGTCGCGCCGACGGCGAGCGACACCGTCGACGAGCCCACCGGCGTGAGCCAGGGCATTGTCTGTACCGGCACCGCCGGCAACATCAAGGTCACACTCGTCAATAACACGACCCTGACCATCGCAATCGCGACCGGCTGGGCCGGCCGTCAAGGATGGCGCATCCAGCGAGTGTGGTCCACGGGCACGACGGCGACGGGGCTTCTGCTCCTCTACGTGTAGCTCGTGGCCTGGAACGTCTCAGGCGATCCCGTCGACTTTGACGAGGCGGTCGCCTGGTTCGGCAAGCGCGTCGCGATGACGAAGGCCGACTTCAATCGGCTATCGGCGACCGCAAAGCGCAAGGCCTTCGCTGTCGCGAACGTCGCGCAGCTCGACCTCGTCAATCACGCGTGGAAGGCGGTCGAGGCCGCGATCAAGACCGGCACCTCCCTCGAGGATTTCAAGAAGTCGATCGGCCCCGAGCTGCGGAAGGCGTGGGGCGGCAAGGTCGACGATCCGGCGTGGCGCCTCGAGACGATCTTCCGAACGAACGTCCAGCTCGCGTACGGCGCAGGGCGACATCAGCAGGCCACCCACCCCGACGTCGCGAGCGATCGCCCGGTGTGGATGTTCGACGCGATCCTCGACGGACGCGAAACGCCAATCTGCAGAGCGTGCGACGGGACGAAGCTTCCGAGCGATCACCCGTGGTGGGCAACTCACCTCGCGCCGTTGCACCACAACTGCCGCTCGAGCTTCATCGCTCTGAGCGAGAAGCAGGCGGGTCGCATCACGCTGTCCCCGCCGAAGGAGCAGCCCGACCCGAAGACGGGGTTCGGCCTTCCTCCAGGCAGCGACGAGTGGCAACCAGACCCGAAGGACTACCCGAAGCAGCTTTTCCTGCCCTTCGCGAAGAAGCAGCAGGCTGCGCCGCCTCCGCCCCCAGCCGCCGAGCTCGTCCCCGGCACGCACCTCAACAAACTAAACGTGATTCGTGGCGTGTCGCCAGCGGTCGCCGATGACTTGCGGGCGAGCATCGCCGACGCCGAGACGCTGAAGTGGCTCGAAACGACCCCGCTGTCGAAGCTCACTTTCCGGCGCCAGTCGGCGCTCGGTCGTTCGAAGGTCAACGGCTGGTACAGCCCGAGTAGCAAGGAGATCGAGATCTCCGCCGACCGCATCGCGATCTCCTTCGGCAACAAGTTCGTCGCGGGTGCGGTTCACTCGATCTCGTCGTCGATGCCGACAGGGCCGCAGGCGGCCAAGGCCATGCTGCGCCACGAGCTCGGGCACCACGTGCACATGCACGACGGGCCGAACTCGAAGGTCGACGTCGTCGTCGACGCCGCCTTCAAGCGGGCTCGCTCCGCGAACCTGTACATCACCCGGTACGCTGGCTCGAGCCGCCACGAGTACTTCGCCGAGTCCTACGTCGCCTACTACTTGCGCCGGAACGACCTGAAGGCGCACGATCCCAACGCCTTCAAGATGGTTGAAAACGTCCTGACTGCACGAGGGATCCTCCCATGAGCACCGAAGCCGAGCCCGACTTCAAGAGGCTCTACGAGATCAATGACGAGCTCGAGCAGCTCGCCGTGGACGGCAAGCTCACGCAGGCAGAGTTCGATCGACTGTTCGCCGAAGCTGAGAAGGCTTCCGCGGGGAGCATGGACTTCGTCGACAGCGTCCTTCTCGTCGGCCGTGTTCACGGCTTCGAGCCGACCTAGCCTGACATCGCGCGACCTCGCGTAGCCACCGGAGCAGAACACATGAGCGAGCTGATTCGCAGGTCGTGGGACATTTCCGTCCGCTCGATCGACCTCAACACGCGGTCGGTCGAAGTTATCGCGTCAACCGACGCGATCGACTGCTACGGAGAGGTCCTCGTCCAGGACTGGGACCTGACGCGCTACGACAACAACCCAGTCGTTCTCTACGGCCACCAGTCGTGGGGACCTGACGGGCTCCCGATCGGGCACGCTGAAGACGTCCGCGTCGAGAAGGGTGACGGCGGGCGGAAACGCCTCGTCGCAAAGCTCTTCTTCGTCGACGAAAAAGCGAACCCGATGGGCGAGAAGGTCTGGCAGGGCTTCCTGCAGAAGTCCCTTCGTGCCGTCAGCGTCGGGTTTCGATCGAAGCAAGGCATCACGCAGGACATCGACGGCCGGACCGTCTTCGTCCTCAGCGGCAACGAGCTCGTCGAGATCTCCGTCGTTCCGCTCCCCGCCAACCCGGAAGCCGTGGCGATTGCCGCGAAGTCGATGGACATCATTCGCGCCCTCGTGGGCGCCAAACCGCAGCACGAGGAATCGAACATGACCCCGATCAACATCAAAACCGTCCTCGCCATCCTCTCCCTCGCCGACACCGCCAGCGAGGCCGACGTGGTCGACAAGGTGAAGACGTTCGAGCGAAAGGGCTCGGAAGCCGAGGCGCGAGCGACGGGCGCAGAGACGCGCGTGAAGGCGGTCGAGGGCCAGGTCGCGCAGCTCCTGGGCGCCGTTGGCGCCGACTCCTTGGAGAAGGCGCTCGGCGCGATCGAGGCGGGCAAGGCTGCCGTCGTCGAGCTCGGGACGCAGGTCAATAAGATCGATGCGCTCGAGCGCGCCAAGCTCATCGCGGACGCGAAGGCGGAGAAGAAGCTCTCGCCGGCGCAGGAGCTGGGCCTCGAGGGTAAATCGCTCGAATTCGTGAAGGGCTTCCTCGAGCTCCAGCACCCGAACCCGGTCCTCGTCGAGAAGACGGTGAAGCAGCCGACCGACAGTGTGACGATGCCGCCCGCGGTCGCCGGCAAGAAGTGGGAGGACCTCGAGCCCATGCAGAAGCACAACCTCTTGAAGTCGCACCCCGAGGCCTACGAGGCGCTCAAGGCCGACTTCAGTCAGCGGCAGCAGGTCCGCTAACTCCGCCGCCGGCGCGCCGCGTCGGTCTCGTCCCTGAAATTCACTCGCGACGCGCGCCCTCCTGCGCGTCGCACGAACGCATCTCTCTGACCGTTACGCCGCTCGAGCGGCGTGGAGAAATCGACCATGACCATTCAGAAAGTGACCGACTTCTTCGTGCCCGAGCTGCTCGCGGAAGCCATCCAGACCGGCTTCACCGGCATGAAGGCCCTCTGGGGCACGGAAGCCGCCGTCGTGGCGTTCAACATGCCGGCCGGCAAAACCGAGGTCGGCACCACGGTCAAAGTGCCGTACTTCACGTCGCTCGGCGAGATGGACGACATCACCAACGATGGCGACGCGCTGGTCCCGGCGGCGATGTCGTCGTCGGCGACGAGCGCGACGGTCAACCACTCGGGCAAGGCCTTCGAACTGACGCACTGGGCGCAGCTCGCGGCGCTCGGCGATCCGTACAAGCTTGCCGCGCAGCAGGTCATCGAGGCGGCAGCCCGCCGTGGCGACAAGGCCCTCATCGACGCCGCGGCGCTCTCGACGGGCTGGAGCGGCCTCACGCACGATATCTCGGCGGCGACGACGACGACGATCAACTACGACGCCGTCATCGACGCCAAGATGAAGTGGGGCGACGAACAGGAATCGATCGCGCTCATGGTCGTGCACTCGAAGGCCTTCGGCGACGCTCTGAAGCTGAAGTCATCGACGGGACAGCCGCTCGTCACGGACGTCAACGCGGGCGGGATTTCGAAATTCGCCGGGATCCCGATGGCGGTTTCCGACCGCATCCCGGTGTCCGGCGGTACGTACACGAACCTCATCCTCAAGAAGGCAGCCCTTGCCTTCTGGGTCAACGGCAAGCCGTCGATCATCACGCAGCCCGACGTCCTCACGGACTCGCAGATCGCCGCTTGCCACATCTACTGGGCGGCGCACCGCTACAACCCGATGCCCGGCTACACCAAGGGCGGCGTCATTCGCTTCCTGACGAAGTGACATGATCCACCGTCGACACAAGCAATCGCCGGAGGCTCGGCTGCGTCATGCCGTGGAGGCCCTCGCCTCCGTCGTGCAGATGCTCGAGGCCGCCGACGTCGCTCGCAGAGAGATCGAAGGTCGCTGCGAACGGGCGTACGAGAACCTCTGCAAGGTGCAGGAGGAGCTCCGACCTCCGCCGCCGTCTCCGGTCGAACCCGAGACGGCGATCGTCATCGATCCGCCTACCATCGATCCGCCGCCGCCGACGGTCAGCGATCCACCGGCAGTCGAGCCGCACCCGGTCGTCGACACCCCGCCGCCGCCCGTCGACACGGCGCCGAGCACCGACTTCGCTCCCGCCGATCCCGCGCCTCCCGATGGCGCTGCCACCGAGCTCGTCACTGAGCCGGAGGCGGCCACCACGCCCGACGCCGATCCGAAGCCCAAGGCCACCCGCAAGGCGCGCTGATGGCCGAGGACAGCGGCGACATGCGCCGCGTCCCGACCCCGCGGCGTTACTTCCTCCTCGCCCGGCAGAACGCTTGGGACGAGGGGGTCGCGGCGGTGTGGCGGGCGAAGCAGGAGGCGCAGCCGGGCACGGCTCTACCCGAGTCGTTCCCGGCACGCGCCGCACTCGCGGCCGCTGGCTACACGACCGTCGAGGACCTCGATGGCGCGAACGAATCAGAACTCTCCGGCGCCGGGCTATCCACGCGCGAAGCGCGTGATGTCATCTCTGCCGCCAAGGCTCTTCTTTTCTAAAGAGGTACAGGACCATGGGATACACGAAGGCAAACGGTCAGTGGGCGGACACGCTCGACATCACCGTCTATCCGGCGACGACGCTCGTTGCTGCGGGTGCGGTGAACGGCTCCGCGATTGAGATCGGGGACCGCGCAGCGGCCTGTCTCGAGCTTGTGTGCACGGATTTGACCGCGTCCGACACTCTCGACGCCAAAATCCAGACGTCGAAAGACGGGATCGGATCGGGCCTCGGAGTATGGCGCGACGTCGCGTCCTTCACACAAATCACTGCGACGACCGGCTCGGAACGGAAGTCGTTCTCGGGGCTCGATCGTTTCATTCGCGCCGTCGTCACGCCCACGGACGTCGGCGGCGGAGGCGTCTCGGCGACGTTGAGCATCGTGGGCGAGCTGAAGCACTGACATGTCGAACTGGGAGTCGACCCAGTCGTTGCTTGCGTCAGCCGTCCAGACGGCGACCGGGTACGGATCTGCGGTCAACCTCGGCCCGCGAGATCGGCTGCTCCGTCAGAGCCTGAACGTCACCGCGATGGGCGGCTCGTCACCGACGTTGACCGCTCGCGTCGAGGCGTCACCCGATGGCATCGTCGGGTGGAAGACGTTCGCCACGTTCGCGCCGGTGAATTCCGCTGCGAGCGAGAAGCAGTCGCTCGTCGCGCCGGAGCGCTACGTGCGCGTGGCGTGGCTCATCCACGGCTCTTCGCCACAGGTGACGTTCGAGCTCGTCGGCACGCGCGGCATCTGCTTCGCGAACTACGACCAGTTCGAGGCCCACGGCCTCCATGC